>Ga0123353_10011963_pt1 | contig 12279 bp, 5 predicted proteins | sample TergutLab28metaG_3_FD_92763 | JGI IMG/M metagenome (GOLD analysis project Ga0123353, IMG submission 92763) | Labiotermes labralis P3 segment gut microbial communities from Petit-Saut dam, French Guiana - Lab288 P3 | ecosystem: Host-associated > Arthropoda: Insects > Digestive system > Gut ... | reverse complement strand
GTACACAGATCTTTTAAGTATATATATATATATATATATGTAAAGAATTTGTGATTAGCTCAGATTGCTCAGTGTATAATGATCAATAAGAAAATAATGTTGGTGGAAGAGGTCGCCCGCTATTTTGAGTTACTAACCTGGCGTTTATTTTGAGTGACTAAGAAAGGCAACCGAAATGCCAGGTTGGAACCACCGGTCTCTGGACCGGGATTTGAATCTGAGACATTACGAATAAAGAGAACAGTAGTATTCATTCTACAGCATAGACACCCGAAATCACAAATAAATTTAATGTGGATAGCCATACTGCCATTGTTTTATACATCACTGGCATCATTTTTCTTATTGATTAATAATGGGCCATTATTTTGTCAGTCCTAAAGTGGTACCTGCCACCTACTGTTACATAGCGCGTAATACGAAACTTTCTGTATAGACTTTACCGAGTCATTCTTCACCATGTATAAACCGTACGATTTCACAGTAAACGCATTTAATATAGTTTTATCTACATCCGTAACAAAGTATATCCTTCTCTGTTCCTAATTATACAAACTCACGATTACTCGATAATTAGTTAATATATGTGCATAATTCAATCAAAATCAAAAGACTTATGCAGAAGAGAAAGAAAAAAATAGTTTACGTCCTTCAGTACAGCATGTCTTTCAAAAAAAAATATTGTCACAACTCACAATAAACTTTACGGTATTTCAAGGGAACCTGATGTACTGAATGCTAACCAAATCGTACGAAAAACTTAAAAGAGAGAAACAAATATTTATTTAAACGCTGAAGTACCGATGTAAAGCAGGACTTGCACTATACGGACTTTGACGAAGCTCATAAATACTGAATTACATAAGTAAGGATCTCTTATATCAACTTCAACCGAAACCTGTGAATAAATGTGGAAGGTAGGGTAGAAACGTTTACATCACCAATTTTCATGAAAATTTTCCTAGGTCAAATGCCATGTTTAAGAATTCCTGTATCTAATTTTATAAATATCCAAAGAATTTGCATTGTTCATTCGTGCATTACTGACGGCAGTTAAACGAGGCTAAACCAAAAATGGCACAAGTTTTTTCCATACATACTTACATGGTTGTATTCAGTTTTAATATTCTTACATGTTGCGGTCCACGGGGGACCATCATCAGGGGCTCAAACAAAGTAATACAACATAAAACCAATTCATTTACATTTTTATACTGCTGACGTGGTGCAAAAGAGACAAGTGGTTGAAATGTGGGCATTGATGTATAGAGATATTGTATAAAGTGATACATTTTGAGATGCGCTCTATTGGAAGCAGCCTACGTACTTAACGAAAGTCATGACAACACAGTACAGCAGCCTACTGCTATAATGTGCAGTGCTGAATGTCTGCAGTCTGTTTTAACCAGCGTCTTAAAAAGGCAATGAAGTGCAATAGGTCAACGTTAATTTGTTCAGAAAAATATATCCGTTTTCCATACTTCACTTTATATGTAAATTTGTTTTGCACTACACAAAAATTCCTATAAATATATTCCCCACAATAAGATCGCTATTAATTTTGAGCTTCCTGCAGTATTCACCTTTCACGATCTTCTGACTGGGAAAACCTTTCTCATTGTGGTTCAGTTTAATCAGATTCATGCAAAATTACTCTAGTCGCTCTACGCTGATGGAATACAACATTCTTTGATCTGCGTACCGGAATCGCTTGTGAATTCTGAGAACCTTGTGATTATCAACTGAATGCACATACAGATATACATACATAAATTTCCCTAACAAAATTCATTCGTTTTGCACAAGTTCAGCCAGTCTGGTGAAATAGTTCTCTGGATTCCCTCTCGGTTTCCAGAGCTTGTTGAAAGAAAATAGTGCCCAGTAAAAACCTTATCAAATTTTATATCTCAGTGTTAATTTGTAGTTCTTCTGATAGGAAATACTCTGTCTTTCACATGAACGTGAGAAGTAAAAAATTACCAGAAGTTGAATTACTTATCACTTTCTATTCTAAATACAGAATAACTGAAGTAATGAAATTCAAATGTAGGCATCTAATGGAATTGATTTATTTATGAACTAAACAAATATGAATCTAAAGTTTGAAAGTAAAATTTATGCGAAACAGATTTCCCTGTTCTATAAAGTTTGGTTTTTGTCTTGTCTTCAAACAAACATACCATATCTTGCCACTGAATGATGGATATTTGGTTATTTTTTAAGTCAACTGGCAGACCAGGTCCTTTGTTGCTGCCTAATTTGTGTGGGTACTGTGTGTAGATAGTGTAATGTATATGTGTAAGTATGTATGCCTCGAGTAATTCCAGGAAGTCCGCGTGATTTTAAATGAAACCTTCAGTGCGAGTCACAGACCTTGCGGTCCTCTAACCTCAGTCACGTGAAAGCAGGCACCATGTATCAGAGGTCACACGTCCGCCTCAACCCACACACTTGTAACTGCTACATAGATGATCTGTTGAAGTAGTCAGCACACCTGAACCTTACGTGCAGACGACAGTAGCTCTTGAGTACAAAAAATTTAAACCCCAACGCAGACGCTGAGGGGCGGTTTTTTTCGCTGTAAATGGTCATTTTTTTCAATCGCTGATATCATCCCATGTAAGTGTATAGAAGAAAACCAATTAGATGCTACTGAATGCTTTTATTGTACTTATAATCTGCTCAACATGTTTCGGGCACTTGTATGCCCATCATCAAGAGTTCGAGGCTATACTTGTGTTATTGCCGCATATGGTGTGTAATGCTGCAAGGATGAAAAGATATAATAAATGTTAGGTGGCGTTATGTGTGTTCCGTGTTTGTGGGAGTTATATTTTTGTGTGTCTTTGACTATTAGGCGGGTAAAGTGTGTCAAATGTGTTGAAGGTGTGTGATGTTCGTGTTGGTGTATTTTCTGTGGTTATGTGGGTGCAAGTGTATTATTAGAATGAAAACGATTCACTGTACATACCCTTGGTTGCTGGTGGTCGGCTATTAGGAGCAGAGCAGCAGGCTATGCGTCTGGGATGAGGAAAATTTTGCGACTGATTCTGTTATGTAGTGCGTGGGTGGGGCGAATGGTCAGTTCAAAAAGAGGGTTCGGGTCGCCTGGGCATTGTTCTGGAATGAGCTTCCCTTCCCTGTGGAGAGTCTGGATGTAGAAATGCTCGTAAGGGGTTAGCATGTTTGGGTTATTAAGGGGCTTAAGTAAGGTCATAAGGTTATTCATCGTACCGTATTCGTGTTGATTTTGTAATATGTGTTGTGCGAATGCTGACCGTGGACTGTTGTTTCTGATGTATCTGATGTGCTCTTGATAACGTATCATCAGGCTGCGGCTCGTTTGGCCCACATATGAAAGTTTGTAGGAGTTTCAGGTTAGTTGGTAAATCGCCCATTTGTTATGGGGTGGGATTTTGTGGACATTGGGACTTATTATATCTGCTCAACCTTGCAGCACTACACACCATATGCGGCAATAACACAAGTGTAGTCTCGAGCTCCTGATGATTGGCATATAAGTGCCCGAAACATGTGAGCAGATTATAAGTGCAATAAAAGCATTCAGTAGTAGCTAGTTGATTTTCTTCTCTACGCTTATGAAACGATGCACGGACAAACATACATCAACATCATCCCATGTAGTTCACACATTTTTAATCCTAAACACATAAAATAAAAAGTACACTCTAAAGAGTGTATCCATCTATCTATTCCCTAAGTTCGTCTTGAAGTCGATGAGGAAGGAAACTCAAATATACGTTTCTCGAAGTGGTTGGTAAAACATAGAATTTAAAATAGAATACGTTTTCAGAAGAACTTCTTTACATATTCAAATCTTTTAGACAAATATTCTGAAAAATAGACCTGTATTTATAAATGGAAAAAAGTTTTAAAAATCATGGCTTTGGTGACACCGTGTTCCCTTCAACAAACACATTGGTTTACGCACACACATCTTCGCGCATGCTCCCCACTTGTGACATTAGCCTAGGATCGCTAACTATAGCTATGTCTGAAGCCGGAGACTTTGTGAAATAATTCGAATCAAACTGCTCAGTCTGAAAAATAGCATTAAGGTTTTGTGAAAGAAAGCTTATTGCAGGAAACATCTGCTCATTTACAGATTTATCAGAATAACAACAAATAGCTTGGACAAAACTTTAAAACAAAATAAATATCCGAAATTTTAGAACACTAGCCTTAAAGTAAATCCATAAAATTAGGAATACAGGATATTCAGAGACACTTCCATTGGTTAAACGTACTATATGTGCTACAGAATCTTCCCGTTATTATCTGATATTCCATATCTAGAACCGTTCTTACAAACTTACTGAAGAGACGGGAGTCTCACGCGATTATTTAGATGACATCTAAATTTTCTGCCTTGGATATGACGTTAGACGTCTTGTGATGACTGAGCTTCCAATAAAGTAAATTCGCCATCTTATAGAAGGCTGAAGCTGGAATCGAACTGCATCAACAGGAGTCTCAGATTGAAATCATTTTAAATTGGAATATCCGATGCTAATTTCTGTCTTTCCTTGTTATAGCAGATGCCATATGATAAATGATCCAAGGCACAGAAAATATTTAACACACTCAATAAACAATATACCTCTAAGAGCATACATACTGTTTTAGCGGCAAAGCTGTATACTTGTATTCGGAAAGTTCTTGGTTCAAATCTCTGCCAAGTCGTCGGCTATCCTAGGTTTTCATAATTTTACCAAGTTCCTTCACACAAAATACATTATCTCAGTTAGGTTGCAAATGCTTTCTCCCAAATCCTTTACAATTTATCATTTATCAAACTTCCTACCAATCAATACTACATAGTCTTGACTGTGGAGATCCTCCTAAACAAAAAATAAGTCGTTAAGACTTTTGGGCCTAATTAAAACTAAAACACCCAACTTAGAAACAGCATCAGAACGATTTATAACACTTTTACAGCCATATAATAGAAAAACGTTTCAATTGCTGTCAGAGGTTAGATATTATGTTAATCGAATAAGGAAGTCGCCGGCAAGAATCCTTTTCGGTAGCGTGCAGGATAAAATTTAAATAAAGGGAACTTTACTCTCCACATGGTATGGTAACCTGACGGTCTTCATCCATTAAGGCAATCGCACCGCTAGAAACTGTCTCGACGTTAACAATATGACGGTGTTAGAAACACTGGAAGACAATGTCGTAGAAACGTCTGCCATCTGTACGGGAATCCTAAACGCAAACCACTTACTTGGCTGCTTTATTTGCTCGGGATTACTGAAAGAACCATTGAAGTTGTATATTGCTTTCCCTGCCTTCGCACCGTGAATAGTCTATGTAGAGTTATGGGAAGTGTTACAGTTCAACGTATCCATTGTTAATAGTTGAGTAGAATACTTTAAAGTAAGCGATGTGTAATAAGGGCGGAATTGAGATTATTCGCAGAGATGCTTCTATTCGCCTAATGTTGTTAGTCTGATTAAATCAAGAAGAGTGTGATCAGCGGAGCGTATAATACGTACAGTGGAAACGGGAATTGAATAAAATATCTAAGGGTGAGACACACAGTCGAAGAGATGAAAGAGGAAATGGAGTTCAATACGGAAATGCAATATTAATTATATGATTTAAAGTGAACCATGTATATTGTTCTTTGTGTTAACCAGCTGTCTTTAAATTATGTGATAAACGTTTCGACCCATCTGAGACAATATCTAGGATTTCAGTGCAGTAAAGGTGGAAGCATCAGCGACTGTAATTATGATATTAACTATGACGTTAATATGAAATATCGTTTGAAAGATGAAGAAAACAATTGTATAAAAACGCATTATTCTTATTTCACTGAAAACTGCTGCAGATTATTACATGGCTTTCTACACTTCGAAAAGCAACTCTCTACATTTCCCTTGACCAGAACTGTGTAATGTACATTTTAATCTTGCGTTACGTGTTATTTGAGTATATGCACAACGCATTTCCTTTGAATATGGATGAATTTTATTTCTTTGATAATTTAACTACCTCCACCAATACAATTAATGTTTGTGTTTTGAGCTGTGTTGATGGCAGCATATCATTTAAGAAATGTTTTAACACTATCTTTCCAGCAGTATTTCATTTAAATAATAAATATATACATCGTAATCATGTATTGTTTAAACATCTTTCAAATTAAATTTAGTATTGTGTACAAACTGTTCTCATACCATCATGTGTAAAGCAGTTGATGCTTGTATTCGTACTAAAGTGAACTGTCTGACAGTGACCCAGAGAGTCCGAAACATGTTGCAGATATATTAAGGATTTTGGTTAATTCCTACAAACGAGTAGGAGAATGGCTTCAAAATCTGTGATTAACAGAGGATGTACGTTGTGGAACTGTAACTTTGCGAGACTGAAATACACATTATAAAGAGAGGTAGTAAACACATGCCTTAGATTAAAGTGACTGAGGATAGGCTTCGAGTACAGCGACAGGCTCTTTTGGTGGTGATACGGATCAACTTATGGAGAACACAATTTGTCCCATTAATTGTATATATATATATATATATAGAGAGAGAGAGAGATGAGAAAGATCCTGCATTCATTTTTAAAAGTAAAAAATTTTCTCAGCTCTGTTTGGTTACAAATGAGTGTCGAGTTATTGAACATATTATCATAAAAGAAGTACGAAATACAGAGGTCACGTTCTAAGATTTATAATCGTGGGTAAAATGTGGTGTAATAAGCTTGATTCTGAAAAGCAATTATGGCTATTTTGTTTACTTAAAGAAGCATATGTAGGAATATTAACTGATGTGTTTTAAATTCTTTTGACTTTTCGGCAACCTGGGGACAATTTTAAACTTCCGACTCCAGAGAGCTCTGAATTGTGTTCGTCAAAATGGCGGAGTTCAACGCGAGTGTGTGAGCGCAGAGGGAATAACATGCAGTGGTTAAGAGTTCCTGATTGTAGAAAGCGTACCTCCCTTCGACATTAATCGGGGAACTGCGAAAGAGAGGAATGTGTGGACATCAGTTCGATATTGAACAGCTTGTATTGGTGATGAGAGCTTGAACAAGTCTCCCTGAACCTGAGTGGTAAAAACTGCAGCGGAAGGCCACAAACTGCAAACACCGGCAATAACCTGGAATCGTTTTGACGAAATCGTTAAAGAAATAGCGGATAAAACGAGTATTTCGTCGTAGCGATTGCAGGCAATAATTGCTTATCTGGACTATGGAAAAGTGTGCGCGCGGTGGATGGCACGAATGCCCACTCCCCAAATGAAAGAGAAGGGCGTGGATATTAGGCAGAAGTTTCTGCTGCACTATGAAATTAAAAGCGATGTGTATAGTGTACTCTCGATTATCGAGGCTAATTGTGGGGAACGTTGTGAATGGATAATTGAGGAACACGGATATTTCGAAACGTGTACCTTGCTCCAATACGAGTATAAAATAAAACTGTAGATTATTATAGACATTACGAATAAAAGTTTCAGTATATTGTTTACATAAAAAGACCGTGAATGTTTTGTACTGAGAATTTTATTAGGTCATTCGGGTCAAAATGACATCACTTCTCATATGTGTCAAGTCATTAACAACTTACGTTTGTGCTAGGATACTCCGCAAAACGGATAAGGAGGGCGCGGGTAATCGAGATTAGACTTATTAAATAATATCGCCACGACAGACAACACACATGCTGGAGAAGAGAAGCATACAAGAATTTCGTCAGGAAACGTGAATGCTATGGACCACTTCAAAAACCTATGCACAGGTGGGAGGACACTATTAAAATGAATTTTATGAAAGAGAATAACAGGTGATGACTGGATTCCTAGGACACAGAATAAGAACAAATATATGTTTAAAGTGAACAATGAAATGAGCTCTCATTTTGCATAAGATACAATCAATCTTTTTATTACTGATGCAATGTTCAGACGGAATTAAATTGTACTGTGTAACTACATTGTTATAATGAGCAATTTGATTATACACGCGGCGACAGGACGGGCTGTGCAAGTCAAGCAGGTGCCCTGAAATTTGCAGCACAGTTTCAGCAATTTTTATAAGTATATGATAGAGGGTTAAAACTTTTCTGCACATATCAAGCATGTCTGGAAGTTAAGGGATGTCATTCCTGACACCTACTCTAAACTGCAGTAAGTTATATCGTATAGGCTTATTATATACATTATTCGAGGTCTTAAAAGGCAATTTGGCTTGCAGTGATTTTGCGTTCGATTGTCAAAAGGAAAACGCTCGACCAATATCAATACACACTGAACAATGAATGATATTGTTTATACTCAAAAAATTTCTCGGTTTTAATGTAGCTAAAATTTCGCAATGTACAGACGAGACACGATTTTATAGATTCATGTTACTGTGCATGGATAAATTGAGGGAATATAAACCGGTTTGGAAAAGAAAAAATATTCTTAATGAAGAATGTACGAGAATGATAGATAAAAGATTCCATTATACTGAACTCTTGTAGTCGGTGCTTTCACAGATCATTAATATAAATTTTACCTTTGCCTTTAAAGCACAGGTATGAAACAAAGAAATTATGAAAGCAGTGGAATCTATTTGTGATTTCAAGCTTTCGCCGCGAACTGCGCTGTTCAGGGCTATTACGCAGAGAGAGGTGGTAATTCCTCACCAAGGTTTCGGGACAACCTGCGGTCCCATATTAAGTGTCAAGAACGTGATTCTTCACTCTTGGAGATTGGATCGATAGGTTGTCCCGAAACGTTGGTATGGAATTACCGCCACTTTCTGCGTAATATCCCAGAACAGTCGCAGTTCTCAGCGAAATCTCTTCGATTGTATGGTTCTTCCGGTATGCTGGCATAGGAAGCTGCGCCGCAGGGTTAAGTATTTACTACGGTTTCGAAGGAATATGTCACCTCTTTCGTCATGAGTTTAACCTTCTAATATGAAGGCGGTACCTCAGCATATCAACATCCTAAATTACACCGTCGTGAATACCTCAAAGCTTGCCTTATTTAAGATTAGATACGCTTACGTCTTCGCTGGACATAAGCACTGCGACAAGATGGCTAAAGTGGATGTGGAGGTAAACTCCAGTCTTTCTAGACCTCCTAACTAGAGACAGGTAAGATATCAGCTTAACAATTTCGCCATTTTTAACTTCGTCAAATAGGTCTCGGAACCCGTTGATTAGGAAGCTGTATAGGCTCAGGATTGGTTTGGAGGTGACAACAAAGAAGACTGTTCTCATTGGAAACTAATTTCAATAGATGCTGGAAAAATTTGTCCAGCTGTCTTGAAACTGGTGCAACGCTAAAATTTCTACTCTAGGCCACGATATATATAATGTAAATTCTTTGTACATATCAACGTAAAATAAATGCCAGCTATATCCTTCGTAAGCCACGAAAACATAAGAAATAGTGGATACTAAAATTCGCACATTCTTAACTCGGGACTATTCTTAACTCGGGACTAATATGGATATAATTGGCTAAATTCACGCTCCGACCGCTTTATTCGAGTTGAAAGAGTCTTCTACATCTACTGGGTAGGAAGCTGTGTTGACCCAAGGACCTTTATGTACAGTACACTTGGAAAAGAGAACACTCTCTTTTCCTTGCAGGAATTCCACCCAAATTCCTTCACTGTAGACAGAGTATTGTTATGGATCGGCACTGCAGACCATGCGGATTCTTCGGTTGCAACGAGGCAGCAATGTTACCCGCTCTACAACAATCTATACTGTCATAAAAAGAACTTGTCTTTTTCCGATATGCTCTATTGAAAACACAGTGATAGAAAGATTGAGGTTGCTGGAGTCAACATTATATTTGAGCAGTAGACTATAACTCGTATCCAGAAAAAAAAGATACATTATCTTTTGCACACGCACGTAATACACATACATAAGCCTACACGTAACTGACGAATTGATCCGGTGTGTAAAGCATGTGAGTTGAAATTTTTGCGATGTACTGCGAAAAGGGTTAAATGTCGGCGAATGGAATTTAATTTTCACATGGCGAAATGACCGTAAACGTGTAAGGGTTAGCCACTTGACACGCCACAGGACCGATATTAGGAAGGATAACACGCGAAGGTAATTTGTAATTCTCCCTGCTTCTACGTATCCCCATCCATTGAGTGTTCTGCCCTCTTCAGAGCCACTCAGTTAAACACTATAACTTTTAGTGACAGACACAAGTAACTCCAGTTCCTTTTCACACGTCTGGAATGAGACTTAAGCAACTGTGTTACACAGTATCTGCCTGACCGTCCAATAAAAACACTACACTGGCCAGATGATCCCGCAGTAGGACCTGATAATTTAATTAACTCTCTATCTCACTTCCTCACACAATGGAACAGGGTCCTTTCTAGGAGGCTGACAATCATTCAGCAGGGGAAAGAAATTTCCTGTGTTTTATGGAATCGCCGTTCAAAAGAACCAGCTACTTGTTACCCCTAACAAGATAAATTCTGTTTCTATTCCTTGCCTACTCTGTGAGCATATTTGACCAACACACTTTTTGTGTGTGGCATCATACTTCCTCTTCACAACGTGATGTATAGAATTCCATATTTGTTTCGGCTGAACACTTAATATTGCACGATTATGTGTTGCGACGCAATACATTACCTGCAGACTATTAGTATGATAATAGTATGAATGTGTCTAGAAATACACAAAACCTAACGCGGAACTTGTTCGTTGGGAACACGTCACAAAATATATTGCACATTATAATTTACCACATGTTAGAGCAGGCATTATAAATGTTCCCCTCTATCTCTCGGACATCCTTGACCCCAGCTGAAAAAATTTGTAAAATCTCTTTGATGTTATTGTCTATTAACTCCAGATACTGAGCTGCCGATTGTATATTTGATTTTTTTTTATATTATCTGCTGAGGGGGATGTATTGTTTTGTGTATTTAATTAAACGTTAAATAATCTGTTCTGTAAAATAAGTTAGCGAAGAGATTGTCTTGACCACTACTCTCTGTTTCGAAGAACCAGTTACATGTCCGTAATCTCCAATCACAAATTCCTTCCTGAAATCATTGCACAACTGTATATTTATAGGGCTTCCAACAGTGCAGAATCGTGATTCCAGATTGCTGAGAAGAACTAGTTTCTTGGGATAGGCATCTTAACGATCTTCGTGTATATGCTTTCGAACGTCTACCAGTATTATCTTATGCTTCCTCCGAAATGACACGTTGTGTGCGCTACAGTTTCTTCTTTATCGACGAAAATGTTTTTCGAATTTTGGTCACAAGGCGGTATGATTTTCATTTGGAAGGACCTGAAACATTGGAAAAACGTCTGCTATATTTAATACAATATATGAAAGATGTCTTCCGTTATACGAATTCAGTGTTCATTGTCAGTGCTACTATGAACAGCATAACGTTTACAATAGAGCATGTTGCCTTGTGTTAGGAAATCGGATCTCCGTTATGAGCTTTCGAAGCTGAGAGAATTGGAATTATGACCGATTTTTTTTCTTCTTAAGACTGAAGATGCGAAAGAATTCCCAACTGACTGAAAAATTGCAATAATACATAAATACGTAATGAAAAGAAAAACGAGAATATTCAAAGAATTATAAAGAGTGTCGCTGCGATTACCAGCTCTGTGTAAAATACATTCAGGATATTAGCTGGTGAGATAAGAGAGTAATAAATAAACTCTAAATTTCGATCATTTCAATCTGTATGCTTCAAAGGCAAATGAAATTTGAGAAATTTTTTTTTGCAATTAAAACAACTGTGAAAACACATTTGAAAAGAGTGTCGAATTTATTGATGTTTATGTACCGAGAAATGACTGAACTCAGTTAGCAGCGAATCCTTTTGGTTTGAATTAGAGGAGTGAGTGAGAATGTTGTAAATGTGTCAACCAAAATATATGAAGGTAAAAGTTATATATGGATTTCGGAGAGAAAAAAGGAAAGTGTTCTATTCGTCAAATAAAAGGGGTTAGATGAGAATATGCTCTGAGTCGTTGTTTGCTTGTTAGGTTTATAAATGTTACTATGGGAAACAGTAACACAGCCAATAGCCTATTTAAAAAATTAATGGGATTATAATTTCTGGATTGTTATTTGCAGCAACATCCTGGCAAGTTCGGTCTAGGGAGTAAGCAGGTCAAGTAGGTATATACAGGGTGTTTCACGACTTTAGGGCATAACTGTAGGAGGTGATTTCCTAGGCCTTTGTGATCAAAAAAGTTCATATAAACATGTGTCCGATTTTGGACGGTTACGGAGTTATGACCGT
>Ga0123353_10011962_pt1 | contig 12280 bp, 10 predicted proteins | sample TergutLab28metaG_3_FD_92763 | JGI IMG/M metagenome (GOLD analysis project Ga0123353, IMG submission 92763) | Labiotermes labralis P3 segment gut microbial communities from Petit-Saut dam, French Guiana - Lab288 P3 | ecosystem: Host-associated > Arthropoda: Insects > Digestive system > Gut ... | reverse complement strand
AGGCAGGCAATGCAGGCAGGCAATGCAGGCAGGCAATGCAGGCAGGCAATGCAGGCAGGCAATGCAGGCAGGCAATGCAGGCAGGCAAAGGCAACAAATACAGACACTGCACCGTAAACGCACGAGTACCTTTTCCGCCCCAAAAAATAGAAACGATGTGAGGCGGAAATTTTAAACTTTTAATTTAAACTATTAATTTTTAAACATCATCCAAATTCAAGTTGTCATCCTTGCTTTTGATAACTTCAAACCGTCTTTGCTTCATCGGCTCCATTTTAAATTCATCATCATCCCTTTTGCCGATTTCGATATTTTCAACATCCGTGTTTTCGACAACGGGCAGATTATGTGTCTCGCTGAGTTCATCTTCATAAGTCATTTGCGCGTCTTTCAGCAAAATGACATAGTCGGCGGAATTTTTCAAAGCGATTGAAAAGCCCGGCTGTATGCCGAAAATAATGGTTTCCTTTCCTTTTTCATTGGCTTTGTTGAGAAGCGGTTTAAAGTCGGCGTCACGCGTCACAATGGCGATCGTGTCGATATTTTCGTTGTACACCAATTCCATACCTTCAACGGCCAAGCGGACATCAACGTCACTGGAGCAGATTATTGGTTCCAAACCGTGATTTTCAATCGCTTCAACCAGTTTATTGGAAGCGTATTGATTGATGAACACTTTCCCGATCTTGACGTTGCCGTATTCTTTTAAGACATTTTTGATTTCATAAAGATCAACGTTAAACTCCTTACGAATCACATTGGGACCGTCCACCAAGAGACCAATCCTCTTGCGTTCGTTTTCCTTTTTGGAAGAAAGATATTTTGTGATGGACCCGAATCCGGATTTTGTGTTTGCCATATATTTCAAGACCCGTATAATGATAACCGCCGGCTCGCTCAAAAACGTTTGAAAACGGCCCGCTCAATAATAATAAACGATAATAAATACGACTGCAATAACGATTAATTTCAATACCGGTTAATTTCAATACCGGTTAATTTCAATACCGGTTAATTCAGTGCCGGTTAATTTCAATACCGGTTAATTCAGTACCGCGAATTTGACAGATAATTAGAGAGATAATTGAGAGATAATTTGAGAGATATTTACACTCATATCTATTAAAATCTATTAAACGCTTAGTTGTAATAATTGTTATTTTTCTTATTTTATTCTTCCGTTCTAATTTACATCGGCATCTTAATTTATAACAAATTTTTGGCTCTGCTTTGCAATCAAATCATATATTTATCTAACTATAATATATTCAATAAAATTTTAAACAATAGCAATGTATAAATATAGAATAATTGTAGAGATTTTGGAAAATAATATTGGGTCACGATTCGGATAATCACCGGTTTCGGCGCTCATATCATTATCAGATGACGTGGAAACAGTTATCCGGTCATGAACTGACAGAGGATTATATATCTAAATCTCCTTTAAAATATTAAGGAAAAAATAGAAAAACGTTTTAAAAGTTAAAACTGACCTTAAAATGATCTGAAAATAATTCTAAAATGGTCTGAAAATAATTCTAAAATGATCTGAAAATAATCTCTAAAATGATTTGAAAATAATTCCCAATGTTTGAAAATATTCTCTTAATGTTTGAAAATAATCTCTAAAACGATTTGAAAATATTCTCTTATGCTGAAAATGGAATCCTTAATCCGGTGAGGCAAAAACGAAAGGAAAGAAAAATGCAAAAAAGGATGCCATAAAATTAGCGTTATACCTTAAATATCCCAAACAAAAAGCGGAGATGACGTCTCAGCCATAGCGTAAAAACGAAAAACAACCAATTCTATTATATAATTAGATCCGGAAGATGAGGAAATGAACACGAAGAAAGATTTTGCCGATGCGTTAAAGCGCTTGGAGGGTGAGATCGGCTACTCTTTCAGCAACGATTTGCTGCTGCAAAAGGCGCGGACACAGTCAGGCAATAAAAGGTCCGCCTTCTTCGGTGACGCTGTTTTGGATTTTGTCGTATCGGAACATCTGTTCCGCAATTTTGCGGATTTGGAACAGGGCCAGCTGACGACTTTGAAATCTCATCTTGTTTGTGATGAAAAGCTGGAACAAATTGTCAAGAAAAACGGCTGGGACGACTACTTGGTTGTTGAGGAAGGCATTTCCCGAATCTCTAAAAAAATGAATTCGACCTTTTTGGAAGCGGTTGTCGGCGCCATCTATTTAGACGGCGGTTTGGCCCCTGCCGAGGCTTTTATTTATAAATTCATCGTGAACAGACGAGGCGCGGAAAAGGAAATCAAAAACGTGGTTTCCCCCAAAGTCCGGCTTTATGAGTTTTGTCAGCAGCAATACGGCGGCTTCCGTCCGGAACCTTATTTGGTTTCCGAAGACGGTCCGCCCCATGACAGAACTTTTGAAATGGGTTACATCCTTAAAAAAGAAATCACAGACCTCAGAACAGACATTTCCGCCACCGGCACCGGTAAAACAAAATCCGACGCCGAAACGAAAGCCGCCGAAAAAGTCAACCGCAAGCTGATTCGGATGGGTTTGATGGAAAAGGAATTTTGAGCTTGGGCGAGAAGAAAGGCGAAAAGTAACCGCCTGTTTCCTGTAACTGTCGTTTTTCTTGATTCAAACGGTTGAAACAGGGCTTCTTTTTGTTTTTTGTTTTTTGTTTTGTCTTGCTTTACTTTGCTTTACCTTGCCTTGCTTTGCCTTGCTTTGCCTTGCTTTGCCTTGCTTTGCCTTGCTTTGCCTTGCTTTGCCTTGCTTTGCCTTGCTTTGCCTTACTTTGCCTTGCTTTGCCTTACTTTGCCTTACTTTGCCTTGCTTTGCTTTTGCTACCTGTATTTGCTGCCACCTGCCATCAGGAACTTGCTTCATGCATCTGCTTTTTTTTGTAACAGCCGTTCGCTTCGCGAACGGGGCACTGCTACCGCCACTGCTGCTACTGCCACCACCACTGCTGCCACCACCACTGCTGCCACCACCACTGCTGTCACCACCACTGCTGCTTCCGTTACTGCTACTTCGCCACTGTCGCGTTGCCTGTTGCTGCTTCGTCTGCTACCATGCCTTTCTTTGCTTTGCCTTTCTTTGCTTTGCCTTTCTTTGCTTTGCCTTTCTTTGCTTTACCTTTCTTTGCTTTGCCTTTCTTTGCTTTTGCCTTTCTTTGCTTTTGCCTTTCTTTGCTTTTGCTTTTCTGTTTATATTTCTGTCAAACGGCCCTGACGCAAAATGTAAATCGAATCAAAGCGCTAAACTGATTTATGGATTATATCCTCGCCAAAAAGATGATCCTGCCGGTCAAATCAAGTGACATTTTCGGCAGCACACATATGATGAACATGTATCGCGGCTGCGACCATGGTTGCATTTATTGTGATTCCAGGAGCGAATGTTATCAGGGCGGGCGGCCTGAGGGTGATTTCAGTCTCGTTCATGCAAAAAAAGATGCGCTGAAACTGATTGAAAGCGAACTTCAATTCCGGCGCAAGGCCAATGCCGCGGAAATGGTTATCGGTACAGGGTCCATGAGCGACCCGTACAACAGTTTTGAAAAGGACTTGGAATTAACGCGCGGCGCGCTTCTTCTTTTTGACAAATACAAATGCGGTGTCGGCGTCATCACAAAGTCGGCTCTCGTTTCAAGGGACGTCGGCCTCTACGCTCAGATTCAAACGCATTCTCCTGTCAACGTCGGGATAACGATAACAACCACTGATTCCGTTTTGTGTCAAAAAATAGAGCCGGGCGTTTCGGGGGCGGCTGAGCGGTTCAAAGCCATTCGGGCGCTTGCGGGCGCCGGCATCTTTACCGGCGTTCATATGAATCCTGTTTTGCCTTATCTCACGGATACTGAAGAAAACGTTTGTTCGATAGTGGAAAACGCGGCGGCGAATCATGCGAAGTATGTCTTTTGTTACGGATTCGGGATGACGCTTCGGCAAGGAAACCGTGAGTATTATTATGAGAACTCAGACAACCTGTTTCCGGGTCTGAAAGAAAAATACGTAAAGGCTTTTGGGCAAAAATACGTCTGCACCTCCGAAAACGCGAAAGAGTTAAGTTTGGTTTTCAAAGACGAATGCGAAAAATACGGGCTTCTTCACCGCGCCAAAGACATCAATGCGGCTTGGAAAAAGGAGAAGCCGAAACAAAAAAATCTTCTCGAGTTTGAATCATTTGAGTCATTCGAGTCCTGATTTTTACAAAGGTTACAGGCAATCATTTTTACAAAGATTACAGGCAATCATTTTTAGACAATCTTAGACAGTCATTTTTCTTTAGATTTAAATAACTGAAATCGATTTATTCATTGAGGCTTCCTGATGGAAATTACCGATAAGAAATATTTCATGAAATACAATGACGCCGCCGGCCGGAAACTCAGACCGCTGACGGCGGATTTTCTGACGCGGTTCGGCGCCGGTTCGTCAAAGGAGGACGAAGACGTTTTCAGACAGCTTTCGTTTTGGCTGGAAGAGGCGGAAAAGAAAAAGGACGTTCCCGAAGAAGATGACATTATTCGGGGCATTTTAGCCTACCAAACCGCTTACCAAAAAGAGCTGACGGAATTGAATTTTCATGAAGCCGTATTTTATTTATCTGAAATTTTGAAAGGGCCGAACAAAAAAACGCCGTCTATTTCTTATCGCCGGGTCGGCGTCGCTATTTTTAATGAGCGCGGCCGGCGCATCTACAGGCCGCCCGGTTTTGAATACGTAACAGCAATGATGAGTTCACTGTTTCAGCAAATCCGGCAACTTCTGAAACAGGAAATGTCGCTTTCAGAAGTTTTTTATCACGCGTCATTGATTCACCTGAAAATGTTTCTGATACATCCCTTCGTGAAAAACAACATGAAAGCCGCCATACTTCTTGAAAAATGGTTTCTGGCGGAAAAACTCGGGAAAGATTACATCAAAGTGCCATCCGAGAAGTATTATTGTTTAAACAAAGGTCGGTATGACATGAACACCTTAATCGGCACGGCATACAACAACGTTGATTACAGCCGCTGCCTCCCCTTTTTGATGATGCTTCCCGAAAGCTTGACAATAGAGGACATCGGAATAGATGAAGTCGTATAAACCGGCATCAGACCAAAATTAACCGGAATTAATATCAGACCAAAAATAACCGGAATTAATATTAGACCGATTTAAACGAAATATAATATTAAGACCAATTCAACAAAATTAATATTAAACAATTCAAACGAATTCAAACAAATTCAAACGAATTCAAACGAATTCAAACGAATTCAAAAAAATTCAAACAAATTCAAACGAAATTAAACTAAAATTGCGGCCGGCGGCAAAGACCGCGAGTAGCCCTCCCTCCTTTTGAACGGATAAATTAATAATACAAACCTTCTTTTTTACCCCCATGGATATTCTGGTCGACGTCGGCGGAAATCCGGGCACAGACTGCCGCGGGTTTTGTCAATATTGCTATTTTAAAAAGGTTGGGGCGGCTGAGCCGCTCGGCTGCAAATATTGCCCGCCGTTTATCAAAGGGTGCGATTATTGTACGCGAAGCGTTCGGGAATCGCATCACGGGTTTAAGCCGATGCGTCAGGTTTTGGACGAGACCGCAGGTAAGCTTTACAACGTGAAGGCATCGGACATCAGCGGTTTTATTATCACAGGCGGGGGCGACGTCAGCTGTTACCCCGAACTTCTTCCGCTTTTATCCTTTTTAGCCGATTTCGGTCTGCCCGTTAAGATTGGTTACACAAGCGGCAAAGGGTTTGACGGGTCGGAAGCGCCGTTTTTAAAAGACGCTCGTATCAGGGAAGTCAATTTTACGCTTTTTGCCTCAGACCCCGCGCTTCGCAAAGAATACATGCGCGACCCGTCCCCTGAAATGTCTTTGAAAGTTTTTGAAGAGTTATGCGCGTTTTGCGACGTATACGCGGCGATTGTTCTTGTCCCCGGCGTCAACGACGGCGTCGTCTTGGAAGACACGCTTCTTTGGCTGAAGAACGCCGGCGCCAAGGGCGCCCTTTTGATGCGCTTCGCCAACGGGGAAGAAAACGGGCTGATTCTGAAAAACGCACCCATCATTTCCGGCATCGTTTCACATACAATTGAGCAATTCACCGAAATCGTCAAAAACGCGGCGAAGAAACACCCGGGTCTCAGGATTTCAGGAACGCCGTTAGAAGACCCGCTTTTGGATTCGCCTTTCGCAATACGCAATGTTCCGACAGCCATGGAAAAACTGCCGCCGATTTTGGCAGAGGCGACAATCATCACAGGCAAGGCTGCCGCCCCCCGCCTGTCAGAGATATTTGAAAAACTCGGCGGCGCCGTGAACGTCGTGCCGGCCGAAAAAGACATCGCCTGTCTGATAACGGCGGATGATTTGAAGCGGATAGATATCGGCTGTCTCAAAGACACGGTTTTCATCCCCGGCCGCTGTTTCGTTCATGAAAAAGATATCCAAAGCATCCTCATCCCCGAAAAATCCAAAAGGATTGTCCGCCGCGGCCCCGATGTCTTATCCGTTGACGGCGAAATGTCGGCGAACATGACAAAAGAAGAATTACTGGGAATTGAGATCAAGGCGCTGACCAAATTGATTGAACAGATCAATACGCTCGGTCTGCCTCCAAAGGCGCGGTAATCCTGCTCAGCCTGCTTCTGACAGCACAGCAATTCTGTTTTCTGTCTGCTGCCAAAAATTCAGTGATCTTGCTCAGCCTGCTTCTGACAACACAGCAATTCTGTTTTCTGTCTGCTGCCAAAAATTCAGTGATCCTGCTCAGCCTGCTTCTGCCAACACAGCAATTCTGTTTTCGTTTTGTCTCCAAAAGTAAGGCAATCAATATCTGTTTTTTTAAAAACACGCAACAGGTCTCTCTTTGTGTGCTCGTTTGGATTAAATCGGCGTGCACGTACATGAACAATCATTATAAACCTTTTGATAGATTATTATTCTTTTTTTGGACAAAAAGGACAATTTCGGACTTTATTTTCATCAAAGGGTAAAATAACACAATCCAACTTGAAATTATTACCCTGTGCTAACAAGAACGCTTTGAAATAATCTTTTGAAAAATCAATTATAATTTCCAATATTCTGAACTCAAAACCTTTAAGTATACAATTTGCAAATTGTAGTTGATTGGTATGATAAACCTGAGCGATCTGTAATTATTAATTATTTACATTTATTTTGCTCAAAATTGTGTTCGTATATTTTACGCCTATTTATCATCCCGATTTCGTTTTAAATATAAGGAGGATATATCCGTGTCTGACACAGTAGATATCTACAGCGATAGAGGAAAACTCTTGGAGAGCAACGTAAATATCAGAGACCTTGCTCCCGTCAAAAACAAGGCAATCCAAAAAATCATTATGGATACCAAACGTTCAGTTGCCATTAACCTCGCCGGTATTGAGAAATCACTCTCGACCGGTAAGATGGGTGGCGCTGCAAAACAAATTCTCGGCCGCAAACTTGAGTACAACCTGGTTGAAAACTCAGGCGCCCTCATTGACTCAATCAAAAAATTGGTTCAAGTGGACGAAGGCGACGACACCGTCGTTAAAGCGTTGGCCGGCGGCAAACAGATCTTGGTTCAAATTCCGACTGCCAGATTAGGCGCAGCCGCAGAATCAACCGCTTCCATGACCGTCAGCGCGGCAGCCGTGACACAAGCTATTCTTGACGCTTACAACACCGACATGTATGACTCCATGATCGTTAAAGCAGCGTGCTGGGGCAGCTACCCGATTACAGTCGGTATGGCAGGCAGCCCGATTCAGGGAATTCTCGACATCCCCCAAAACAATGAGGGTCTCGGCTATTCACTCAGAAACATCACATCCAACCACCTTGCCGCTATCACCAAGAGAAACGCAATGAACGCAGCTTCATTGGCTTCAATTTATGAACAGGCCGGCATCTTTGAAATGGGTGGCGCAATCGGTGACTTTGAAAGACACCAGCTTCTCGGTCTTGCTTACCAGGGCTTAAACGCAAACAACATGGTCTGCGAAATGGTCTCGGAGAACGGCAAAGACGGAACAATCGGAACTGTTATCGAATCCACAGTCGCGAGAGCCATTGAGGACAAGGTTATCCACGTCGACAAGACAGGCGGATCCGGCTACAAGTTCTACAAAGCAGACGACGTCGCAAAATGGAACGCATACGCAGCAGCAGGCACACTCGCAGCAACAATGGTTAACTGCGGCGCGGCCCGTGCAGCACAAGGCGTTGCGGCAACAATGCTCTACTTCAACGACATCCTTGAAAAAGAAACAGGCCTTCCGGGCTGTGACTACGGTAAAGTCCAGGGTGCAGCCGTTGGTTTCTCCTTCTTCAGCCACTCCATCTACGGCGGCGGCGGTCCCGGTATCTTCAACGGCAACCACGTCGTTACAAGACACTCCAGAGGATTCGCTATTCCTTGTGTCGCAGCAGCAGTGTCGCTTGACGCAGGTACCCAGATGTTCACAATCGAATCCACATCCGCCCTTATCGGTGATGTGTTCGGTACAATGGACGAGTTCAGAGAACCGATTAAAGCCGTTGCAGGAGCCCTCTAAATAACTAAAGATGAAGGTCTGATGAAATTATGACATGTCCCACAGAATCCGAATGTAACTGTTCCGGCGCAGGCGAGATCAATGAAGCAATCCAAATCGAGATTGTCCCCCAGAGAATACTCAGCCCCGAAACCTCAGAAAAACTACTCGGAAGAGTCTATGATTTAGACGGGATTATCAGAGTGATGGTTCAAGGATCCAGACTTCCCGACGTTGTCGGATACGGTCCCGGAACCGGTCAGAAAGTCAATCATCCGCTCAAGAAAACAATTGATGTGGAAGGCCAGCGGATCAACATGCGTGTCAGCCTCGGCAGGCTCCTTGTTGAAGTTTGTGATGAAGAAACAGTTGAAGAACTCCGAAAAATTTGTGAAGAAATTTTCACGTTTCCCTTTGAATTCTATCAGGGCACGTTTTTCAAGAAATATTCAACCATTGTTGACTACGCCAAACTGGGTCCAAACGCCGATGAACGTCTGCTTGGAATGACCGATCCGAAAGGAAAGCTTGATCACATAGTCTTTATTGAAAAATCGAAAGATTTGAAAGAAGAATAAATTGTAAGATCCGAATGTAAGATCCGAAATGTAAGATCCGAAAAGAAAAAAATTGCGAGATTACAAAAAAGAACGATTGCGGAAAATATCGGAAAAATAAAGGCCTGAGGCCGAAAAACCGATAAACGCGTAATGAACAATGGTGAAAACATGATGAACTTTGACCGAAACACCCAAGTCGTCGACTGCCGCCTCGGCATGAGCCACGGAAAAGGAGGAAGCCTTGCAAGGGCCGGAACTCTTTCACAGGCCGGCAAGCTTGAAGCAGTCGTCGTTGCGATGGGGTCGGGAAGAAGGCATGTGACAAAACCCATCTGTGAAATCACATACGCAATCCGCAGAGAAAATATTCAAACAGGCGTTTTGGTCCTTTACGCCGGAACCGGTTACCCCGATTCGGGAACAATGGGTTCCTTCGGTATCGATCCGAAAGAAATCGACCAAATCAACATGCACAAAATGGCAATCATCCACTTCGGTAATGTGAGAAACCATTTTGTCAAGAAAGCCAGAGATATTTTCAGCGGCGTTCGCATCCCCGCGGTTATCATTACACAGGCTCTTGTCGATTTTGAAGACTTTGCAAAATCAGGTATAAAAACCCGCATTGTTAAACCCAAAGACAAAGACAGAATTTCTGACGGTGTTATCATGAACATTGTTACAGGCGTTTCAAGAGGAGACGCTACTTCCCGTGAGAAGCTCAGTGAGATTATTGTCAAAACCAAAGAAACATTAGGCCAAATCCAATAAGGAGTTAAGAATATGGCATACACAGCACAATATTATCCCGGTGCAACCTCTGTTGCAGCAAACAGAAGAAAACACATGGGCCACAAATTGGAAAAATTAAGAGAAGTTTCCGATGAAGACTTGACCGCAATCCTCGGCCACCGCGCCCCCGGTCAGGACTACCCCAGCACCCACCCGCCGTTGGCGGAAATGGAAGAACCGCCGTGCCCGGTCAGAGAAGCAGTCGCTCCGACACCCGGCGCAAAAGCAGGCGACCGTGTCAGATACGTTCAGTTCGTTGACTCTATGTACAACGCGCCGTCCGTTCCGTACGTTCGATCCTACTACGCGGCAATCAACTTCAGAGGCGTTGACCCCGGTACACTTTCCGGCCGTCAAATCGTCGAAGCCCGTGAAAGAGACATGGAAGTTGTTGCAAAAGACCAGCTCGAAACTGAAATGACAGACCCGGCACGCTCCAGCATCCGCGGCGCAACTGTTCACGGTCACTCTGTCCGTCTTCAGGAAGACGGCGTCATGTTCGACATGCTTGACAGATCCAGACGCGAAGGCGATGTCATCATCATGGACAAAGACCAGGTCGCAATTCCGCTCGACAGAAAAGTCAACCTCGGCAAACCCATGTCCGAAGAAGAATTAGCCAAGAGAACCACTATCTACCGCGTGGACAACGTTCCGTTCAGATCCGATGCGGAAACAGTTGAGTGGGTTCAGAGAGTCTACTTACAGAGAACTCAATACGGCTTCAGACCCGGTGTGGAGAAAACACAGTAAGGAGTGACAAAAATGGCACAAGAAGATATTTTTGCAAGATTTAAGAGATCCATGGAAATCAAATTCGCTGAGAACTATGGTGACAACAAACAAGCCGGCACCGACATTACGTCCAAAACCGGTAAATACTACAGACTCGGTCCGGAACAGAGCCCCAGAAAGAGAGAAATGATTAAAGCCGGTAAGGAAATCTCCACAAAGAGAGGTCTTGCAGGTTACAACCCCATGATGCACTCCGGTAAGCCGCTCGGTCAGAGAGCTATTACTCCGTACAGAATTTCAGGCACAGACCTCGTTTGTGACCCGGATGACTTACACTATGTCAACAACGCCGCTATGCAGCAGATGGTTGACGACATTAAGAGAACCAACATTGTCGGTCTCAACATGGCTCACGACACACTTGAGAAGAGATTGGGTAAAGAAGTGACACCCGAAACCATCAACAACTACCTTGAAAACCTCAACCACTCCCTCCCGGGCGGCGCCGTTGTTCAGGAAATGATGGTCGAATGTCACCCCGGCTTGGTCGATGACTGTTACGTTAAGATGTTCACCGGCGACGATGAACTCGCAGACGAAATCGACAAGCAGTTCTTAATCGACATCAACAAGATGTTCCCCGCAGAACAGGCAGCACAGTTAAAAGCAGCAATCGGCCACACATCCTGGCAGGCACTCCACATCCCGACGATCGTTATCAGATCCACGGACGGCGGTCAGACCAGCAGATGGTCAGCCATGCAGATTGGTATGTCCTTCATCTCCGCATACAACATGTGTGCCGGTGAAGCAGCCGTCGCTGACTTGTCCTATGCCGCAAAGCACGCAGGTTCCATCAACATGGGTGAAATGCTCCCCGCAAGACGTGTCAGAGCGCCCAACGAACCCGGAGGCGTGTCCTTTGGTCACCTTTGTGACATTGTCCAGTCCAGCCGTGTCAACGTCGAAGACCCCGCAAAGGTCGCTCTTGAAGTTGTCGGCGCAGGCTGTGTCATGTACGACCAGATCTGGCTCGGTTCATACATGTCCGGTGGTGTCGGTTTCACACAGTACGCAACCGCAGGATACACTGACGACATTTTGGACAACAACTTGTACTACACTGTTGACTACATCAACAAGAAGTACAACAACGCAGGCAAGACCGGAACCAACAACAAAGTCAAAGCCACCAACGAAATCATCAAGGACATCGCAACGGAATCCACAATCTTCGGTATCGAAGAATACGAGAGATACCCGTCCGCGCTTGAAGACCACTTCGGCGGTTCACAGAGAGCAACATCCCTTGCGGCAGCAGCAGGCTGCGGTGTCTCCATCGCAACCGGCAACGGTAACGCAGGTCTCTCCGGCTGGTACCTCTCCATGTACCTCCACAAGGAAGCATGGGGCCGTCTCGGCTTCTACGGCTATGACTTGCAGGACCAGTGCGGTGCCTCCAACGTTTGTTCATACCAGGGCGACGAGGGTGCCCCCGCAGAACTCCGCGGTCCCAACTACCCCAACTACGCTATGAACGTCGGTCACCAGGGCGGCTATGCCGGTATTGCAATGGCAGCACACTCCACAAGAGGCGATGCCTACACCGTCAACCCGTTGGTCAAAGTCTGTTTCGCAGACGACCTCCTTCCGTTCGACTT
>Ga0123353_10011961_pt1 | contig 12280 bp, 9 predicted proteins | sample TergutLab28metaG_3_FD_92763 | JGI IMG/M metagenome (GOLD analysis project Ga0123353, IMG submission 92763) | Labiotermes labralis P3 segment gut microbial communities from Petit-Saut dam, French Guiana - Lab288 P3 | ecosystem: Host-associated > Arthropoda: Insects > Digestive system > Gut ... | reverse complement strand
GCGACTTTTCTATTGTATCACCACATTGGTGGTGTGTTCTTGTTTCGATGTGTGTTGGAGTTTTGGTGTGGCTGGGTTGGGTTGGTATCCGTGTAGCAGGCTGTGCCGTGCTTCAGCGTGCTACACGGATACCACCCCAACCCAGCCACACCGAAACTCCAACACACATCAAAACAAGAACACACCAGCAATGTGGTGATACAATAGAAAAGTCGCAAGCTCCTGATGATGGATGTGTTAATGTCCGAAACATGTTGAGCATAGAAGAAGCAAAATAAAACTTAATAACTAGTGACATCAAATTGGTCTCTTATTCTTCAACTAGAGTTCTGTAAGTCCAGTTACTGGCTGAGGACTGGAAAGTGCCTAGAAGAGGCAACATTTTTTGCAAATATGAGATTCTCACAGAAGTTACTTTCTTTGCAACAATTTTTGGTCCCAGCTTTCTTTTTGTTCACTGGGTAATGTGAGTGCTTCCCATGGATTATGGATGACAGCTTGAAGCAGATTATCTCCCTTAACAGTACAAACGTATACACAGTATTAAATGATCGTTAACTCCACTCTGCAGCACAGCTTCATTTTTTGTGTACAGGTGCGCTATCTGCATGATGGTACAGAGAACCATCAGGACAGCATAGTCATGGAGCTGGAACTAGCCCCAGGACCAGGTTTCGTCCTACCAAATTATCTGCAAGGGCATCACCGCTTTGTGCTCCATGTCAATATCACACCTGTAAATGATCCTCCAGCTCTTATCCTACTTCCAGGGACTGTTCTCAGGCTGGCCCAGGTGGGTATACGGTGCCAACTTTCAAAATATTTAGCAGATCATACACAATACTGAAAGTTGCCTTACATTTAAAGGAAAGTGATAATTGTTTAGCTGCACATAATATGGGTCCATTGAAAGGCTAGCAAGAAGGAGCAAATGTGAATGGCTTTGAATATTAGATGTTGACAAAGTATCATTGTCCCAGCATTGCCTGGTGTGTCTCACATGTTAATCAATTTGCAGGGGACTAGAAAAACATTAAGTCCGGAGATACTGAGAACTGAGGATCCTGACAGTCCCAAAGTGGATCTGGTGTACACAGTGCTCAATCAAGGAGAAGCCAAAGATAAAGGATATGTGGAGCGTATCCAGAGCCCTGGAACTCAAGTGCACACATTCACACAACTGGAAGTGGATCAAGGGCTCATTGCTTATGTTCATCGCGGTGGGGAACCAGGGTCCAACACACGTCTGGCCCTACAGGTGCAAGGCAAAGTGTTAACACTTGCTGTTTCCATTTTGAGAACCACAGGACAATGGGGGCACATTAATCCTTAGATTACTTCATGACACTGTTTGAAACCATGGAGGGTTAATTACATATATTTCACTGGTTATTTGAAGACACTTTTTCAGTTTAGGAGTTATTTAAGGTAGTCATGTTACAAGACTGATCACACATTTTGCTGCCAGAAAGGGCCTGTAATGGTCTAGTTCACAGAATTAATCCCAAATTCAAGTGAAAAGGAATGCTTCAACTACAAGACATTTGAACAGAATGACTGGTGCCCTAGTCACAGTGTGAACATGGGACATCACAAACACAAAACAATTTTGTTAACTATCACACCTTCAATATGAGTATTAATAATCTTATTAGGCATTATGATAGGTACTTGGGTACAGCCAAACATAGAAGAAGAACTCTGGTTATGTATTTCCACCACACTGCACTTGAAAGCACAATAAATGACTTCCATCATAGAAATGCCAGTATAAATTTACATGTCTTGTAGCCTGATATTTGAAACTGTGGGCACCCCTCCTTCATATTTGGAAGGTCATGGTGAACCTGAACACATCATTCAATTCTGGCTACAGTAACTTCAGATTAGATCTACTGTTCAGACTTAGAGAAATTTTATGTATTTTTATTCAGTTCTTCCAGGCAAGTGACAAGATAGAAACTCAAATAACACGTATTCATTTCAAAATATATCCATTTTATATCTCCTCAGTCATTATACCAATTGATTACATTGTCTCAGCTATTGACAGCACCAGTAAATAAGTCATAAATTAATATATTTTTATCTTCATTTTATATATACTGAATTATTAAGAGCAGTTGGTGCCGTAAGTTCTCCTAAGAGCTTGTTGTCTTGTGCCAGGTTTCAGATGGAATTGAGACCAGTCCTGCTGTGGTCTTACGCATATCAGCTTTTCCCCTACTGCTGCGTCTTGTAAACAACACAGGACTGATACTGACGCACAGGACAGCCGCCCACATCACTACTGCCAACCTGACTTTTGCGTCCAATGCTGAAGATGCTGATTTAGACGTGCGATATGAAGTGGTGAAACCACCTCAGTTTGGGGCAGTGCAGCGTCTGAGAGGTGGTGCTAGTGACTCACAGTGGCAGACTGTAGAGCACTTCACTAGTCATCAGCTTGCAAGGGACCAGATTCGATACTTTCACATGTCAGGTGATCCCACACATGACAGCTTCAAGGTAGGTTATTATATCAGTAAGGCTGGAAACTTATGGCACATAAAAATTGCTGCCAACTTCACTAATACATGTTTCTCTTCATTTTCTGCAAATACTGAAACAGTTCTTTGAAATTCTCTGTGACCACTTCCTTTCATATCTGTATCTATTAACCTGCATTTCTTATTCCATGTAATTTGGTAAGAGACTCTGTGGTCAAAACATCATTAAATAGCTTGTAATTGAATTACATGCATTTTGTTATGTATAAGAGTGTAAAGCTTTTTCTAGTTAATATGTATGTTAGCAAGTAGTTATGGATGGAAGAAGAAGATGGCGTCAGTTAAGATGTATGAAGTCTGTTTTAGAGTGTCTAATTTTGCTCACAAAAATTACTTCAAATGCAGCACCACTTAGTACATACTGTACATATTGTTAGTGTCTTCATGCTAAAGCAGTTCTTCACCTAGAAATTTTTGAAGTTTTTAAGGTTAGGTATATTTTGTCATGATTTATTTTTAAATTTACCTTTTGAAATATCAAAAGGCTTCATGCTACTGTTTTTATAACTGAAGAAAAAGTTGCTAGCAATATCAAAAGGCTTCATGCTACTGTTTTTATAACTGAAGAAAAAGTTGCTAGCAATATCAAAAGGCTTCATGCTACTCTTTTTATAACTAAAGAAAAAGTTGCTAGCATGGAAGAAAGTGGTCATGCCATATGTTAAACTTAACAGGCCTATCCCAGAATTTGCCTATGTGCATCAAGAAGAAACCCAGAAGTTTAATTGCTGTTGCTGGTTTTGAGACCAACATTTGAACTTGAAATTGTAATAACCCATACATACCAGTGATCCCAACTCCATCATGATATCTGTGTTCACAAGTCACAGCATGGAGATCACTAACACCTGCTTTTCATATCAGTTCAAGGTGTCTGTGATGGAAGTATACAGTCCAACTCTCTACGACTTTAGAATAACATTTGCGGAGCTGCGCCTGATGCCAGTACACATTCACGACTTGCAGCTGAATGGTTCACGTGAGGCTGTCCTTACTGACAAGCAACTGTTGTACCAGACGCAGCCTTTAAACACTGACAGCTCTAAGATTGTGTTCCAGGTGTGTGGCAATTCTCTCTGACTTACCCAAGGACAGCTCTCACAATCCTTTGAAGCCTGAAGTTCATGAAACTAATACATATAAAATCTAGATCCTACCTCACAGGAAACATTTTGTGCCTCTACCATTAATTGGAACCAGTTTAATTCTCTTTAGGGAAATAATTGTTAATTTTGTAAATCACAAAAAAACACATTCAGTGGAACAAGTTCTTTCATGTAAAGCAAGAAGTCAGTATCTAATCTAGAATTGACCCACCATTAGTGGAACAAAAAGTTCATTATTTATTTGTATATTGAGCCAGGTGCAACAAGTTTGTATGTTTGTATGTTATTATATTATGCGACTTTTTGTGTTGTTACATGATGCTGTTTTATACTAATAATATTTTGGTAAGGTAAAGCTGTCCTTCTTCATAACAAAGCTCCACACAGTGGAGACACATGCATGCAGGTACAGTTCCATCCATTCTTAACCCTCACACAAGATGCAGGCAAGTGTCCAGCATCACACTCCAACTGCTTGCTCCTATGGAAAGAGTGATGAATACCAATTTATTTAGAAGGCTGGTGAACGCCATATGAACTAACCCATGGTTTAAAACAACATAAAGTAATGTTATTAGCAGACTTAAGAACAGGAATCTGTCAGAAAATGGCAGCAATATGTATGAATTTATGAGACTGATGTTTGCATGGAGCTTTGCAGAAGAACCTCCAGTAAGTAACTTAGGATATCCAGTTCTAGGTGTGGTGAGTAGAGATAACTCAGGATAAAATAACTCAGGATAAAATATAAAGTATTTTGTTGTTATTAGTGATGTGGAAGTGTAACCGATGTCCTTAGTTCGTACGTGAGACTCTTATGGGGATTTATGTTTGTTTCACAGGACCCATAGGTGCCAGAGTGTAACGTGTAACAGCGTATAAGTACTTTCAGTTTCCTTCAATAAATTAGTTATTTGATTTAAAGCCATTTGCTTTAATTTATGAATTCAAAAGTCTAACATCATCATCATCGTCATCGTCATCATTGTCGTTATCATCATATCTCTTGTTAACGACATTTTCCCACTGCTACTTCTCTTACATCAGCTTTGATCTCCAGTTTCAGACTGCAGTAATTTTTGTATTACATTTGAAGTTCCAAGTGTAGCTGCCTTTTGTACTGAAGCTATTGAATGTTTCCTTGGTATGGCATTCAGATTTTTCTTTAAACCCTTTGTTACAGTTGAGGTAGTCAGTGGTTTCCTCATGTTCGTTACATCAACAGAATTTACTATCAATTTCTTCCTTCAGAATGTTATTTTCAAAATAGTTTTTGCTCATTATTTGATCCTGGGCTGCCATTCTTTTACTTCCTCATTCTCTTTTGAGATTTTCCCAATTTCATTCATCGATATTATTGTTCCTTATCCACCATTATTTCATCTAAACTACGTGGGAACTGTCCATACATCCTCTTCCCATGCCATATTTCTTGTATCTTCTCTGCTACGATGTCCTTTATTTGTCTTGTTCTTTGCAGAAATTCTCTCTTGAGGCTTTTTGCTTGTGATTGTGGCATGGTCAGAATAACTTAAAACATCCTGGTAGCACAACCAATAAAACAAGCAACCTCGCACTAACAGCTGCAACATGACACTGTGTGTGAGTGATCACGTGAGTGTTTGTGCCTAGCAAAATACTCCACCATCTCCTCCTCACTGCACTGTCATTCCCATAAAGAAAAACTTGGAGCACATTTAAAAAATTTGCGTCGTCGTCGTCATAATAATAATAATAATAATAATAATAGAGCAATAGAGTATGAATGCTGGAGGTGGTTGTTGCTCACATTGAATCGTATCTAACTGCAGGCATCTATACAAGCACCAATGAAATGTCAGTTACTGCTACCATAGAGTTAGTGATATTTGTGTTGGTACTGCTGGTGTCGGCAGGTACTGCGACCCCCACGGTATGGGACACTACATTCTAGCTCTTCACAGAAGCATCATCGCTTGCAAAGTGGTGACACTTTCACACAGCAGGACTTGGATGCTGCGCGCCTGCGCTATCGACTACACCGCAAAGCATATTCTCATGTGCATGATGACATCACATTTCGAGTATCTGCCCCAGAATGTGCGTCTGTGTCTGGGACATTGGGCCTCCTCCACGTGCCATCTGGACAGACACGAGATGAGGTGCGGGCCACTCTGGAGAGACTGCAGGTGAGAGGAACTTCTGGCACTTTGCAACCATTACTACGCAAACCAAAAATCCAAAGGTTTTATTCTCCCACTATTGCTATATCAAGCCAGTCTTGATTCATTGCCAGGGAGAGCAATCAAAGTTAGAAAATATGGCTGGATAATTTGGCTAATTAATTTTGTCATCCCAGTGAGGAGGTATGATATGAAGGTTTTGATCAGTGACAGCCATTCTAATAAATTTCATTAATTTTTTGTGGAATTTATATATGTTAAGTTGTGAAGATTGTAAGACTTGATAACCTGCAGATCCAGCAGAGTGCAGGTGTGTTTGACCAGCTATTCAAGATTTTGTTCAGGTAGTATAGTCTCACTTTATTTTTGCACAAGTTTGAGGGGTCAACTGAATCTATTGTAGCTGTATTACGAATGACACCACCCTTTGCTGCTTTTGTTCGGAGATTTTTAAGAAACACAGACTTCCTTATAAGTCAGTTCATGGAGAGCAGTTTTTTTTAAATTGAACTAGCTGAGAAATGATTATAAATTACCACAGCTATTTAAAAAATCTGCCACTTTTTATGGAACCAATAAGTTTATGAGTGTGATCCCAACTGCCCACCAATCTCTGTATACTGAGCCAGATCAATCCAGTCTAAGCCCTCACATACTAGTTCTAGCAAATTATATGCCAATATTCTGTTTCTTACATTGTCCCAATGGATCTGGTGAAGTCTGAGGTCTTGTGACTTGTTTTGTAATAGGTTTTTATGGTAAGAAGCAAACAACTCACCCAAACCCAAGCCAGAGGACCGTATCTTGTTGTTAAGTTTTTATGTTTAGGGGTTGTAAGCACCTTGCCCAAACCCCCAGATGGAGGACCACTTCTTGTGGGCTGTCCAGAGGATATGGGCAAGTCCATGGTCTTGTGATTTGTTTCATTTTACAGTGAGGAATTGTAAGCATCTAGCCCAAACCTGAAGCTGGAAGACCACCTCTTGTCACCTGTACAAAGAATATGACCAAGTCCAAGATCTCATAACATGTTAAGTTTTATGGTGAAGAGTTGTTAGCATGTTGCCCCCCCCCCCCCCAAACTGGAGGACCATATCTTTTTGGCTGTCCTTGTCTGCTTTTTCAATATGTTTGCAGCTCCCCTCAATTTCTGTATACCTTCTCATCCATTTCCACCCGAAGGACACACCCCGTCATGGTGACAGAGAGTCACTCAGAAGGACAGGCTTCCTCATTCTGTAGGATAGTTCTTAATTGTGGGACTCTCATGAGTTTGGTCCCAGAAAAAGTGGATTTACAGAAGCCACATGTGGACTGTTAGCTTGGCAACAGCAAGTGTACAACACAGGTTACTCAAATCAGCTAATTTAGAGTAAGTCAAATTTCACAAATAATTCAGAACTTACTGACTACTTCAAGTGCCAGCCTCAGGCAGCAGGAGAGACAAAATGAATAAATGATTCAGTAAAATGCTGTGTTTGATTAATCCCTCCTAACTGAATTGCATATAGTGCAGCAAATGCCAGTCTATTGCTGTATCCATCTACCTCTGTTCTCAACATGCATGTTCCTCGGTATCTTTATCTTGCAAACGGGAGCCACCACACAAGCACAGTCATCCAAGCAATTCAAACCACATTATGATACATGACTGTCTACAGCAGAGCACTGTTGACAGTGGCAGCTGCAGTGCGTTTTATGTCTCACAGGACATCAATCAACGTGAATGTTTTTCAGTCAATTTGATGTTTTTGCCCAGTGTTACATGAGCTGAGTGGCTTAACGTGTATATTGACGAGCCTGCAGGCTGGAAAGTAGAGTAGGGCTGTGATTGCCAGTGGGAATGTCAAGTGAACTCAGGACTTCATCTGCTGCTAAGGATTTAGGCTACAGCCATACCTCCACAGTGTTATAGCATGCTGAAGTGTTAACCCACGGTGATATGACTAATGCAATATTTAGCTTCATGTTAAAAAAGTGGATTATGACAGTACATGTTGTTTTAATGAATGACATTAAACAAGAGCTCTTGCACTAATTTGCAAGAAATTTGGAACTGTAGATCTCAATACACCTGGTGCCACTCTTACCTGATGATGTGGTTGATTTCAAGGCTGAATTTTTTTATTCGCTTGAAAGGACATACATATGTTTTTACATAAGTTCAGCAGATTTTCTTTGAATGTGTGCTTTCAGTATCACAGGCTCCTACAATACTCTCATTACAATGACGTGATTTCTCTGAATCACTGCAGTTCAGTTCATGTTTCATGTATTGTTCAGCTTATAGTATTTTGTAAAATACATTAAACCGAATTGCACAACTTGTACTTTGGACATAGGTACCAAATTTCATCACAATTTGTCCGGTCATTTGGGTGATAAATCATGGATATTGACATTTTAATTACGTGAGATTTGAGACTTTTGCGTAGTTGAATATTCTTATTGTGGAACTGTGTTTTATGACAATGTTTGGTCCTGTAGGTGTTCACCGATGTTGCAGACAATTCTGCTGGATCTCAAGTCAGTAGCAGCATGTCCCTCTGAAAGGTTGATAACCACCTACCAGATTTCATGCTTTTATACCCCATGATGAAGCAATATAAATTTCCATTATATGTTTATTGTAACCATTGCGTCATATAACTTGTCATCACCTGAGTCTCTTGTCTAAGTGTGCGAATGTAACTCCAGGTGACGGAGGGAGGGAGAGAACCAGTCTTACGCACACACCTGGACCTAGCCACCAACGGAATCACAGAGCTTATGTACAATGTGACGCACGGTCCTCACCACGGCCACCTGGATGTGATGGATGTGGGTCTGGACACAGTGTTGCGCAGGAACACGGCCTATTTCTCGTCACGCGAGTTGATGACGGAACGTGTCTTCTATGTGCATGATGACTCAGAGACAAAACGGGATACGTTCCATTTTGTAGCTCTGTCGTCAGAGGAAGAGGACTTCCAGTATGTGGGCATCTTCCATGTTGATATACTGCTCAAAAATGACAATACACCTGTTCGTGCTGTGGACAAGGTTTGTGCCCCTTTTGATATGGTCAAGAGATGTAGTTGATTAACAAGAATGAAAAATAATAAAAACAGATTTTTTAATAGAGAGCCGTTGGACATGGAGAATGGAATAAGTTACTTGTAAAGGAATATTGACATGTAATGTGGTTGGTCAACTGTAATGCTAACTATCATATCCAAATATATAGACACCCCTTGCCCAAATCATGCAATTTCAAGGCACGTAATTTCAGATCTTCACAATTTTTGGGACGTAGAATAAATTAAAACAACAGGTTTTGAAAAGCGCTGAATTTTTTTTTTCCAGACAGGAATAAAAATGCAGTGAAATAAAGGTGGCAGAAGAATACTGCTGGGCGATAACTCAGGCAGCAGGAGTGTCACACTGTGAAGGATCAGTTTCCAGTGTTTCAATTTCAGCTGGACTCATATATATGTGTATTTGACTACGAGTGTACTCAATCCCAACTTTCGCAAAATTCAACTTGAGCCAGATCTTCTGTAATGTAATTACTGCATATGTCAGGGAGTGTCTGTATGCTTTGCATTATATTGGCACACTTCCATACAGACAAAAAGGATCAGTTGTAATCCAGTAACGTTTTTACTGTCTTTAGATTCTATTCACTGTAATTTACATGTAAAATTACTCTTTTTTTATTTGACATTTAGAATTTTGAGCATTGCAGGAACATTGAACCAAACAACATGCTGTGTTAGTCTACAGAAGCTGCAGCGCTACAGAAAAAGTGTGACACATAAGAGCGGTTAAAATGTTGTGGGTACGCAGCCTGAATGTGAGAGAACGTGAATTTGTGCAGAATTTGGTTAGGAATGTGTTGAAGAATGAACACTTCAAAGAAATGAATGAGAACCAATGATAATATGGAAATGAATACCAAAGAAATGGGGTTTACTCAGGGAAATGGTAAAAGTTATAAGCATTATGTGAGATTTCATTAGGAAAATGTAAGCCTAGATGGTGCAAAATCATTAACATGAATCTTGCTGAAATTATCACGCTTTGGACGGAATTCAGTTTTTTTGACATAGTCATCATTATGATTGACCATGGTATTTCATAACTTCAGTAACTTATTTGTTAAGCCCAGTAAATGCCAGATTTAAAACGAATATTCCACACTTTATGGGCACCTTGATGTGTTTGACTTGGCTGCATACTATGCTGTGCTGACAGGTGTTCCAGATTGTGACAGGTGGAGAGCGTCTGTTGACGGGACGTGATCTGCGCTACTCTGATGCAGACATAGACACACAGCCCACAGACATTGTCTACACCCGACGAGGTATCCCAAATGGTGGCATCTATCGGGCCTCTGACCCTACAGTACGTAATCAGCTAATAAATTAAATCTCGTACAGTGGTTAGAACATGTTCCTGGTATGATCCTTATGACTCTACTTGTTATATGTGTGCTCTGTGCAGGTGCCAATGTTCGAGTTCACGCAGGATGATCTGGATAACTTCCATGTCCTGTTCCGTCATGAGGGTGATGAATACGGTAAAGTGGGGCTATGGATCACTGACGGTCAGTTCTATGCCAACGGCGTGTTGGAGGTCCGTGCTTCAGTCCCCTTTGTGGCGGTAGCGAACAACACAGGGCTTGTGGTGCAACGTGGTGGCATAGCGGTGCTCACGTCAGTCAATCTGAGTGCAGAGACGAACCTGAACCTGTGGGGTAAGCAGCTGGTGTTTGAAGTGACAGAGAATCCCCACCACGGTCATCTTCAGCTGCAGCATGAGGCCTCTCACTTCACACAGTTGGACTTAGAGAATGTCCACCTAGCTTATCACCATGACAACAGTACGGCAGTGAATGATCACTTCAGGTATGTTTGAAAGCAGCACAACTTTTACCAGCATGATCAAATATACTGTGTTGGCAGAATGCACTGACGTATTCAGAGGTGATCAGTTGGATCAACATCTGATCAAAACACAGTGTTTCTGGGATCTGCTCCATCTTGATCATCAGTTTTGATGTAACTGGAATTCACGATGGAAAAAAAAAGAAGCGAGCTTTCAAAACATGGGCTTTAAAATACATTTTACATGACTGAAAAATTAATGCTGTTGATTTAATTCAAGTATTGAAAACAGTGCCTGATTTACTGGCATTTGTACCCTCATATTGCTTACATTTATGTGGCAGTAAGAAACTGCAGGTGTTCCATTGGCACACACAGCCTGCATCTAACGCATAAAATAATCGGTTTAGGCCTCACTTTTAGCAAGGCAGAGAAGAAGCTGCCAATTATTCACACCTTAGCGGCTGGCTAGTGATGACTAGATTTAACTTGATGTTGCTACCGGCTAAGTATATGAAGGCCAGAACAGAATATTTGTCACTGTGCTGGATTCTATACTCTTGTTCTGGGGTCGTCCATACCTCAGCTTAGACAGTACCCTGGCTGAAATAAATAATTAATAAACTGGGAAATAATAAATTAAATAAATAACTTCATTTCTTATACGTTATTTTTTGTCCCTCTTTGTCTTCTAGAATGTATCATTCTTTTAGGGTTACTGTTGACAGTAATATACTTATGACTGTGTTTTGTAGGATGTCTTTTGCTCTGAAGTGTGGGTGGAATGGGATTTTGTCTGTGTTGTGTTTATCCTTACTGGGTTGTTCAATCCTGTTTGGTGTGGGAACTGAGAGTGAATTATTGTTACTGCTGCAGTTGTGACTGGTATTATGTAGTGTAGCATGAAGAATTGTGTTCAGGTTGTTGTCTACAGCGAACCCACCTCACGCTCATCATGCTATGTCTCCCACGAATGGGACTGCTGGGAACAAGTTTGTGTTTGTCCTCTCTCATTACATTCCAGCTGGCAGAAAATGCTGACAACAACAGAGATGTTTCATCTCGTAGCCACCTAGTACCGTCCTGTGTGTAAAAGGTAGTCTCTGACAGGCATAGGTTCCTGTAACCAGATTTTTTATCGAAATGTGAACATAAGATACTAATATTCACATTATGTTCCTACTTCACGGTAGCTGCAGTTCATCCTTCTCCCTCCAAAATATATTTAATCATGCTGTATCAAATACTGCAATAATTCTATGGGATAGACATTGATAAAGTGGTCCAACTATGCACGTTACATTACATCTACAATTGTGAGATAATATGCTTTCATGGAATGAGTAATTGCACGATCACAACTGCTGAAAACGGGTTAGAGTCTAGGTAAAAAATATTTCCGTGTTCCCCCAGCAAGGGCGGACTGGCTACAAATCAGTACACTTAATTTATACAATTGACAAATAATATACTACCGAGAAAGAGAAAAATATATGTAACATAGCTTGGCCATGGCCCCCCCCCCTCCCCACCAGAACGCCAGGTCCCGGTAATTTGTACCGGCTCTCCCCCGTCTCGTCAGCACTGAACAAAAT
>Ga0123353_10011959_pt1 | contig 12280 bp, 11 predicted proteins | sample TergutLab28metaG_3_FD_92763 | JGI IMG/M metagenome (GOLD analysis project Ga0123353, IMG submission 92763) | Labiotermes labralis P3 segment gut microbial communities from Petit-Saut dam, French Guiana - Lab288 P3 | ecosystem: Host-associated > Arthropoda: Insects > Digestive system > Gut ... | reverse complement strand
CGGCGTCATCGCCTCGCCTGTAATATTCTGCGTATCAGGCACCTGTTTTACTAGCACAACTATATTCATTGCAACTGCTCCTATTTTCTGCTTCCTGGGAATCTTTATATTATGACATTTTTTGGAAAATTGTCAAGATTAAAAGCGTTTGAGGGATTTAAATCTCCACATCAGCGTTGTAATCCACACCCGGAACATCGAAGCCGTGGGCTTCAAGGAAATCGTGCTTGAAACCTTCAACATCGGTTTCGGAAAATACATTTTCCTGCGTTACTTTCGCCATTTTTTTCATGACGGCTTTTTGGACGTCTTCCCTCATCTCCCAGTCATCGATGCGGATTCTTCCTTTGCGGTCGACGGGAACCATTTCGGGGTCTCCGCTTTCCGCGGCGTAAAGGCGGTCGCGGTATAAGCGCACTATTTGCTCAATGCAGCCTTCATGAATGCCCATATCTTTCATCACTTTGAAAAGACAGGAGACGTAGAGCGGAATGATGGGGATTACCGCGCTTGAACGGGTGACGAGGGCTTTGTTCACCGAGACCCAGGCCCCGGCAATTTTCCCCGCATATGTTTTATTTATTTCCGCGCAGGCCCTTTCAAGATCTTCCTTGGCCTTTCCTATGGTACCGTTTTTGTAAATTGGCCATGAGTGTTCGGGGCCCAGGTAGGTGTAGGCGACGGTACGGGTTCTGGGTGAAAGGAGGCCTCCCCTTTCCAGAGCTTCGATCCAGTATTCCCAGTCCTCTCCGCCCATTACTTTTATTGTGCTGTAGATTTCTTTTTCTGTGGCAGCTTCCGCGTGGGCTAGCTGAAAGCTTCCGTTCATCATGTTGAGGGTCAGGCCCGAAAATGATTCTCCCACAGGCTTAATCGCCGATTTGTACTGAATGCCGGTTTTTGGATCTGTCCTGACGGGAGAAGCAAGCGAATAAACGATGAGATCGATTTTTGCCTGGATTCCGGCCTCCGCTGCCGCTTCGCGTATCGCCTCTGCGGTTTGAGCTTTCATTTCGCCCATGAATGCGTTGCCGTCCAGTGTCCGCGTTATAAGTCCCGCCTTCTTCGCCTCGTTTTCAAAGGCGAGGTTGTTGTAGTGGCCGGGTGTGGCGGTGTGCCTTCCAGAGGCGGGCTTTTCTTTTGAGAGTCCGATGGTAAGGGCCCCGTAACCAAAGGCCGCCGCGATTCGGCTCGCAAGCCCGTAGCCATTGGAGCACCCGATAATAAGGGCAAGACGCGGCCCGAAACTTTGTTCCGCTCCAATGGCTTCTTTTACATATTCGATTTGCCGTCTGACCGAAACAGCGCATCCCCCCGGATGGCTATTCAGACAGACGTTATTCCGTACTTTGGGTTTAACTATCATATTGTTTCACTTTATAAAGGAAATATTACAACGCAATTTATCCTACTAAACACATCCACTCGGCTTCCGCGGCAATTTCTCCGTTTACATACGCTTTACCTGACTGCTTAATCATTTTCGGAGAAATCCTTAGGTTTTCGATTTCCGAGCGGACTTCGTCGCCGGGCTTTACCTGGCGGCGGAATTTTACTTTATCAACGGTGGCAAGGAAAAAAAGACCGCCATCTTCGATTACACCTAACTTGCGTAATCCGGCGCCGCCTGATTGGGCCATTGTTTCGACAAGAACCACCCCCGGCACTACCGGGTATCCGGGAAAATGCCCCTTAAAGAAAAATTCCTTTTCGGTGAATACGTGCCTGGCGACAATTTTATTTTCATCAGCTTCGACGATTTCATCGACAAATAAAAAAGGCTTCCTGTGCGGCAGTAAACTCTCTATCTCACTCATTTATTATTCCCCGCTCGTAATTCCTAATTGTACTTCCTGAAGATTACTACCCCGTTGTGGCCGCCGAAACCCAATGACGCGGAAGCCGCGGCATTAACCGTACCGTACTGGGCCTTGTTGGGTACATAGTCCAGATCACATTCGGGATCGGGATTGTCCAGGTTGATGGTCGGGGGGAAGAAGCTGTCGCGGATCGCGAGAATGCAGGCGATGGCTTCGATGCCGCCGCCACCGGCTATGCAGTGGCCGGTCATGCTCTTGGTGCTGGAGATCTTCAGCTTGTAGGCGTGATCTCCGAAAGCGTACTTAAGCATCTTGGTTTCCACCGGGTCGTTAATTTCCGTTGAAGTTCCATGGGCGTTGTAATACTGAATGTCTTCTGGCTTGAGGCCCGAGTCAGCCAGTGCTTTTTTTACTGCCTTTCCGCAGCCTTCACCCGAGGGATCCGGGGCTGTTATGTGATATGCGTCGGCGCTGACTCCGTAGCCTGAGAATTCCGCGATGATCTTCGCTCCCCGTTTTTTCGCGTGTTCCTCGCTCTCAAGAATCAGTACACCGGCGCCTTCGGCCATTACAAAGCCGTCGCGGTCCGCGTCAAAGGGGCGAGAAGCTTTTTCCGGCTCGTTGCAGCGTTTGGTTGAAAGGGCTTTCAGCATCTGGAAGGCGCCGATCGAAAAGGGTACGATTGTCGCTTCGGTGCCGCCTGAGATAATCACATCACAGCGGCCGGAGCGGATAAGATCCAGCGCCTGGCCGAGGGCGTCGGTGCCGGAAGAGCAGGCGGTGACCTGGGTAAGGGCAAGGCCTTTTATGCCAAACATCATCGAGATGTTTCCGGCGGCTTCGTTTCCGATCATGAGGGGCACGGTTAAAGGCAGCATCCGTTTGGGGCCCGAATCGTGGAGTTTGCGGAACGATTCGGAGACAATTTCAAAGCCGCCGATCCCGTTGCCAAGGACGATGCCTGTCATTTCGGGATCGCATTTCACATACTTGCGGCCTTCAGTATCCGCCTCGCCGATTAGGCCCGCTTCACTTAGAGCCTGAACTGTCGCTGCCGAGGCGAACTGGGCGAAGCGGGACATCTTGCGCGCGTCTCTTTTATCTATCCAAAGTGAGGGATCAAAGTTTTTAACCTCTCCGGCTATTTTCACGTCAAAGTCTGTTGTATCAAAACTTGTGATGGGGCCGATGCCGCTTTTCCCGGCCTTGAGGCTCGCGCAAAATTCTTCCACCGAATTGCCTATTGGGGAAATGACCCCCATTCCGGTAACAACTACTTTCTTCATCGTTTTGTCTCCAAATATTTGGTTTATATAAACATGCCGCCATCAACAGGAAGAACCTGTCCGGTGATGTAGCTTGAATCATCCGACGCAAGAAATAAAACGGCGGCGGCGATGTCCTCGGGTTTACCCATGCGCTTGAGGGGAATGCGCTCAATGAACGCTTCCCTTACCTTTTCATTAAGCGACGCGGTCATATCGGTACCGATGTATCCGGGCGCTACGGCGTTGACCCTTATGCCGCGGCTCGCGGTTTCCTGCGCAAGGCTCTTGGTAACGGCGATAAGTCCCGCCTTGCTTGCGGAATAATTCGCCTGCCCGCCGTTCCCGTGGATTCCCACAACGCTTGACATATTGATAATCGAACCTGAGCGTTTCCTAATCATGTCACGCGCAACTGTGCGGGCAACAAGGAAAGCCGCGCTTAAATTAACGTCCAGTACTTTTTGCCATTCTTCAATATTCATCCTGAATGAAAGGTTGTCCCTGGTAATCCCGGCGTTATTCACAAGGATGTCGAAACCTCCGCTTTCCTTTAGGAGTTTATCGACGGCTTCTTCCAGCTCTTCCAGCTTTTCCAGGTTCGCACAGGCCCAGTGAAGTCTGCCCTGCGCTTTGTCGAGCCGCTCTTTAAGATCCTCCGGCTCTTTGGTACTTATCCCCCAGACACTGGCGCCCTCCGCGAGGAAACGATCTGTTATAGCTTTCCCGATTCCCCTTGAAGCTCCGGTTACCAGTGCTTTTTTGTTTTCAAGTATCATATTCCCGCCTTTAGAAGTTCATCTATTTCCACCACAGTGCCCGCGGCATAACATGGGATGGAACTTCCTGTATCTTTCCAAAGGCCCTGCAATACTTTGCCGGGACCGACTTCGAGCAGCGTTTTTGGCTCAAGGCGGGCGAGCGCGGCTTCCTCATCGGTCCAGCGTACTCCTTCAAGAATGTGCCTTTTGGCCAGGGCTTTCGCTTCTTCGGCGTTTGAAATCTGTTTTCCTGTCACATTTGAAAAAACCGGAATTACAGGATTATTGAACTTAACCTTATCCAGGGCGATATCGAATTTTTCAGCCGCATCTTTCATGAAGGGCGAGTGGTATGGGCCCGCCACCGCCAGGCGCATGAAACGTTTTGCCCCCGCTTCCTTGAAACGTTTTTCCGCTTCTTCCAGGGCTTCTGCACTGCCCGAGACCGCAACCTGTCTTGGTGAATTGATGTTTGCCGCGTTAAGGCCCTTAAGCCCGTCGTTACTCCACTCGGCGATGAGGGCTTCAACTTTTTCCGGGGCAAGGCCGATTACGGCTGCCATCCCTGGCAGCTTTGCCATGCCTGGAAACTTGGCGTTTCCTGGCAGTCCTGTTACGCCTGGCTCTTTTGTCATGTTGTCAATTGAAGCCTGCATGGCTTTCCCCCGCTCGGTTACGAGGTAAAGGCAGTCTTCTTCGCTTATGACGCCTGCGATGGAAAGGGCGCTGTACTCGCCCAGGCTAAAACCGGCGCAGCCAGAGGGTGTGATTCCCTTTTCTTCAAGGTAGGCTGCGGCAGCGAGGTTCGCGAGGGTGATCGCAGGCTGGGAGATATCGGTTGGTTTTAAATCTTCCGGGCTTGATTTGCCAAGGAGATCCGCCATGTCCTTTCCGAAAATTTCTGAAGCCAGAGTAAAAAGGCGTTTCCCCTTTCCTCCGTTCTGCGCTGATTCCAGAAAGTCCAATGCCATTCCAGGATATTGGGCCCCCTGGCCGGGGAATAGAAAAAACACTTTATTCATCGATTTTTTCACCGTCCAAGTCTAATTTGACATAACATTTAATTTTGTCATGTGAAAAATAATAAAATATTGTCAATCTGTCAAGCACTTTTTCACCAGATTATCAAATTCGCCCCGTAGGTTAGCCCGGCGCCGAATCCGACTGTTAAAATTAAATCGCCTGATTTTAATTTTTTGTCTCTGTTGAGTACATCCAGGGCTATCGGGATGGATGCCGCGGAGGTATTTGCGTATTCTTCTATGTTAAGAAAGCACTTTTCGGGCGTAACCCTGAGTCTTTTCCCCGCGGCCTGGACTATTCTTGCGTTCGCCTGATGGGGGATGATGAGGGAAACATCATCCACCGAGATGCCCTCCTCCCTGAGTATGTCCTCTACCAGGTCAGTCATGGCTTTAACGGCGAAGTAGTACACCGCCTGGCCGTTTAATTCAATGAAGACGGGTTTTTCCAGCGTTTGCCCCGCTTTAAAAGGAGCTTTGGAGCCTCCGCCTCTGAAGAAAATATGTTCCGCTCCGGTGCCGTCTGCCCGGAGAATAGTCCTTATGATCCCCCTTTTGCCGGGCCCTGTGCGCGGGGCAGGGGTTTTCTCTAAAACCACGGCTCCGGCGCCGTCTCCAAAGAGAACACAGCTTCCGCGATCTTCCCAGTTCGCGAATTTGGTCAGTACTTCGGAGCCGACAACAAGGGCTCTTTTCCTTTCGCCTACTAACAAGAGGCCGCTCATTGTTTCCAGGGCGTAGATGAATCCGGTACACCCGGCGGTAATATCCATTGCTGCGGCATTTTTTGCCCCAAGTTTCCCCTGGATGATGCTCGCGGTTGAGGGGGCGCCATAAAAATCGGGCGTAGCTGTCGCAACAATGATCATGTCAAGGCTTAGGGCTGCTTCTTCAAGGCTTTTTCCCGGCTCTGTCATGGCAAGCGCATTCCTGGCAGCTTCCAAAGCCAAATCGCTGCATGCCGTATTCTCGTCCGCGATATGCCGCGCGCCTATACCTGTATGGGAACGGATCCATTCGTCACTGGTGTCAAGTTTTTTTTCCAGGGCCAGTTCGTCGTTGCTTAAACGCCGGGGCGGCACTGCTCTGCCTGTTCCGATAATTTCAATTGCCATAGTACCCTCTCGTAAAATGAATGACATATTTTAATAATATGTCATAATAACATTATAATGAATTATGTCAATATAGCAAGTGTTTTTTGGAAAAAGCTGTATTTATATGGACAATAAGAATAGATGATCATAATATTCTCATAGAATGATAGGTTTTCTTATAAAAAAGAACTTTTTTGATACTTGGGATAATATTTTCAAGATAGCGCTCTTAAATTTGGGTTTTATAGCCTCGTTTACAATAACTGTGTTTATCCCCTCTTTCATTCCGTTACAGTTACTGGAAATGATAGCCCTGTTCGCCGGTTTTCTCTGGTGTTTTATTTACCTTGCGGCGGCCGCTCTGTCCCTGAAGAATATCTCGGATTACGGCAGTTTTGGGTTTTCGGATTTTTTTGCCAATTTTAAATCAGCATGGTCAACGGGGCTTGTTATGGGGGCAATGTCTTTTTTCGCGTATGCCCTTGTAACTTTGGTGATCCCCTTCTACCTCGCCTTTGAATCCATGCTGGCCCTGATGCTGGCGGCGCTTTTATTTTGGGCTTTTCTTACCGCGGTTTTGGCCCTGCAGTTTTTTTTCGCTGTCCGCTTCCGCCTGGAAACCAGCATCAGGGGGGCCATTAAAAAATGCTTCATCTTTTTTTTCGATAACCCCATGTTTTGCATTTTTTCGCTTATCCACAGCCTCTTTGCGCTCTTACTCACCATACCGCTGGCTTTTCTAGTTCCGGGGCCGGCAGGAATTCTGCTTTTCCTTGACGAGGGCTTGCGCCTCCGCCTCCTCAAATACGCCTGGCTCGAAGCGAACCCGGAAGCCAATAGACGTAAAATCCTCTGGGACTCTTTGCTTGCCGAGGAAAAAGAAAAAACCGGGACTCGGAGTTTAAAGAATTTTATTTTCCCGTGGAAGGATTAGTTCTTTGCCGGCTGGAAAAGCGTCTGGCATTTACAATGAGATAAACCTATTTCACCAGACCGGAAAAACCCATAAAAGCCATGGAAAGAAGGCAGCAGCAAATAAAAAGTATGGGTGCTCCCTTAAGAAAATTCGGTATCGGACTTGTCCTGATCCTCCTGCGTATCCCAGCCAATAGCAGCATGGCCAGCAGGAAGCCCGCTGATACTCCAAAGGAGTAAATAAGCGATTCTATGAAATTATATTCATTTGAAATATTTTCTATTGTTACCGCCAAAATGGCACAGTTGGTTGTAATCAGGGGTAAATAAATACCCATGGCGCTGTAAAGTCCCGGTGTTGTTTTTTTTAGATAAAATTCCACAAGTTGTACCAATGCCGCTATTACCAGGATGAAAACCAGGAGCTGCAGGAATACCAGTCCCAATGGTTCCAAAACGAATCTATAAACCGGCCAGGTAACACAGGTCGCGAGAACTGTTACAAAAACGACTGCCAAACCCATGCCGGTCGCCTTATCATCATCGCTGCTCATTCCAATAAACGGGCAAAGGGCAATAAATCGTATGATGACTACATTTTCAATTAAAAACGCGCTAATGAATATTTTAGCAAGATTCATGAGAACCTCTTTTGAGGTCATTATACAAACCTCAAAATGAATTGTCAATTAAATCCAATTTCTGTTGAGCCGGGGATTTAACAAAAAATTTGCTCACCTAGAGGACACAAAGAGAAACTTAATTCTTCTTCTGTGTACTCTGTGAGCTTTGTTTGAAAATTTGGAAGATAAAGGATTAAAATCTTATCCGATTAATAATCATTTCTTCCCTTGCGGGACTTCTTCATCAACTTTCGTGCGATGGCCTTCTTTTTCCTGTTCAGGATTGTGGAGGGTTTTTCGTAATATTCGCGTTTTTTAAATTCTCTGATAATGCCTTCTTTTTCCACCAGCCGTTTAAAACGTTTAATAGCTTTTTCCAACACTTCGTTATCATCTACGATGATATGCGCCAAATGAACTCACCTCCTTTTAAGATAATAATAAATAAGGAATAAAAGAGAAACTTCTTCTATTTATTGTTCCTTGTTTCTGATTTTACCAATTAAGTCATTTTTGTCAAGGATGGCCCGGTTGAGGAAAAAATCGGGATCGGCGTTTTCGCCAGAAACCCTGATTTCCCAATGGAGATGAGGCCCTGTGGCAAGGCCCGTGGCTCCCGCTCTTCCGAGGACGCTTCCGGCCTCGATTATGGCATCTTCGTCTACACTTATGCTGTCAAGGTGATAGTAAAGCGAATAAATGCCCGGCAGGTGTTCCAGGACCACGGTATTTCCCGTAACAATCCGCGGTCTTGCAAGAACCACTCTTCCCTGACCGGAGGCAAAAACTTCGGTTCCTGTCGGCACCCCGATATCTACACCCGCGTGAATGGTTGTATCGCTTGTTCCGTCCGAATACTGGTAAACCCGGCGGTTCCCGTATGCGCTGGTCCTTCGCGTAGATGCCACGGGGGCTATAAATTGCTTCTGCGTAAAGATCACTTTTCCCGAATGGGAGAGAATCGCCCAGAGCTGCTCGGACTCGGCGGTTTTTTGCGGATCCGGAACCGTGCGAAGTTCCGTGTTCCGCTCGTCAAGGTAAATGGTTTCCGCCCGGAATTCCCGCCTCTCTATGGTGATGGGGAGTTCCTGAATGATTCTGCCTTCCGATTCGATGCTTATTACCGCGCTGCCGGGTAGGGCTGTGGAAGGAATAGCGAGTACAGCCGCTTCGTAAGTAAAAGAAGTGATTTTGGGTTCTTCGTCGAGATTAAAAAAAGCAGCTCTTGTTAAGAGTCTTCCCCTGGAATCATAAAGAACCGCCCTGAGATTCTCCGCGCTTCTTGTATCTTCATAGCCAATAGTTATAAATTCTCCGGGCTGGGCGCTTTCCGGAATGAGGACAAACTTTGGAGCGCTTTGGGTTTCTTCAATCTTCGTTTCTTCCGCCGCCGCGCTTGCAGAATGCTCATCGCCTGCGATAACCTGCGCATTTCCCCTCGAACAGGATGAAAGATAAAAAACCACAAGAATGATAAATACAGAGATTTTTAAATATATATTCTTCATTCCTTATTTCTCTTCAAATCACTAACGATGAGCTGCGGCGTTTCAATTCCCTTAAACCAGTTGCGGCTGATTTTAAAGACGAGGTCAACATTGTCTCCAAGATCAAAATCCCGCCTTGCCTTTTCCGCTGCCTGCCAGTAGACCGCGGGCCATTTGTACTGGCCGGAATCAAGGGTGAGCCTGACGTGTTTTGCCTCACTTTTTCCCATGAGATTCATATCGGTGATCTTCATGTTCCTGGCCATGAACATGAGGGGCTCATTTCCTTCTCCGTAGGGTTCAAAGCGATCCACCAGGGAGAGGATCTCCTGGGTTAAATAGGAGAGGGGGAGTTCGGCGTCTATAGTCAGGGTTTCACCGTCATCCGCTTCCAGGGGGCTTATTCCGGGCGCCTCGGATTTGACGCGTTCGAGAAATTCCTGCCACTTGTCCTTCGTGATGCTGAAACCCGCGGCGTAGTCATGTCCTCCCCAGTCAATGAATAAACTGGCGCAGGGTTCAAGCAAGAGGCGAAGGTCGTAACCCTGCATCGAACGCAGGGATGCGGTATGAACCTGCTCTCCGAGTGAAACCACGAGGGCAGGGACTTTGAAACGGTTCAGGAGCCGGTTGGCCATTATGCCTGTTACGCCCCTCGGGATCGAAGGACTGTACGCGACGGCGAGTTTGTCCCCGTAGGTTTTCATATTCTCCGCGGCCATGGGTTCAACCAGGGTCCAGATCTCTTCCCCTATTTTTTTTCGATCTTCGTTCATGCTGACAAGCTTGGACACGAGTTGAGAGCGGATGTTGGAATCTTTTTCCAGGAGGAGGTCCAGGGCTATTTTGGGATTTCCCATACGACCCGCCGCGTTGATGGCCGGGCTTAAAACCCAGGCTATGTCCTGGGTTCCGATCCGCTTGCCGGATAGATCCAGTTTAAAAAGAAGTTCCGAAAGCCCGGGCCTCGGTTTTTCCATAAGCGAAAGGAGTCCCTGTTTTACGATGATCCTATTCTCGTTTTTTAGCGGCATAATATCCGCGAGAGTACCAAGGCATGCGAGCTGAAGATCGGCTTTGTCTTCGGAAGTGAATAGTTTTTCCCGCTGCCACACGAATGAAGAAAAGAGGTTGGCAAACACGTCAATTTCGCTTGCTTCTTTTTCCTGGTATTTCGCAATCCTTGAAAGCTCCTTGATTCTAAGCAGGCTTTTACCCGCTGTCTGCGGGATCTCTTTGCCGATTTCAGACGAAATGTCCTGCATGAAAATTTCAACCCCGTTTCCGAAGATCTTCGCAAGGCTTCGTTTTTGAAGCGCGCTGTCCCAGGCAAAGATCTGCTGTCCTTCAAGAAAGGCAGGCAGGCGGGTGCTTTCTATGCTTACAAGGCCGCTTACAACAGTCTCCGTGAGGCTATCGACAAGCACGAGGTTTTTTAACTTGGCGATTTCGATAAGCCAGGCCTCGTTTACCGGGCGGGTGTTGAGAAGGCATACGGATTGTCCGTAGAGGTCCGATTTCAAGGCGAAACGCAGGGCCGAAACCAACTTGTAGGCTACACCGCAGCCTGAGAGGTCTCTGAAAGGGTAGGCTGAACCGGCCAGTTTCGGGTTTACAATGGAATACGCTTCGGGGAGACATTCCTGCGGATTATGGTGATCGGTAATAATCACATCTACCCCAAGTTCTCCCGCTCTCTTTATTTCCTCAAAATTTGAAATGCCGCAGTCTACGGTGATGATTAAGGTGCCGAAAGCTCCGGCGAATTCTTCAACTGTTTCAAGCGAAAGGCCGTAGGATTCATCTCCTGCGGGAAGCCGCGTACTCACATCCATTCCCAAAGAACTTAGAAAGCCTGCAAGGAGGGCAGTGCCGGTTACTCCGTCTACATCACGATCACCTGAAACGAGGACTTTTTCTCCCTCTTCTTTTGCCGCGAGAATTCGCTCCACCGCGTCTTCCATACCCGGCAATTCAAAGGGGCTCCGGAGATGACGGGGATCATCTTCAAGGAAATACCGGATTTCCTCGCCGGATACATAGTTCCTGCGCGCCAGAATTGACGCCGTCAGGAGATCGCAGCCGTATTTGGAAGAAATGCTTTTAACGAGTTCGGGGGAAACGTCCTTCTTGTTCCAATTCATTTACGTTTCCTTAGGAAACACAATTTCCTTGAGTATTAAGCGGCGTTCTGCGGGGGCATGGTCTGAATACTCAAGTGCGTCTTCAAGAGCGGGAAGGGCTCCTTTTAAGCCCGCCTCATCACTGGCCCAGACCGTCATGAGTTTGTCTCCGGCCTTGACCCGGCTCCCCCTCTTGTGGTGGAACTCGACTCCGGCAGTAGGGCATACAGAATCTTCTGTGCGGTTCCGGCCTACCCCGAGCTGTACCGAGGCGTGCCCGATTTTCCAGGCGTCGATCCTTGAAATATAAGCGTCCCTTTCGGCGTTTATTTCGGCAGTTACAGGTGATCGGTATTTACCGCGCATTTCAAGGAGTTTTTCGGGGGAGCCGCCCTGGCTTTTTACATTCTGCAAAAAAAGTTCCCTGGGTTTCCCGGTTTTTAAGGCGCTTTCGCAGAGGAGGCGTCCTTCTTTTGGATTGGAGGCCTTTCCCCCCAGCACCGCCATGCGGGCGGCAAGTTCCAGTGTTACTTCCATCAAATCTCCGGGACCCTTCCCCTCAAGACAGTCAAGGCTTTCCTCAACCTCAAGGAAGTTACCCACCTTGTTTCCAAGCGGTTCGTCCATGTCGGTGAGGAGGGCCGTAACTTTTAAGCCAAGCGCGGCTCCGGTATCAACCAGGGAGCGGGCAAGTTTTTCGCCTAAAGAAGCGTCCTTCATGAATGCCCCTGAACCGTATTTCACATCCAGAACCAAACCCTCTGTTCCTTCCGCGGCTTTTTTTGAAAGAATGCTTGCGGTAATAAGGGGAATGGATTCTACCGTTCCCGTAACGTCCCTCAAAGCGTAGAGCAGCCTGTCCGCTGGCACTATCTCTTTTGTCTGCCCTGTCATGGCGAAGCCGTCCCTTGCGATGATGTCCCGGAACTCCTTTACCGAAAGGGAAGTGCGGTAACCGGGAATGGCTTCAAGTTTGTCCAGCGTTCCGCCTGTATGACCCAGGGCTCTGCCTGACATCATCGGGTCTTTAATACCCAGAGCCGCTATGATGGGCGCAAGGATGAGGCTCGTTTTATCGCCCACCCCGCCTGTTGAGTGCTTATCGATAAATGGGCCCGGAATTCCCGAAAGATCGATGGTTTTTCCCGATTTCAGCATTGCTTCCGT
>Ga0123353_10011958_pt1 | contig 12280 bp, 4 predicted proteins | sample TergutLab28metaG_3_FD_92763 | JGI IMG/M metagenome (GOLD analysis project Ga0123353, IMG submission 92763) | Labiotermes labralis P3 segment gut microbial communities from Petit-Saut dam, French Guiana - Lab288 P3 | ecosystem: Host-associated > Arthropoda: Insects > Digestive system > Gut ... | reverse complement strand
GGATGCTTGTGAGTGCGGTAATGAACCTTCGGGTTCCGTGAAATGCGGGAAATTTCTTGACTAGCTGCAAACCAGTTAGCTTCTCAAGAAGGACTCTGCACCATGGAGTAAGTAAGTAAGTAAAATCTCGCGTCACAATTGATTTTTTTTGAGGCTGGGACTATACATTTATAAATTATTTAACTCATTTCAGCCCATTCAATGTTTAATTCCTAGACAAATGATAAAATTTTGAAACAAAAATTACTTACACTTATTTACACATTTCTCAAGGAGTAAAACGCAGTATTGGTCTCTAAAATCCGAAGTGCTGTGTCTGAGAGGAAAGACTCTTGATATCCAAAATTCGAAACGGGCATAAAATCGCAAATGTCGTTAAGAAGCAAGTTCCATACTGAGAAGTCATAAATGTTAGGCACCACGATACAAAATTTAGTCACACAGGCCACCTGGCACCCTGCATTAGTGTATACCAAATGTTACGTGGAAAAGACTAAACACATCATCGTAGATCAAAATTAACATATGGTGTTTGTTTAATTAACGTGAACGATACACCCTTGTCTGCATTAATTGTAGAAATCCGATGAATACATTGCAACTACGGACACACATACGACCAAATACAGCAGCTGGTAAAACAGCAGATAAACTCGAAATGAACGTTTGACGAAACACGGTAATTTGAGTTACTTACTTGCTTACTTACAGACTTACTCCATGTATAGTCCTGCTTGAGAAGCTAGCGAGTTCTCAGCTAGTCAAGAAATTCCCCGCATTTTATGGAACCTGAAGGATCATTACCTCTTTCACAAGTGCCCGCCACCTGTCCCTATCCTGGGCCAGAAAAATCCAGTCCACGCTCCTATCCTACTTCCTGAAGAAACATTGTAATATTATCTTCCCGTCTATGCCTGGGTCTTTCAAATGGCCTCCTTCCCTCAGCTTTCCCCACCAAAACTCTGTATGCACCTCTCCTATTCCCCATACGTGTTACATGCTCCGTCCATTTCATACTTCTTGATCTGATAACTCGAATAACATTGGGAGAAGAGTACATGCAGGCCATTAAGTTCCTCATAATGTAGTTTTCTCAGTTCCCCTGTTACCTTTTCCCTCTTAAGCACAAATATTCTCCTCACCACCCTATTCTCTAAAACTCTCAGCCTATGTTCCTCCTTCAAGGTAACTACCAAGTTTCACGCCCATACAAACCAACAAGCAAAATTATAGTTAACTACTGTAAACAGACATCTTAACGATAAAGTGTAGCCTAAAAATGTTTATTTTCCTCGCCGTTTAGAAGTTAGATTTTCAAAATAAGTGTACGCTATTTATGTGTACTATACGTTGTCTCTCTGCGCGTCATGAGGACGTATGAGAGAGTCGAGGTGTATCTCCACTCATTCTTAACTTTGGTACTAGGTGGATGTGAGCGATCAGCTTCATGCGCCATCCGCTTTGCCACCGGAAATAACCCCCAATTACCCTCTGACTTAACCACTTGGATGAAGAATGGTTTTGTAATTTGTTGAGGACTTGCTTATCATAATTTTTCAAACAAGCGTTATCATCATCATCATCATCATTGTCATCTCGACTTTGACAGTAGATGTCTTTAGAAGGCGATCTCTGAAAGAACTGTGCCGCTGCGTCTATAATTTCCCAGTGTGGAAGTTTTTACTTGTAACGCTCTTTACATTAAAGAATGGAGTTTTAATTAAACGAAGCCAAATAATAATACAGTTAGTTATTTTTACACAAGCGCGCATAGAGTCCTACGCCAATGGCTTCACCTCCATTGTTCTCAATGTCATCATAATAAATGTCACATACAGTGCTTTATTATAACCTCTAGGCTCAGACGTGGATGATCCGGATTTCGATATCTGGCAAGGGCAATCCATTTTTCATTTCTTCAAAACGTCCTGAGTGCCTCTGGGACCCATCCAGGCTCTGCCCATTGGCTGCCAGTAATCCTTGATTCTGAGGTAAAAAGCCCGATCCTAAAATTGACCACTGACCTCAGTCGAATGCAGAGACTAAGAACACATGGAGCCATCTATCTACTCGTCCAGTGTGCCTTTATGGCGAGCACCAGGGAAACTTCATTTTGTCTTGTTTGCATGTTTTGTTTGCATTATGCGCGTTTGTTTACATTTCCTTCTATTTTTTCTTAATTTGTATATCATACTGTATCGTGTTTATAGTTGCTGCCTCTTGTCACACTTGGTACAGGAGTTTCACTGATATCTGGCTAACCCGGTTCTAGTGCGTGTTTTGCTAAATGCGACAGACACGCTATACGGTTTACGCGCGTGGCGCATGCCATACCTGAGACAGCTCGAAGAATGTGGCTATAATTTGGCGGCCAGTCCGCGCGCATCAGCCGAAGAAATGTACAAAACATTTCCCCACATTAACAAGAGAATTTATGTTATTTCCAATTCCGTGGTAGTGTAACAATTGCTCTGTAATCCTTGCATTGCAAAACTATATTTTCATAAAACTATTTAATATAGCTTGCTTGGAGATCTAATATTGGGAGAAAGTTATGTTACAAACAGAGTCACCAAATGTTTTTAAATTACAGGAAATCGGCACTGAAATTTTAATCTGAAAATCGATGAACAACTACAAATGATGGAAGAGTCATTTCTGCTAAAATGGCTATTTTTTTAATGGTTCTACAAATCAGAATTGTAAGGGGTGTGTCCCGAGTGAAAGCATTGTTGACATCTGTAACCTCACTAGTAACCAACAAATTTAGTACGCTGTTACGCCACTGCTTATGTCTTTCGTTGAAGTCTTTTTATGTACTCATCGCGAAAAGTACGCAGCCACGTGAATGACATATTACTATCATTAACACGAATTCCTGTCCAGTGTTCGTTGGCTGATAAAATAGCCGATAACAATAAGCTGTTGCAGTGCAGATCAATGGAGAACAAGTCAGTGCAGATCAACCTCGAGTATATTTCTTTATTTCTCCTCAAAAAATAAAATTCTTAACCTAGACTGAAAATAGATCCAACCACCATTTACGATATTAACTAAAACATGTAATTTTAGACGCATAATTGATGTCGAGAGGTGCATGTGGTATATGCACGCACGCATGCATTTTTTCATTCACTAATTCATTCATCAAAACGGTCAGTATCTATTGCTAAAATTACATAACGCATTACCTTTATTGGATTCACTTTTAGCAAAATCGTTAAACCCAAGCGACACAAACGCTCAAAGCAACCCCTAGTTTTATCAAACGTTGTGGTTCCGAACAGGCCACATTCATCAATAAAACGCCGCAAAATTGCGGTGGCCTTCGTTTCGTGTGCATAAGCTTCGTGTTTGTTTGTTTATTTGTTCCGAGGATGAGGAGGTTGCTGTAACGACATGGGTAGGCCTGCTGATAAGGTAAACAATGTAAGGTACAAATGCAACATTGAGGCGCGTTCGTGCAACCATTGTTGCCGTGGAAAAGCAAGACGTGTTACATATCCTGAGTGTACGTTTGTAGCCTTAGTTATCCGGCATGCAATGTCCATGCGCCATATTATCATCTGTGGTCTGTCCGGCTGTACCATTTTTTTCCACATTATCTAATAAACGCCACGACTTTCTTAAAAAGAAATCTGGAACATAAGAGAGAAAGTATATGTGTTTTGATTTTCTGTGCCAATCTTGCCCGAAATATTTCTCATTACAAGCAGAATTATGCGAGATATTATCATAAACGTACACAGGTCTTCATATGAAGTATTTTTTATTCTTGCCATATTTTAATATAACTTGAATTTTCTCGAAAGTTGTTCGAAAAATATTAAACCATGTATTTTCATAAACACCCGTTCAGTGGGATCCGATTTGTTACACGCGGACGGACGGACCGCAGACGGACATGACGCAGCTAATAGTCGTTTATCGCAATTTTTACGAGTGCGCCTAAAATGGCTGTATTTATATATTGTCATACCAGTCACATCATTTGGTATTGTTGATATAATCTGGCTACTCTTTTGATTAGTGTTTTTTTATTTTATTGTTAGTTTATTTATTTTAGACAATGGAGTGGGGAGGAGGGAGGACCTCCAGGTATTGGAGTGTATCTGCAACTACGCCGAACAAATTCGCGGAGAGAAGAAAAGAGGTGGTACTCGAGCTTTGGACCCGGGCGTTTGACAAACAATTTCACAACATAAAAGACTGTATCGTATAGAACTTTACCCTGGGCATGGCATTTGGATAGAGGAACGGAAAGGCATATTGGTTTTAATTTTCACTCCATTTGGTACAGTGTACCGCCTACTGAATTTTCGAAAGCTTATTATTCGCTTAGCAAGGGACTTTCGTAAGTTAAGCTCAATGTATTTTATAGCTATTAAAAAGTTAGGTTAATTAAAATTTGTTTAAATTAAACAAGTAACAAATTCAGGAAATTTAAACAATCCACAACTCATTCAGTCTAACACAGCACAGGTAAGGGTAAGAATTAAATTACAATAAACCTTTGTGGTGTTGGACTGAATAAGTGTGGTCAGTTCAGTAAATAAACTCAAAGGATGGCTTCCATAAAGATTCCGGAAAGATAAAAGGAGGTCTGTAATATTTCCTACTCGAAATGGCCTCAAATAAGATGCCTTACCCAAATTATTGTTCAGCGTTTTTATTTATTGTACTATTAGAAAGTCCAAGAAATCCAAAAGGGGTTGGATTGTCTGGGGTGCATGGAAGGATAATGTCAAAATAATCTTAAAGAAACAGTTTGGAAGGGTAGTGACTGGTTTTATCTGGCGACAAGTTTTGGGTTATTATAAATACAGTAATAAAATTTCGGGTTTCATAAAATTTTGGAAAAATTTGCCCTGTTGAAGAAATAACACGATCCTGTTTCGTGTGTCGAATTGTGATTTAGGTTACTGAACGACATTCTCTATACTGCGCTACAGTGTCGCAGTTGGTGTGATTGTTGACAGACGAAACTGAAAACATTTGGGTTGAAGAAATCCAACGAGCTGCATCAGTATGCAGATAGTATGACCTGTACCAGAGGCTGCAACTACAGTTTTTTGTACTTCTGATGATGGGCGCGATGGACGCCCGAAACATGTAGGGTAATTTAGCAGTAAATAAATATCTGCATACCGTTGCATCTCTTTGGATTTCTTCAACCTAGAATTACAATGCACGGAACCACGAATATATTTAAAAAATTGAAAACTTTTGGTAATATACGGTGGCAGCTAATTTCAGGTACTGCACGGCACAGAATTTCTATAGTGATATTCTTGAATTATTCTGTCGCATGGCCTTCACAACTATTGTTATTCACAGGCAGGTAAAATGTGCAAACACGAGATGGCCTTCAAAGGCCATGTGTTCCCACAAAACTTCAAGAAAATTGGTCAACGTGGATTTAATTTTGAAATTATAACCCAGCCATTGTGAGGACGGACAGACAGACAAAGTTTGAAAAACGATTTTAGAAGCAGCTTTGTCCATCTGAATCATAATGCTGGCGACACAAATTCTTTGCATCCAGAATAGTGTTGCTACAATTCAGACATTGCTTTCTCCCCTTCTGTCTTACCCATTTTCGCTCTTTGGCCTATTTCCGGAAACAGGCCAAAATCATTTTGTTACCCTAATTGACGGAATTACATATGTCCTTTTAAAGTCTGTGTCTGTGCTTTACCACGACGTCAAATTTTACCGACACAAAATAGTGCTGGAAATTTACACGAGAATATTCGCTGACGCAGATAGGCAAGTGACACGAATTCGGGTGGTACTCTGTTGCAGTATCGGCCGCTACATCGACTATCCTGACTTTTCTCGTATTTTGCCTTGCTCTAGCAAAGGGTAAACAATAATTTACCTCAATGTTACATTTTCCAAAAAAAATAAAAACGTGGAAGCCACAACAAAATTCTAGGCATCGGACGGGGTGACATGAGGCAGTTCCATAATGATGCCTCACAAGCGCAATTATACAAAATTTAGTCGCCACGACGACCTGGCTACCAAGACTTTAGCACCCTGGTTTACCTCACTTTAAGACACTGGTTATATCATCCACGTACTTTCAGATTTTATATTAATTATTCCACTATCTAAATGAGGAACAGATAGCCTTGTTATGTAAACTGCAAATTTTTGATAGGCTGTATGAAAGTCCTGATGTCTTCTTAACATGAGCAAGCACTGTTAAGGTGTTCAATCAAGAAGGATGAGATAGATTGGGCATGTAACAGCGGTGGAGCTAGTAGAAATGGTGAAAATGTCTTATCGGAGTATCTAGAGGGAATGAAGTGCTGGCGAGATCTAGGCTTAGACGTACTGTAATATTAGGCTGATGTTGAAACTGCAGTTAAGAGAGTAGAGTGTAAGTTTTGGACTGGATTATTCTGGCTCAGCGTAGGATTCAAGAGCTGTATTTTGTGAAAAATTTAATGAATTTGTGTATTTATGGCTTACGCCGCTAAGTAGATGAGATCTGCGCTCTTCTGGGTTATTACGCAGCAAGTTTTGGTAATCTCTTCCCGACGTTTCGGGACAACCTACCGGTCGCAATTTCAATGGTAGAGAATCCAAAATTAACTTGTGGATGCCATTACAGACAATTTCTTCACTAACTGGTCTACTACATGTTCCTTGTGGAAACTGCAGTTAGGAAAACTGATTTATTTACTAAAGTTACTTGATTTTATAGTGTTCAGTTTTAGTGACGCTTTTTTGCTGACCAAGGCAGAATTTACAGAAAGGTTAGTAGAAACTGCGAAACGATAATTTTCTGCTATTATCTGTCTATCAATGCAACGTGCGGTCAGGAGAGGGACCATCATTATTTCGAAACATTACATAACCGATGTGAAATCTCTTTAGGACTTAGATAAACTACTTTATTAATAATTTAGGCACATACTTCATATATATTTCTAAATGTTTTACTCACTTAGGGTAAAAATTCTTTTGATTCTATTCCATTTTTTTCGTCAGTAAATTTCGATCTTTGGTCTGAGCCTTGATATTTGGTTGAGACATTGTGTCATTTGTATTTATATTCTTATTCAGTGACGAACAAACTTCTCCGACATTAGAAAAAATGCACCTTCTCAATCAGCCCCGTGAGTACGGTTTTCCTAGGGCCTACATCTAAAAACTTGCCTTCCACACCTCAATTGTTAGCACTCTATTAGATAACTAAACCACTACATCTCAGTTTTAATTTCCTCATTTCGTAAAATAACACAGAAAATCCCTTCTTCTGGAATACGAACCATGTAAGCTCTCCAGTAAGAGAAAGAACAAATAATTGTCAATAACAATTTCCTTTATTGTGTGGATAAAACTGTGTTGTTCTTGCAATGTAAAGTCAGCAAATATTTTCAGTTTTATTTCTTTGTACTTACCTTATCGAGAAACATTTCAACAGTTTAGACTTAAAAAATGTGTAATGCAATTTATAATTTAACAATAGAATTATTTTATATAGTAAGCTGTTTTAAAAAAGGAAATAAATTCGAAGCCGTTGTGTTGAGCATGAGTTGACATACACACATAAAGTAGTTTTTCTGGACAACCTTTATTGCCATATGAACCTGGATTCCAATAAGGAATATCTTAATAATGTCGAAAGTGACGATGTGGAAGGACGGACGGCAGGACCGACGGAGAAGACCACAACCTTGACATTTCCCACAGAGCACATATTCATATTAGTCTACAGTGACTGCATAATAAGAAAATTTGAATGTAATAAAAAGGATTTTCCTGTCTCGAATATTCTTTGCTCAAAACAAAAGTTTTAACAACGAACTGATCACAAAATTGTCAGAACCAAGAAGTAATTTTATTCGTCGTTCAGAACCGTTCTTTATCTTTCCTCTGAATGGCCCATTGATTTTAAACACTCAAAATATATAAACGTTTAAGAAATATCCCAAATTTTTAAACTTTGAAATTCGCTGATTCAAGCAAAAATATTTTGTATTAACCAATGGAGGCAAGATCATGTTGGGGCCGCGTGTTATATAGAGATACTGTTTCAGAACTAATTAGAATAGCACAGCCACAACAAAGAACCAGGTCACCTTCCTAATGTCAAAGTGGTTGCTAGTAATCGATTTGCATATCCACTATATAGTTGTAAAATGGAGCCCCAGGGATATCTGTAAGGGACAAAAGAACCTCCGATACCTCGAACACTGGGAACGTATCCAAAATCCAGTCGACATGCAGATGTGTCCGCATCTGCACCTTTACGTGTGGGCGAAGTCCTTGCATTATATTTATCTCTCGTCGAAAGTTTACCTACGCCATGTCCAAAAATTGGTTCTGTGAATTAGAACCGGATAAGGAAACTAATGGGTGAGAGCTGAATAATAATAATAATAATAACTACAGAAAACAGCCACATTGGGCACTGCACACATACTTCGGAAAGTACTAATGTAAAAGTACAATAGACTCAACACCGAAACTAACGATATAAGCACCATGAATAGTAACAACAGAATAGCTGCAACACTGTTTTCCCTCGGGACATAGTTTGTCTCAGGAATATAAGTATAAATATCCTGCATAAAGGAGATGATGGTGGTGATGATGATGATGATGATGATGATGAGAAGGAGGAGGAGGAGGAGGAGGAGGAGGACGAGGAGGTGGGGGACGAGGAAACGCTACACTCCAAACGAAAAATTGAACGTCTCGAAATCCTAAATGGTTCTTGCCCCATGTCACATTACCCCTCTACCAGACTACCATCCAGTCCGCACTGCTTCACCCAACATGTAACATGATCGGATTTTGAATTAGCTGTGTTCAAGCGTGACACATTATCGAATAATACTGCCGCACTGTTTGGGACCGAATAATACCATGTTGATATTCAGTCGGTTGACTTATGGTTAAGTATTGTTCTCAGTGCGTTGCAGTAAAGCTTGCTATCGAACACTTTCATTCCAAGAAATGTTATCAACCCTTTGTTTTACGAAATACTACGAAATCAACTGACTTACAAACAGTAATTTCACCAGTCCTGCGGAACTAATAAGAATTACAAGCGTGGAGAAATGAAGCAGGGTTAAAAACATATTTTATCGTTTACACGTAACGCTAAAGCAACACAATCCCTGTACAGACCTGGACATACCCCTCAGGGTTCCAAGATGTTGAGGCTCCCAGATTTCCGGAAATTGGCCCATGAATGTGGTAAGTTTGCAAGCACCCCCTCCCTTCCGTGAGTATGCCTGGTACTCATTCCTGCCAGAGGTTCAGTCGACCCCAGGACCATAGTGCGTTCGGAAGAATTATGTTAAGGAAAATCTCCAATGAAACCATCGGGAATCGACCCCGCGACCTCGAGATTTGTAGCGCTATGCCTGAACCAACTGCGCCACAGCGAGCAATAGTTAACATGTACGGTAATCATTTGCACCATTAAACGTGTTCACTTTTAATATAAAAATTAACGTATTTACGTGACATTACAATGTAGAGACAGTAGAAACGACACGCACATCCACTATTCACAGTTAATAATTTTGCACACCCGGTGTGAAGAGTATGACCACTATCCGTCAGACTGGAGCAGTCAGTTCGCCTTGCAGACAATTTAACAAGCACGTTTAGGACTAGCCTATATGCAGTACAATGTACTTATATCTTTTTTCTCGCAACTGACCTTAAATATGGCTACACGTGTATTGAACGTAACATATGATATTAATACCACGTGTTTTTTCACTAAAAACAAGTCAACGAATATATCCTTAATTTTGGCAGACGTTTCATATAATAAGGCTGCATTTCGTATGACGTTCAAACTCTTCAATCAGTTTAAAATCTTGCTAGATTCTCATCCTTTCCTAGCCCTTTTCCCACGGCCATGTAACCGCCAATCCGTCGAAAATTATATTAAAAACTATTAGGTCAATGTCGAGATCCGTCATCTTTTCACAAGGTGATGCGGGGGAAGGGTCGTTCAGTTCCCATACATATCACTTTGTGGAAGAATAAGGTAATAAATCAAAATACTTGGGCAGGTACAGGCCTATGTTTGTGTGCTTTCACGTGTCAAGCAACTTTAGTCGAATATTTGTAGACTTTCTTCACAAAGGAAAGCACTATCGCATTATCCCACGCATTTTGCAAAGCGTCCTACGTGTAGACTACCTGACAGGTTCCTGCTTTCGAAGATAGTGCCATCTACGCGGCGTGATTACCTCGAACACGGAAAGATAGGAAGGATGTTAAGAATTATTTCGTACTGTTCGGTGGGCATCTGTTTCGATTTTTAATCTGGGGTCTAGAACGAAATAAGGCCTTCAATTCCACAGTCAACGAGGACAATTTCGTAACATAACATGTTCAATGGCGAAACAACCAAAAAATTAAAGTTAAAATGATGAGTTAAGATTTCATAACGGCTGGTTTTACAAAGGTAAAAGTTCGGTTTCCCGAATATTTAGGCCTATATGTTCACTCTTTGGTAATCCAAACAAATATCTAGTTCTTATTCCATAACTTTGTTAACTAAAAGGTTACGCTACTTTTTATAAACTAATATTCTCCCAGGCAGTCAAGAAACTATCCACTTTTTATGGAACTCAAGAGGACATTAAGGCTATTGTGCTCAACAACCTGAGCCAGCTAAATGCAATCCACAAGATCTGTTTAGTTTCCCAACTGTGTAATGGAATATTGCCAAATTTTATAAAAATATATACATCTAGAAAAGGAAAATGGTGCACACGTCTTGCGCTGGGTCGCCTGGGTGTCTAAATTGTGCACTATGGCGGCTGATATTTATTGGTTCTCTATCGCTCGACGTCACCATTCTATTGCTTATTTTTGACTTGCCTTCTATATTTTTGGAAAATCTCTGCACCCCTGTCGTAAAAGCTTTTATAACGTACAATGACGAGATATGAGCCCACAAATTTTCACTGTGTCTACTTGCTGACAAACATCCCTGCTAAAGTCTATTACTGAATCCGTCGTTTCACTGCCGATTGTAGACCTGTACCTTCCTCCAGAAAAACGGTCACCAGCAACAGAGATTAAATTTAATTTGTTTTGTAGCACCATTCCCTTGCAATTCGCTAGCGGACGCCTAAATTGATATTCTAAGAAACATATAAAAGACATGCGCAATAAAACATTTTCTTATTTCGGAGCATTCTGAATGGAAAATGCACCAGACAATTGTTTGCACGGATACACAAGCAACAGAATTTAGATTGCCTTTCAACACTTCTTAAAATTAGCCCCAGCAATTCCATTAGTAGGTAGGCTGCTATTTAATATAATGTTATATAGTGTACGTCAGTACAATCACTTTATTATATAAGGTAATACAAGGCTACATGTTTCGGCTATAACTTAGTCATCTTCAGGCCTATATTAACAATTGTGTTACAAGACGCTATGCACACTTTGGGATCCCATCGTGTTTACATTCGTGGAATATAACACATGTGCACATCACACCTTTTAGACAAACATTTTAATTGGATATATTCCACGAATGTAAACACGATTGGATCCCAAAGTGTGCATAGCGTCTTGTAACACAATTGTTAATATAGGCCTCAAGATGACTAGGTTATAGCCGAAACATGGCCTTGTATTACCTTATATAATAAAGTGATTGTGCTGACGTACACTATATAATATTATGTTACGTTGAGAGCACATCGTGATGCTTCCATTCAAAAAAAAGGCTGCAATTGCTAAGTACTTCCTGAAAACACAGGCAAATTCTTTTTCCCTCCCCATACACATCTGCTACTTAAGGTTGTCACGCACACAGGTCACGTCACAAATGTTACGACCAGGACTATGGATTCATAACATTTCTTTGTAATGAAGATGTTATTTGTGAGAATTTCATATTTGTTATTTTTAAGCCACTCACTTATTTACACGACGAAATCTTAATCAGAAATTTGACCCGGAATTCAATATCTTAAAGGATGACATCTGACCGACTGCCAGATGACAGATTTACCGGCTTCCGCCGCGGTGTGGGTGAGGTCATTGCTCTTCTGGGACAGGAAATTCGTCCCGTAACGTCCGTAAGCAATTGCCAACATAGCGTATCACATACGAACAGCGAAGATATAGCTTATCAGATATCTGAGAATGGTTGGTTAATTTCAGTATTAGAATATCCACGCCCCCCCCCCTTTTTTTATAAAACAACCTTGGATCTTCGAAATTTCAGTTTCCACAGTGACGTTGCCGACTGTTGGATAAATCTGGGCCGTTG
>Ga0123353_10011955_pt1 | contig 12281 bp, 6 predicted proteins | sample TergutLab28metaG_3_FD_92763 | JGI IMG/M metagenome (GOLD analysis project Ga0123353, IMG submission 92763) | Labiotermes labralis P3 segment gut microbial communities from Petit-Saut dam, French Guiana - Lab288 P3 | ecosystem: Host-associated > Arthropoda: Insects > Digestive system > Gut ... | reverse complement strand
GAAAATGGGGCGCTATAGATAAAACAGGAAAAAACGTCATACCTTTCGAGTATGACGTACTATACGGGTTTGTCGAGGGCTATACCGCGGCGGCTAACGATCAGCGGTTTGGAATAATCGGCAAGACCGGGGAAGCGGCTGTTCCTCTTGAGCATGACTTCGCCGGATGTATTGGCGAAGGGTTGGCCTTTGTCAGAGACGGTAACGCATGGAGCATAGTATCGCTACCGAGATAAATACACCGCTTCACCGCCGTCGTCCAACGTCCCGAACACCTTCACAGTCAGGGTCCGCCCGTCGACTTCGGCGTCGATGCGGAGCGGATATTCCGTGTTGTTCACGAACTTAAAGTCTAGAGTCCCCCAACTTACAGTCGCGTCCCTGCCCCTGGGCAGATACGCGACCGCTCTGCCGTGCGCGTAACGCTCGGTGACGCGCAAATCGGTATCCATAATAGATGAGTATATTGAAGACGACACCTGGCATATCCCGCCTCCGATAGCCTGTACAGTCTGCCCGTTCGCAAACGCGGGCGCAGGCCTGTAGCCTTTTTCATATGTGCGCCGCCCCAATGTCTGATTGAATGAAAACTCCTCGCCCGGCTCCAGTATTAGCCCGTCCACAGCTTCGCACGCCAGGACGATGTTGCCGAGGCGGTACGCAGTCCCGTCGATCCTCGTCTCGCACTCCCCTATCAGATCCCTGAACAGAACGCTTTCAATTATCTCCCGCGTTACCTCAGGGTAAGTGTTGTAGAGCTCAAATGCGACAGTTTTGCCGGATTCAGTTGCATTAAGCACGTCGATTACGCCGAAGAAGTCGAACACCAACCCCTCGCTGCTCTCTGAGACCGATTTCGTCACAGGATCATACATAGCGTTTAGCGGAGGCGCGAAAACATCGTCCCATATCGTGATAAGCTCGCCTACATTCGCTCCGGACTCCGGCAGATAATAAACGGTTTCGATACTCTGCCCACTCGCAAGCGACCTGAACAGACCGTCGAACGCAATATCAAAAATCTCAAACTCGCTCGCGTTGACTTTTCCGGCGCCCTTGACGACGACGACCGTACCATCGTTTATCAGCGGCACGGACGAGACCAGTTCATTATTGTAGTTATCAGTAAACACGTTCGCTCTGGCTCTCAAAAACTCCAGATCAAGCGCGTACTTTATCTCATAGCGGTCACCCGTGTCCTCGTTAACGTAAACATTATGCATCCGTTGCAGAAAGCCGACTGTGTCTGCGAAGAAGCCGTTCCCCCGCCCGCGCATAAACGCCGCTTCGACCAAAGAAATCGCATCATGCGTAAGCCTGACTTCCGCACCGCTGACTGTGAGTTCCGAACCGTCGGGGAACGTGATCAACACCGAAGCGTCGCTTCCGCGAGCGTCGTAAACATGCAGGTTAAGTGCGCTGACCGCTTCCTCACGCGTCAGCCAGGATACGTCGACGCCGTCTATCGAGGCGTTCGGGTAGATTTGTTCATTGCTCATCAGGCGCACGCCGACAATAAAGAACGCGAGCACGACCAGATACACAGGTATCCCGACCGCCAGAAAAACTTTAATACGGGTGCTGACGCGCCTTCTTTTCAGTTTTATCTTTTTCTGCTCCATCCTTCTCACGCTTCCAAAAAATCAATCGTCATGCCTTCTGTCGGCTTTGCGGCGGTCGGGCAGCTGCCTCCTGTCCGTCGAGGTTTTCCGCCTGTCTGTTTTGCGCCTGTCCATCGCAGGTTTCTGCTTATACAGATACTGCCTGAGCACCTGCAAAACCGCCGCAAAGTCAAGCGGCTTGCCAAGGTGGTCGTTCATCCCTACCGAAAGGCTCTTATCGACGTCTTCCTTAAACACATTCGCCGTCATCGCAATGATCGGTATCGTCTTCGCTTTTTCAATGTCCATCGCCCGGATAGTGCGCGTCGCGTCGTAACCGTCCATTTCCGGCATCTGAAGGTCCATGAAGATTATATTGTACTTATCCGGGTCTTCGCTGAACATACGGACAGCCTCCAGTCCGTTATCGGCGCAGTCTATTTCAAGCAGCGTCGGCTCGAGCAGCGCTATCACGATTTCCTGGTTGATCTCCACGTCCTCGACAAGCAGTACGCGATATCCCCAAAACCGGTCGGGCCTTTCCTTTTTCTGCTTCTGCTCCGCGTTTAACAAATCGACGCTGAAGCATGAGTTTATACATTCAATGATTGCCGACGGTACTATTGGTTTCGGGAGGAACTTTTCGATCCCGGCGCTTTTGGCTTCCGCTCCGAGCTCCGCCCATTCGGACGAGGATATCATTACTATTACTATCTCGCCATCGTCTATCTCCGCTATCCGGCGGGAAAGTTCGATACCATCCATACCCGGCATATTCCAGTCGACAAAACAAAGGTCATACTTCTTGCCGCTTTCTATCAGCCTGAGCGCGTCCTCGCCGCTTGCCGCAGTATCGCACGATATGCTGAAACGCATAACGATGTCAACAAAGTACTCAAGGATATCGGGGTCGTCGTCAACTATCAGGATCTTCATATCTTCGACGATGAAGCCGCTGTCAGCCAGGTTGGTTCCTGCGGCGGACTCGTCTGTTTTTTCCGCCCTAATCGTAAATGTAAAGGTCGAGCCTTCTCCGGGAACTGACGAAACTGAGATCTCGCCCCCCATCATCTCCACGATACGTTTCGTTATCGCCAGACCAAGCCCTGTCCCGCCGTATTTGCGCGTCGTGCTGCTCTCCGCTTGCACAAACGGGTTGAACAACCTGGACTGCTGCTCCTCCTTAATGCCCACGCCTGTGTCGGACACATAGACCCGGACAATGCAGTGATCGCTCTCATCCTGTTGGAGTTTTGCGTTCAGGCTTATCGCTCCGCCTTCAGGGGTGAACTTCACGGCATTGCTCAACAGGTTCGTTATGACCTGGGCAAGCCTCTGGTCGTCGCAAATAAGGCGGCGGGGGATATTCTCGTCGATATACACCGCGAGCTTCTGCTTTTTCTCGATTATTCGCAGGTTCATGATGCTGATGACCTTCTTGGCCATATCGTCGAACGAAAAAGTCACAGGGTTCAGCTCGAGCTTATCCGCTTCGATTTTGGACATGTCAAGAATGTCGTTTATGACGCCGAGGAGATGGCTTGACGCGCCCTCGATTTTCCCCAGGGCGTAATCCTTTCTCTCGATGCTTTTCGCCATTTTTGCGATACTTGTCATACCGATTATCGCGTTCATCGGAGTGCGTATCTCATGGCTCATATTGGCGAGGAACTCACTCTTTGCACGGTTGCTCGCCTCCGCCTGCTCCCTTGCGGCAATCAGCTCGGTTACATCGACGGAATGTTGCAGGTGGACTACTCTCCCGTCAGGCCATTTGATGTATCTGTCTGAGTTGCGGTACGAGCGGTTGGTCAGGGGGCTTTTTAACTCCCAGACAACGATTTTCTCCGGGTCGGCGCTGAGCTGATGGCACGGGCAGAAGTCGCAAATCCCGTCTAAACCCACTTGCAAAAGCTTATAACAGGTCTGTCCGACGCAGTCTTCCTCAAGGCCGTAATGCTCGCGCATATGATTGTTGATAAAGAGAACCTCTCCGGTATCCGGCACGGACACATAGATCATAGCCTCGAGCCCGTTCAGTACGCTTTCCATCGTATTCAGGGATTCGGCTTTTATCCTGTACGCCTCTTTAGCCTCTTTTACCGCAGCGTCAAGCAGGACGTCCCTCTGGTATATGTTTCTCATCATATCCTGGATCTTGCGCGAAAGATCCCCGATCTCGTCGTTCCTGTTATTGCCGTAGATTTCACTCTCGTCCGAACCCGCCCTAGAGACGCTGTCCGTAAGCAAACTGATAGGCTTTACTACAAACCGGCGTATCAGAACAATGTTCGCGCCCATAACGACGGTCAGCAGCAGCACCAGAATCATTATATATATGGCTGAAGTGCGATCGCTCTGCCTTATCAGATGATCCTCAATATCCGTGCTGATGACGCCTATCACCTTTCCGTCCTTCCAAACGGGGATCGCGCCGGTGCTGTAACTCCCCCATTGGTCGACGAGGTTCATGATGCCCGCTGACGAATGGCCGCTTAAGGCTTTCAGGTGCACATCCGAGGAATCCTCATATAACTCAAAGATATCATACACTGTCTCAACTTCGGGATCGGTGTCAAAGATGAAGAAGAGCTCCCCGTCGATTTCCCTGAACGCGCATATGTATGTGGCGCCTACCAACTCATGCAGCGACCTGAGCTCTGTGAGAGTCCTATAGTACGCTTCAATATCAGCCTCAATATCCTCTAAGCTGTTGTAAGTATAAAACCTGTCAACGTCGATGATCTCACGCGCCGCGATCGATATCGAAATCAGATTGGATTTGACGCTTTCGTCAAGAATGGCCCTGTGGTCCCAGTTATTGATAAGGGTGATGAGTACGCTCACGGCAAGCACGACAAACAGAAGGCTGACGACCGCCGATATGAGTAGTCTTTGCATTTTTTTGCTCATTGCTGTGTCCTTTTTGGTTTATTTACGCGTTGCCTCCAGCCAATTATCGTCTTCCGGACGGCAGCGACAACGAATCGCTCGTGTTGCCATCATACAGCTTGAATTGCGAGATCAGGTCGCGAAGCATGCTTGACTGCTTGCTCATTTCCGCCGACGCCGCCGCGCTCTCCTCTGCCGCGGCGCTGTTCTGGTCGACGACCTGCGCGACCATGTCTATACCGGTGTTGATCTGATCGATCCCGATCGACTGCTCTTCGGATGAACGCGCTATCTCGGAGATGAGCCTTGTGCTGTCGTTTATTCCGGATACAATGTCCGACAGGCTTGAAGCGGTCTCGTGAGCTATCCGGGTGCCTAACATCGCCTTGTCCATGGAGTTCTGTATCTTATCGCCGGTCTCCTTTGCAGCCTCCGCACTCTTTGTGGCAAGGCTGCGTACTTCCTCAGCTACGACCGCAAAGCCCTTTCCGTGCTGCCCCGCGCGGGCGGCTTCCACCGCAGCGTTCAGCGCGAGAATGTTAGTCTGGAACGCTATATCGTCGATCGTCTTCATGATCTTGCCTATCGACTGGCTCGCTTCGCTTATATCCTTAACCGCGGTTATCATCTCGTCCATCTGCCTGCTGCCTTTTTCCGCGTTGCTCTTGATAGTATCAGCCAGCTTCGCCGCTTCCTCGGCTTTGTCCGCGTTGATCCTCGTCCTTTCCGCTATTTCGGCGATAGAACCGGACAGCACCCCAACGGACGCCGATTGCTCGGTCGAAGCCTGCGCCATTGCCTGCGCGCTGTTGGCCACCTGGCTGGCGCCGTGAGAAACTTCGACTGAAGCCGACATAACTTCATTCATCGTCATGTTCAGCATCGTTCCGATTGTGTTGATTGAATCCTTTATAGATGCGAACTGTCCGACATACTCGCGGCTGATTTCCTGATGCAGGTCGCCCTCGGCAATACCCGCGAGATTTTTGTTGATTTCCTCAATATATGACCTGAAAGTCTCCGCCATTTTCTCGAAGTTTTTGCTCAGTTGGCCAACCTCATCCCTGGACCTTCTCGTCGGGCGGAAATGGAAATCGCCGTTTGACAGCGACTGCGACGCTTTGGTAAGGACCCCGACAGGCTTAAGGATAAAAGTAACCAGAATAAGGATTATCAGAGATATCAGAACCGCGATGCCGCCGCCTATGAGGCCTACATTGCTGACAGGCGCAAGGTACTCGTTATACTCAGCCTCCGGGAACAGGACGAGCATAGTCATATTATCTATGTTGGCATATCCCGCATACATAGATTCCCCGCTTATCTCGATCAACGCTTTGCCCCTTCCGGAGGACACCTCCCTGTACCAGGCTTCCCGCGCGACATTCTGACCAATCAGACTCGTCTTCTGGCTGTACACGATTATACCATTCTGCAATATGGAGGCCCTGCCGGTCGACCCTATGCGCATATCCGCAGCCGTGTTTGCTATGTCCAACTGATTGTGTATCTTCTGTATCATCTCCGCTCCGATACCAACCTGTACGATACCCGTTTCATCGGTTCTGGCGGTTCCGGTATACTGGAACAGATACCCGTAAGAAGCGTTGGGTTGCGGCTCCTGAGCCAGCTCGTAGGACGGGTCGCTGAGTATGCGAAGAAACGGGATCGTCTGATCGCCGCCTTTGAAATCAAAGCCGTAATACAGCTCTATGTTGCCTCCGATGAGAACGCCCTCATCGTCCGTGATGTGCACTTCATCGACATAAAGCATATCAGCGATCCTTTGGAAAGCCTGATCGTCCTGCAGGTTAAGCGTGCCCGCAATGGCGTTGACGCGGACTATCTCCGCAAGAGCCCTGGTAAGAGCGAGGTTTTTCTTGTCCATCTCCTCAGTGACCATGTTCTCAGTCTCTTCCGCTCTTCTTACCTGACTGACAAGCGTATCGAGGTTGGACTCTATGATGTTGTCTACAAAAAGATCAACCGAAGCCTTAGTCGTCGTGTAGTTAATAAGTGTCGTAATAACGGTCGACAGCAAGAGCAGAGCAAGCACCGGCAGAGCAATTTTCCATTTTAATTTCATAATAACGGTAACCTCTCAAATCTTTTTTCGCATAAAAAGAAAACGCAGAGTCGAAATATGGCGCAGGGATTGCCGGAGCTAATGATATATAGACTATTATATAGGTTGTCGTGAAAAATACAAGTTAAAAATGATAAACTAACTCACTGTTTCGTTACAAATCTGCTCGCTTTTTTGAGACGCCCCGCTCTCTCAGCACGAAATCAGCGGCTGCTGCACCCGCCTCAATCGCCTCGACTGTAACATTGTCAACGACGTCATGGACGTGCAGCGCATTGCCGCAAATGAAAACCCCCGGCGCGGACGTCCGGATGTTCTGCCCGTCGATGATGATTCCCGCGGCGTTCGCAAGTTCATTCTCCGCGATGAGCCCAACCGAAAGCAGGACTGTATCGCAACAAAAAGTTTTTTCAGTACCCGGTTTTGCGCGAAAACCGCCGTCAACTTCGGAGACTATCACAGCTTCGACCCTTCCTTTTCCTATTATGTCCGTAACAGTGTGAGAGAGCAGCAACGGGATATCGTAGTCGTGCAGGCACTGGACGATGTTTCTGGTCAGCCCCGCGGAGCGCGGCATGATCTCCACGCACGCAAGGACTTGCGCACCTTCCAGCGTCATGCGCCTTGCCATAATAAGGCCGACGTCGCCGCTGCCGACGATCACGACACGCTTGCCCGGCATATACCCTTCCATGTTTATATATCGCTGCGCAGAGCCAGCCGTGATTATGCCTGCAGGCCTAGCACCCGGAATGCCGATTGCACCGCGTGTGCGTTCGCGGCAGCCCGTCGCCAGAACGATGCTTTGCGCTGACAACACTGCGTAACCAGCCGACTTACCTGCGATATACACCTTGCGTTCGCTGCTTATCTCCAAAACCATGGCGTCTGTCAGGGCTTCGACAGAAGTGCCGCCCAACATCCTTCTGAACCGCCTTGCATACTCAGGGCCTGTCAGGTCCTCTTTGTAATACTCAAGCCCAAAACCCGTGTGGATACACTGGTTCAGTATCCCGCCAAGCTCCCTGTCGCGCTCAACGATCAGCACCTTGCGAAGGCCCTTACACCACGCGCTGTGCGCGGCGGCAAGACCCGCCGGCCCTCCGCCTATTACAATGAGTTCATACTGCGTTTCCAAATATGTGAATCCGCCTTCCTAAACCGACGCGTCGTTGCGGGCTCGACCCGCAATCCCCTGACAAATGCTGCTTTCTGTTTTCGTTTCCGATACCAACACATATGTGCCTGCGCCATCCTGCAGGATTTCCGTTGGGTCGCACTCATAGCGCTTTGCAAGGATCTCCAGAACGCGCGGCCCGCAAAAGCCGCCCTGGCAGCGCCCCATGCCCGCGCCGCACCTGCGTTTTACAGCGTCTATCGAACGGGGCGGGATCGGCGCGTTCAGCGCGTCGCGTATCTCACCCTCCGTAATCGTCTCACAACGGCAGACAACCCTGCCGTACGCCGGGTCGGCTTCGATAAGCGCAGCCCTCTCCTCGTGCGTCAACCCGCGAAACCTTGTGCGCCTGCGCGTATCAATAAACCCCGGTTTCTCCGCTGCCCCGACTCCGCCGTCGCTTAGCATCTCCGAGACCATTTTTGCGATTGCGGGCGCGGCGGACAACCCGGGGGATTTTATCCCCGCGAGGTCTATGAACCGCGGCTTTGCCTCCTCGATGATAAAATCCGTTCTGTCAGTTCGCGCACGGTTTCCCGAAAAGTTCCTTATCACAGCACGCGCGTCCAAGCCGGGCACGGACTTACGCGCGGTGTCCATTACATAATCAAGCCCGTCAGCGGTCGTGGCGACGTCGTCCAGGCCCTCCGGGTTGACGCTGCCGGGGCCGACAGACAAGTTTCCGTGGATAGTGGGCGTTACGAGCACGCCTTTTCCGACCTCAGTCGGACACTGGAAAACCACCCTGCTGACACGCGCCCCTTCGCTTTTATCAAGCAAACAGTACTCGCCTTTTGCAGGTTTCATAACAAAAGCCGGATCCGCGATCATGTCATGTATCTCGCCCGCGAAAACGCCCGCTGCGTTTATGACCGCGCGCGCAATAAGAGCCCCGCCCGTTGTCTCAAGCCTGTATCCGCCGTCGGCTTCGCTGATCGCAGTCACCTCGTGTTCCAAACGCAAATCAACGCCATTCCTTACCGCAGTCTCCGCAAATGCCAGCGTGTACTCCCATGGGTCGAGGATCATCGCCGTGGGAGCATGCAACGCCGCAACTACCCCGCCGCTTATATTTGGTTCCATAGCGAGGACTTCTTCTCTTGTTAATACGGCAAGCCCGGGAACGCCGTTTTCCGTTCCTTTTTGCAATAATCGCCAAAGTTCGGCGACTTCCTCGTCAGAAAACGCCAGGACAAGCGAACCGCACCGCCTGAACGGGACGTCGAGTTTTTCGCACAACTCTCCCGCCAGTTTTATTCCTTCCACATTCAGCTTAGCCATGAGAGTCCCCGGGTACGGGTCATAACCGGCGTGTATAACTGCACTGTTCGCCTTTGTGGCGCCCATTGCAATATCATTCTCCCGCTCGAGGACCACGACGGACATATCGTATCGGGACAGCTCATAAGCCGTAGCTGCTCCAACGACCCCGCATCCAACTATTGCAACGTCAAACACAAGACTCGCTCCTTTACGCAGTAACGCAGTGCGAATCCAGAAACCCGATCACATCGCGGAAGAAGCCTTCCCTGTTCACATCATTGTGTATTGCATGACGGGACTCGTAGCCTCTGACCGTCACTTTTTCACCGGCGTTGGCGGCAAACTGCAGCGTCGCGTCATTACTCAGCACCATGTCGTTTTCCGCGTAAGCCAGGAAAACCGGGACAGGCAGCCGACCCGCGTTTCCGATCGCATACGAGCACCCCTTCTTTATCCCGGAGAACATGCGAAAAGATATTTTCCCATGATAATATGGGTCGCTCACATATCCTTCCATCCTCTCGGTGACGCTCGTGAGGACTTCAGGTTTCAACTTGTTCGTTGTGGAAATCTGCGGCGATATAGCGCCGGCAACCTTGGCAAACCCCACGAGCAACGGGCTGAGTTCTTTATACAGCCCCATCCATGGAGCTTCCAGCACAGCGCAGATACAACCCGTGCCGTCCCGCAACAAGGTATTGGCGACAATGTTCCCGCCCATGCTGTGCCCGTACAGCGCGACCGGCACTCCCGGAGCCATCTGCTTCGCCGCTTCGGCGACCGATACGATATCGTCCAGAAAACACTCATAGGAAGGCGTAATGCCCAGCTTCCTTACCTCCCCGCCGACAGGCGCGCCGTGCCCGCGCTGATCAAACAGCACCGTTGCATAACCCGCCTGCCCCAGAACCTGAGCAATCTCACTGTACATAGCAGCGTGTTCTCCGAATCCATGGCTGACGACCACGATCCCCTTGACGCCGCCCTCCCCGAAGTTGCAGAATAACGCGGGTATCGCAGCCCCGTCTTTCGCGGTAACGACCTTTCTTTCCATACCGGCACCCCCTGTTATTAGCTTGTAACCATGACCCATTTTACTACACCCGCGCGCAATACTCAATAGTGAAGAGATAGTTCGTCAGGGCAATCGCTTAAGGGAAAACACATTGCGTCTTTCGTAGGAGCAGATGGCAATCTGCCCGAGAACATATGCGTTCGCGTTCATTTGCTGTGGTTCAACGGGACGATTGCCATCGTCCCCTACAGTTTTCGCATAATAATTGGCATAAATATTTCGTAAGCAATAGCCCTGGATTTTTCGTGAATTGAAACACTTTACAAATGAAGAAAATAGTGTTATATTTCTTTTTGTTCTTGCCCATTTTAATCAGATATTGGTGAATTATGAGCGATTTGTATTCAAAACTTAAATCTGATTATGAAAAAATAGCTCAGAATCAGATCGGAAGCCTCGAACCTGGCCTATCCGCTGACGAGGTAGTCGCATCGTGCAGTGAAGCGATACGGAATATCAAAGCGCTTCGCCGCAGCATCAACAGAGTGCTTGATGAAAAAGTCTACCCGATGCTGGACAACATAGAAAGCATAACAAGCGACAACGAAGAGGAACTGTTCGATCTTGCGCAAAAACTATCAGCTTACGACGCAGCACAAGACCCGGGGCTTGCATTCGAAATCTACAAAAAGCTGCTGGAGCTGGCGCGGCTCAGAAATGACGACGCAAAGAAAATCAGATACCTCTACTGCTGCGGTATCACGCTGTTCTTTAACTTCGTCAAAGACGACGCTGTTATGTTGGAGTATTTTGCGGAAGGCGCTTCATACGCGGGCAGGTACGATACTTTTGATGATCCTGAAACGCGCCAATACATCCACCGTTGCCTTGGAAACGCCAGTATGGCCACATATTCGAGCAAAGAGCCCGGAGAAGGTCCTGAAAAGGCAATGGCTATGGAAGAATCAAACTTCAGCTTTTGGAACGGCATACTATTTTCGGGAAAGGACCGGGACTTCCCGTGGTTGAACTACTTTCTGTCCATCTTCAATCACAGGCACTCTTACTTGACCCAAATCATCCACTCAAACCCGGATATGGCAACGAAAGAAGAAATCGGCAAGATCCTTGACAACGCTATCACTCTCAGCACGCTCTACCAAAAAAACCGGGACTCGTTCAGTTTGTACGGCGGGTCAAGGTACGACTTCGCCCTCTGGGAAGCGCAGTTTTTCGCGGGGCTGATATCATTTGACCTTCTCTATGAGAATATCTGCGAAAGGAAGGCTCAGTACGCCGTCGATGACTTTTCCGCCGACGCAATGCATGTAAAAATCCAACTCGGCACTTTCCTGATGTATTACGCCGCCAACATGAAGAGCCTGCGCGACAGGAAAGACGAGATCATTGCCGAACTGTCAAAGGACGTCATAAAACAGTTTTCTTTGATGCCTATGTCGGTCAGCCCGGTAATCGTCAGCAGGCAGCTCCAGTCTGTCGCGATCAATCTCAGCGAGATTTTCGAACCCCTGGAGCAGCTGGAGTTCGTTATGAAAATGTCGATATTCCGCCATATACCGACGTATGCACACTCAGTCGTCGTAGGGAAAATCGCACAAACGCTGGCAGACCATCTTATAAAAAACGAACCCGAACTCTTTGTCGGTTGCATGGATTTCACCAGTATAGAATACGTCGCGGAGCATGCGGACCGGATATCTCAATTTGCTTACACAAGCGGACTGTGCCACGACATCGGAAAAGTCTCGTATGTTTGCAACCCATACATGCAGGGCAGAGTGTTGACCGATGAGGAGTATGAAATAATCAAGAGGCATCCGGATAACGGAGCGCGGCTATTGTCGAGGGCTGACAACAGCGCAATAAGCAGCGGATTCATCGACGTTATCAGGGGGCACCACAAGTACTATGACAACTCCGGCGGATATCCCGAAGATTTCGACATCGGGAAGTCCAGTCACCGGATCATGATAGATATAGTTTCGGTAGCGGACGCGATCGAAGCGGCGACTAACAATATCGGAGACTCTTGCAACGAGCCGCTTAGTCTGGAGGAAATATCCAGGCAGATCCTTACCGGCGCGGGAAGGCGATACTCACCCGCCGTCGCAGCCGTGCTCAACGACAGGAGCGTGTTCGGCGAAATCCAGCGCGTGCTGGACGAGGAGCGCGGGAACGCGTACTATACGGCTTATCAGCACGCATGGGCTGACAGAGATATCCATG
>Ga0123353_10011953_pt1 | contig 12281 bp, 9 predicted proteins | sample TergutLab28metaG_3_FD_92763 | JGI IMG/M metagenome (GOLD analysis project Ga0123353, IMG submission 92763) | Labiotermes labralis P3 segment gut microbial communities from Petit-Saut dam, French Guiana - Lab288 P3 | ecosystem: Host-associated > Arthropoda: Insects > Digestive system > Gut ... | reverse complement strand
TTTAAATATTCTTGTAATTTTTTATTTTTTTGAATAGATATCATTAACAACCCTGCCCAGCATGCGCCTAGTCCTTTTAAGGATGCTGCCAATTCTAAATGAGTTGTTGCAATTGCGCCGTCCGTCAAGCTCCAAGGATTTTCTTTGGGTCCATGGGCAATGATAACATTTGGACATCCCCGTAAAATTAAATCTTTTCCTTCTTTATAAGCTTTTAAAAAACGACCGAAATAGGGAATATCCATTTTCTCCATCGTATCCACGCATTTTTTTACGACCATATCTAATTTTTCTCGACCACTAATTGCAATCCAACTTGTCGGATGCATATTTCTCGCACTTGGGGCAAGTTCCGCAACTTCTAGTAGTTTTTTAATTTCGATGGTGGGAATTATTTTCGACGTAAAATACCGTACAGAACGCCTTTTAGAAAATAATTGTAATAGCTTATCTTGAGTATATGATCGCATTGCAAGAAGAGGGGTACATTTCATAGCTTCCATAAATGGCGTTGAAAGAGCGGATGTAGGACAAACGGACACACAGTGTCCACATCCGATGCATTTTTCAAATTCGTCTTCTCGTGCTGGCATTGGAAATTTTTTTTCATCCAATTTTAATATTTGGCCAGGACACACAGCTACACAATGTCCACATTGTTTACATCGTTTCTTTTGTACTAAAAATTTACTCATTGATTATTTTCCTTCCTTATAAATTGCAACGGTGTATTCTTCTTGTATTAACATAGCAGGCCAATTCCCCCAAATAATTAAATTTGCCGTTGTCGGCGGAGAATCGATTCCTAAATATAAATATCGGGCATCTACTTGTTGTGTTGGTCGTGTCGTATCCAAATTAATCCATTTTCCTTCTAATTGAACTTCATTCCAAGCATGGGGAACAAATCCAATTTGCGGATCTGATTGTACCACAAGTCCATATACTACACGTGACGGGATTTGTAATTTACGACACGCACTGGCAAAAATTTCTGCCTTGGTTACACAGTCGCCATTTTTTTGTTTAAGTCCTTCGGACACCGATCGTTGTCTGCTCGTTGTTTTAATTTGGGTAGATACCGCCTGAAAAACTAAATTTATTTTTTCTTTTGGTGTTTGTACGGAAAGAGGGACTGTTTTTTCTACAAATTGAATCAATCGTTTATCTTGCAGTGGATATGTCCGATCACTTTTTAAATGGTGAGAAATCATCACATTTTTATTTTCCACCGGCTCAGGTGCTGTAATGGTTATACGGGTTATTCCGTTTTGATAATTTAAATGCATAAATTGAGAGGGCGGAATTTTCACATCTCCAGGGATTTCAAAAATCAATTTCTTCAATCGGTCTGGCCGAGAAAGGGGCCGATCGAATCCGATGCATATGGCCGATGGTATTCTTTGGCCTTTCAGCCGTGTTTGGCATAGGGGTGTTGCTTTTCGTATAAAATCTACTCCAAACATCCGTTGCGAAATTAATGTTCCATTTTCGTTGGTTTTGGAGAAACCTACAATTTTATCTCCTTTTAAAATTACACTGCGAACTCCGACATGTTTTCCCGGCGAAATACAATATTGAAGGGAGGTTATCGTACGGGTGTCAAAATTAATTCCTTGTTGATAAAATGTACTGCCCGGCTTTGGAAAGCTTCGAAGCCAATCATCAAGCCCATGGATTTGCTGAAATGTTAAATTAATCGGTTTTCCATAAAAATACGTTTTTTCGTTTTCTGATTGAATAAATCCTGTTCCGTCCGCATTTATTCGTAAAAACGTCTTTTCTGGCCGAGTTTCTTTAGTTACATATACCAGTTTTTGTGGGGGCTTTTGATAAAACGTCCAATACTCATCTTCTACTTGTCCATTGGAGAATCTAGTTCTTATGGTAACGACTCGAACGGGTTCTTTTTTAAATTTGCCGGTTTTAGTGATAGTTTCAATTGTTCCCATACACATACCCTGTACATGCATGTGAAAAGTACTTGCGTTTACTACGTGGGGAATGCAGCAGAAGACCCATAAAATTCCACAGAGCCCAATTTTTTTACAAAAACGATTGTGTTTTTTCAAGGCTATCATTTTTTTTCCATTTCATGTAACATATTACCTATATGTAATCTTAAAAATTATGTATTTCGTCAAGTCCTTAACTAAATTAATAGGTCGTTTGTGAAGAACCCCTTGTATCGTAAAATTGGAATTGCCAGCATTATTATGGCCGTCTCGGTTGTTTCCAGCCGTCTGCTTGGTTTTTTTCGAGAAATGGTTGTTGCATGGGTTGGTGGCGCAAGCAGTGCAGTAGACGCATATCAAGCAGCATTTACACTTGCTGAAATCTTAAATCATGTGGCGGCAACCGGATTTCTGTCCATTACGTTTATTCCAATTTTTACCACTTGTTTAAGTCAAGGAAAAGAAAAAGAGGGCGAGGAATTTTTTTCACTTATTTTAAATGGATTTGGCCTTCTTCTTTTACTCTTAACTATTTTCTGTATGATTTTTACAGAGCCTTTGGTTGCTCTTCTTACGCCTGGCTTAAAAGGTACATTAGCGTTTTCTCAAGCTGTTTATATGACTCGAATCGTTCTTCCTGCACAGCTTTTCTTTTTTGCTGGCGGACTTTTTATGGCAGTTCAATTTGCAAAAGAACGCTTCTTAATTCCTGCATTATCTCCCTTAATTTATAATGTTTTTATTATTTTGGGAGGAATATTCTTAAGTCCTAAATTTGGCATGGCCGGTTTTGCCTGGGGAGCTCTTTTGGGTGCTTTTTTGGGTGCGTTTGTATTGCAAGGCTTTGGCTTTTTTCGAATGGGACTTCGATATCGATGGATACTTAATTTCCGTCATCCTATTTTACGACAATACATTAAGGTGACATTGCCGTTAATTCTCGGCCTGACAATGACATTTTCAACGGAAATCTTTTTTAAATTTTTCGGATCCTATTTGCCTTCAGGCGGCATTGCCTCTATTAATTATGCGATGCGATTGACTTTAGTTATGTCTGGTATTTTTGGCCAATCTTTAGGAATTGCGGCATATCCATTTATGGCAAAATTGGTGGCAGAAAATAGACTAATGGAACTTAATCGATTATTGCGAGATGCGTTACAATTACTTTGTATCATCATTCCAATGGCAGCCTGGGTTGTTCTTTTGCGATACGATATCGTCGGACTCTTATTTCAACGGGGTGCGTTTACTGCAGCAAATACAATTCGCGTAGGAGATATTCTTGGAATTATGATTTTTGGTGCCTTTGCCTTTTCTGCTCAAAACTTGGCTTCTCGTGGATTTTACGCGATGGGAAATACACTTTTACCGGCAGTTTTATGTACGATTGTAACTCTTTTTAGTATTCCGGTATATTGGGGATTAATGCATTTCATGGGAGGAAAAGGAGTCGCACTAGCAATTGTACTTTCTTCTAGTATTCAAGTGATTGTTCTTTATACGTATTGGTGCCGTAAAACTTCTTTTTCTGCTAGTCCCGTCTATTGGTTAATTTCTAAATCTCTTCTTTTATCCATCGTGCTTATTTTGTTAATTGAGCCGTTACAAAAAAAAGTTTTAGCAGGAGTTGGAGTGGGCCCCTGGGGAATTTACAAGTTTTTAGTCGTAACTGTTTCGTTTTTTGTATTTTTGATTTTTGGTGCAAAACTATTAAGAATTTCTGAAATTAACAAATTCTTTTCTCGTATTTTTCAACAGTGCAAACAGATGTTTTTATCTCTCTGATTCGATATAATTAGTTTTATTGAACTATAAATCGCCATGGCATTTCCTTCCACTCTTTGGCGTATTCCACTCCAATGCGAGGAGTTGTTCGATATTTTGGTTTTTGAGCTAAATCTTCAATCCACAGCCGATTTCCAATAGCTGATTCACCATAAAAGGATTTATCTAATTTCAAACGTTTCCCAATTCGTCCTGGGCCTGAAATACCTTCTATACTCCGAATTAAAACGGCTTGAGGATGACCCATAGAGCCCGTTACGATATTTAATAACCAATACATTCCGTAAATCAAATATACATAAATTTCTCCGCCATTTTGATATAACACTTCTGTTCGTTTAGTACGCCCTTTAGACGCATGACACGCTTTATCTTCTTCTCCACGATATGCTTCTACTTCACTAATTTTAAAACGCTCAATAGTTTTGTCGTCAAACTGTCGCACCAAACATTTACCTAACAAGTCCGGTGCAACCTCTAACACATCACGTCTAAAAAAAGATAGGGGAAGTTTTTTAGCCATTTATAAAAACATTCTGACTATGAATGGGTTTAAGAAATTTTTTGTCCCGTGGCTTCAAGTACTGAACGCCAGAGAGCACCGTTGGGATTTATATATTTTCGTTTGCCAGCTGACAATCTCATTGGAATATGCACAAAATGATCATGTAATTGTCCTACCATCAACCGTGTTTTTCCAGCCATGCCAGCATGCACCGCAGCACGAGCTAAAAAACCGCACAGCACATTATCGTTCGCACTGGGAGCCACACTTCGAATCATATAGCTGGGATCAATGTATTTTAAATTAAGTGGAATATTTTTTTGAGCGAAATAAGTTTCAAACGTGTTTTTTAAAAAAATACCGATATCTTTAAGTCGAACGTTTCCCGAAGCATCTGTGTCAGTAGAATCTGTATTTAAAAAATATTGACCGGCTCCTTCTGCTACCACAATTACGGCATGTCCTCGTTCATTCAAGCGTTTTTCCATGGCCGCCAGAAGACCATTGGATCCTTCCAAAGTAAAGGGCACTTCTGGAATCAAGGTAAAATTTACATACTGTTGCGCTAAAGTTGCATGTGCGGCAATAAACCCGCTATGACGTCCCATTAGTTTAATGAGTCCGATGCCGTTAGGATATCCTGTCGCTTCATGATGCGCAGAAATAATAGCCTTTGCAGCAATTCCCATGGCGGTTTCAAAACCAAATGAACGAGAAATTAAATAAATATCGTTATCAATGGTTTTAGGGATGGTAATAATGCTGATTTTTAAATTCCGCCGTTGAATTTCTGTGGCAATGGCATCAGCCGCCGCAAGTGTTCCATCTCCTCCCACCATAAAAAGAATGGAAAGATTTAGTTCAACCAATTTATTTACAATTTGATCTATCGGCTGAGGCCCTCGGGAAGAGCCTAAAATAGAGCCGCCAAAATTAATAAGGTAATTTACGTTATCACGTGTTAGTAATACCGGTTGATATCCGTACGAATCGATAAAACCCTGTAAACCAAACCGAAACCCATAGATTTCGGGGGTTCGATATCTAAAAATCAATTCTAACGTTATTGCCCGGATAATGGAATTAATACCTGGACATAATCCGCCACAAGTAACAATACCACATTTAATATTGCCCGGCTCGAAAAAAAGGTTTTTTCGAGGACCAGCCTCTTCGAATGCAATTTTTTTAATGGCACTATCGGCATCGGTTCGTACGTTTAAATACACTTTTTGATCTTCGGAAACAAAATAGGTGTCCAATGTTGTGGAGGTATTACAAATATCCGATAAAAAACGTGCGGGTCCCAATGTGTCAATGCGAGTATCCATCTCTGCGGCACTATATTGAGTCATTATCGGTGTCCTTTCATATCAACAAGAAGGGCCTGTCGATAAATATATTCTTTAAGAATTGTCATGAAGACAATTATATAGTAGTTTAAATCAAACGCAAATGAAAACTCAACGTTAGGATAACGAATCAATATGACTATTCAAGATCTTGAACAACATATTCTTTTAAAAGCACAAAATGCATTGCGGTCGGTATATTCAGTCGAGGAGGAAATAAATCTTTCTTTAACGATATCACCAGACACAGCTATGGGACATCTGACCATCGCGTGTTTCCCATTGGCTAAACCTCTGCGGCAAAACCCTATACAAATTGCGGAGCAGATTGCATCTCACATTATATCGGATAATATTATTGAACAAGCGATCGCAAAAGGGCCTTACATTAACTTTGTATTAAAAATACAATCTTTATTCGGAAGCGTGTATCAAGAAATTACATCTCAAAAAGATTCTTTTGGAATTCAACCTTCATCATCAGAACGAGTTATGGTGGAATATTTATCTCCGAACACAAATAAGCCTCTTCATTTAGGGCATTTGCGAAATGGTGCGCTGGGCATGGCCATTTCGAATTTGTTGGTTGCTTACGGCGATAAGGTTGTTAAGGCAAATCTAATCAATGATCGAGGTATTCATATTTGTAAAAGTATGCTGGCATGGCAAAAGTGGGCAAATAGCGAAACCCCAGAAAGTACAAATACAAAAGGGGATACCTTTGTAGGCGATCTGTATGTACGATTTTCTAAGGAATCAGATGCCGATTCGTCCTTATTAACTAAGGCGCAAGAAATGCTTCAGGTTTGGGAAAAAAAAGACCCGGAAATTCGATCTTTATGGTTGAAAATGAATCAATGGGTTTTACAAGGATTTGATGAAACCACTCAAAAATTTGGGCTGTTGTTTGATGAAGTTTATTTTGAATCACAAACGTATCAGCTGGGAAAAGATATTATTTTAGAGGGTCTTCGACAGAATATTTTTACAAAAGACGAAGTAGGAAATGTGATTTGTTTTCTACCTGTGGAAGAATTTGGAACGGAAAAAGACGGTACTCAACGATTTGTAACATTACTTCGGCCGGATGGAACTAGCTTATATATAACTCAAGATATCGGCACCGCGGTACAAAAAGCAACAGATCATCATCTTACCAGTTCTGTATATGTTGTTGGTAGTGAACAAGAGTATCATTTCAAGTGTTTGTTTTATATCCTTCAGATGTTGGGTTATTCGTGGGCGCATAAATGTTATCACCGGTCGTATGGGATGGTATATTTACCTGATGGAAAGATGAAGTCGCGAGAAGGAAAGGTAGTGGATGCAGACGCACTCATGGAAGAAATGATATCAATGGCTAGAGAGGAAGTCCAAAAAAGAGATGTTGCGAATGCGTTATCTATTAACGAAATTCAATATCGTGCGGAAGTCATTGCTTTAGGTGCAATTAAATTTTATTTATTACGTGTACGACCTACACAAAGTATTTATTTTGATCCACAGGAATCTATTTCTTTCGATGGTTTTACGGGTCCGTATTGTCAATATGCCTATGCTCGAATTTATGGTATTTTGGAAAAAGCCAAATCTCTTTGTGATTTTCACAATGTCGTGTTTGATGTGGATATGACATCGGAAGAAATAGCTTTACTCATGAAATTATACGAATATCCTCAAGAGGTAATAGCCGCCGCAGAAGAATACATGCCATCTAGAATTGCCAATCATGTTTTTGCTGTTGCCAAAGCCTTTAATCAATTTTATAACCGCCATTCTGTTTTAAAGTCAGAAAACGAAAAACAGGTTCAAACACGTCTTGCTTTAATTGCTATTACCGCCCAGGTAATTAAAAATGGTTTGGGCTTATTGGGTATTGGTGTATTAGAAAATATGTAGAAAGAATAAGATGAAAAAAAGAGTTCTTATCAAAGTTGGAGGACGTGCATTTGAAAAAGAAAATGTGTTTGCCGGACTTGCTAAAACAATTTTAGAAAATATAGAGAATTTAGCGCTTATTATTGTTCATGGGGGTGGAGCACAAATTTCTGCTGCACTTACAAAAGCCGGTCGCCCTACAGAATTTATTGATGGCATTCGAAAGACACAAAAAGAAGACATAGAGATTATTGAGCGAATATTGTCTCAAGAAGTCAATGGTCATATTGTGGCGCAGTTAAATCGTTATGGCGTGTCATGCCAATCTTTGTCTGGAAAAAGTACTCATCTGATGATAGCAGAGCCATGGCGGCCAAAAGGAAAAGATGTCGGATTTGTCGGAAAAATTGTAAAAGTACAACCCAGTGCGGTGGAATCCGCATTTATGGAGAGGAAAATACCCGTTGTGTCTCCCATATCTGCTGATTTAGATGGAAACACTTATAATATCAATGCAGATGATGCGGCGGCGGCGTTAGCGATTGGTATGTGCTGTACCGATTTAGTATATTTTACCGATGTTCTGGGTGTGAAAGATAATAAGGGCCAGGTCATTTCTCACTTAACTATCTCAGAGGCTAATCATTGGATTGAACAAGGAGTGATTTTCAACGGTATGGTGGCTAAAGTTAATTCAATTACTGATGCGATTTTAAAAGGGGTAGAGCGCATTCACGTTACTGCCTGGCAGAAAGAAACTACCTTGTCTGATATTCTTTCTGACGAGAGCAGCCTTATAAAAACCACATTTACTCGATAAAAACAGATGCTCAATTAAAAAGCCGAACTTTGACTTGAATTATCAAAATTCAGCTTTTTTATATGTGGCGCACTCGGCAAGATTCGAACTTGCGACTTTCAGCTCCGGAGGCTGACACTCTATCCACTGAGCTACGAGTGCTGATTTTAGAGAATGAAACCTAGTTGAAAAACTTTTTCTCGTCAAGTTTATTGGAAAAGTTGTTTTTTTTCAATGTGGCTTTTGGCATCTCCTACTAGGTACAAGGAGCCTGCCAAGCAAATCGTTTCTGTAGTAGGGCTGGTTTGAAGCGCTAACTCTAATGCAGCGGGCACATCTTCGCTCCAGTCTATCTGAACTCCTCTTAATTCTAATTCTCTTGCAGCGCTTATTAATGTATCTACAGGCAATGCACGTTCTGTTTTTGGTCGGGTTAGAATAATTCGATGGCAGCAAGGCAATAAAATCTTCAGCATAGCTTTATAGGGCTTATCATCTAAAATCCCTAGAATAAGAGTAGTTTGTTTGCGAATTTCATTTTGAAGTAAAAATTTCGCTAAATTTCGAGCTGCAATTAAATTATGGGCACCATCTAAAATAACTCGAGGGCTGGAGTGAATCAATTCTAATCTGCCTGCCCATATGTTTTCTCGAAGCCCTTTCATGGCATCATCCATGGTTGTTTTTACACCTTGGCGAATCAAGAGTTCACAAACACAAAGGGTAATTGCGGCATTATCAATTTGATAGTTTCCCAATAAATTTGTTCGAACATTTTTTAATGTATGATCTAACCCATAATACGTAAAAGTACCGTTTTTATTCCGACGAATTTTGAACTCTTTTCCCAGACAATATAAAGGGGCTTTTTTTTCTTTGGCAATTGAAGTGAAAATGTCCAATACTTTTTTTTGTTTTGCTCCGGTTACAATAGGGGTCTTTAATTTGATAATGCCGGCTTTTTCAAATGCGATTTCAGAAAGCGTTTTTCCTAAAAAATCAGTATGTTCCAGAGATATGTTCGTAATGACGGATAATTTAGGCAAAATTACATTTGTAGAGTCAAGCCTGCCTCCCATGCCGGTTTCAATAATCGCCCAATCTACATTATGTGCGGCAAACACATCAAATGCCATCGCCGTATTATATTCAAAAAAGGTAGGAATTCGGCCTTTAAGTGTAATTTCTTTTATTTTTTGACAAGTATAATATACTTCATCATCAGTAATTTCTTTATTATTAATTTTTATGCGTTCGTTAAATCGAACAAGATGAGGAGAGGTAAAAAGGCCTGTGTGGTGCCGAGTTTGTGTCAAGATAGTAGAAAGAGAAGAGGCAATAGAGCCTTTGCCGTTTGTTCCTGCGATATGAATGGTAGAAAATTTCGTTTGTGGATTTTGAAGCCGATCTAATAACGCTTGAATAGTTTCTAATCCTAATACAATGCCACCACGGCGTAAATCGAAAAGTTCTTTAATACAGGCATGCATGGGATGTAGTGACATAAAGAATTCCTAATCAAAATTGAAAAAAGCCACCGATAACTATAATCAGTGGCTTCATTTGATATTTTCTTAAGATAACAATTAGCGATATTTGGCTTTGAATGCCGCAATTCGTTGTCTTCGTTGCGCTTCGCGCGTTTTGCGACGTTTGAACTCGCTTGGCTTTTCAAAGTTTTTTTTCAGTTTAATGCGTTTAAAAAGGCCATCATTTTGAATTTTTTTCTTTAAAATGCGCATGGCTTTTTCAAGATCATTATCAAATACTTTTACTTCGATATCTTTAATCAACTGCTATCGCCCCTTTCTGTACCACATCTGTAAGTGGGTTTTTATGCTCAAATATTATTAAAGAGTCCTTAAATATCGAAATTAGAGAAGCAATGCAAGGATTTTTTTAAATGAAACTCTTTTTTATTAAAGAAACTTGACAAGGGAATGTAGCTGAGTATGATGTCTCGATATTTAAATTATTCGATATGGAAGGAAAGAATATTATGCGATTGATTTTATTAGGGGGGCCGGGCGCTGGAAAGGGAACTCAGGCGGCGTTTATTACGGAAAAATATAAAATTATACAGGTATCAACCGGAGATATGCTTCGTGCGGCCATTAAAGCGGGCACTGAATTGGGAAATACTGCCAAAACAGTGATGGATCAAGGTGGTTTGGTGCCCGATGATGTCATTATGGGTATTATTCAAGAACGATTAACTCAACCCGATTGTGCAAAAGGGGTTTTATTTGATGGCTTTCCGCGTACCCTTGGGCAAGCGGAAAGTTTAGATAAGACTGGTATTAATATCACTGCAGTGATTGAAATTACGGTTCCGGATGAAGAAATTATTCGTCGAATGAGCGGACGCCGTGTGCATTTAGCTAGTGGCCGAACCTATCATGTGGAATTTAATCCTCCCAAGGTGGACGGAATAGATGATGTAACCGGTGAGCCTTTGATTCAACGAGATGATGATCAAGAAGAAACGGTACGAAAGCGTCTTGAGGTATATCATAGCCAAACAAAACCATTAATCAGGTACTATCAAGAAAAAACCCAAAAAGATGGAAAGCCCCATTATATTCAAGTAGAAGGTGTAGGGTCGGTTACCAACATTCGAGATCATATTTTTGCAGAAGTAGATAATTATATAAAAACGATAGGTTAAAGATGATCAAAATAGGTATTACTGGAGGCCCCGCAAGCGGTAAAACTACTTTTGCAGAAGTGCTTGTAGATTTGGGCGTGCCTTATATAAGTTCAGATGAAATTGCTAAAGATCTTACAATAAATGATTCGGTAGTCCAGGAAGAAATCCGGACTTGTTTTATGGAAGAAAATATTTTTTCTACAGAAGGCAAGTTGGATCGCGTGCGATTGCGTCAATTTATTTTTTCAAATGCAATTGCGCGAAAAAAACTGGAAGAAATTTTACATCCACCTATCATTCGTGAAATTCAGCGGTTTTTCATGGGAAAGGGTGATTGTAATCATAAAATGGTTGCTGTGGAAGTGCCGCTTCTTTTTGAAGCTAACCTAGAATCTCTTTTTGACCGGATTGTTCTCATTAAGCTTTCATGTGAAGAAATGCAAAAACGTCTTTCTCAACGGGATACTATTTCTCTTCAATTGGCCAAAGAGATGTGTGAAGTTCAGTGGCCCATGGAACATAAGGAAGCACGAAGTCATGTAGTAATTGAAAATAACGGAGATATTTCGGTTCTAATGGAAAAAGCCAAAGCGTTTTATACGGAAGAAATGGAAAAAGCAACAAAAATACTTGAATCTACTTGACAGGTATAATTAAACAGTGTACGGTTGCCTCCTTACGAAGCCTTATGAAGTGCCTTTCTCATCTAAAGTATCCAGAGAACTCTATAAAATTTATCAGTAATCCTCATCAAGTGGGCACATCTAATACAGACTTATCTTTTTATGAACGTGCTTTTTTTCTTTGAATGTTCATAATTGTTTATAATAGAGCGGCAAATAAACTTTAGCCTATAAAACATACGTAGTTTTGGCGAGCTGTGGTTTGTTTTTTAAAGTTTATTTTGTCATGGGTGATTTTTTATATGGAGAAACTGAATGAATATTGTTGATCTGAAAAACAAAAATATCACGGATCTTTTGCAAATGGCAAAAGAGTTCAAGATTGAAGGTGCGACTGGGTTGCGAAAACAAGAACTTATTTTTGCACTTCTTCAAGCACAGCTAGATCAAAATGGCCAAATTTATGGCGAAGGAACCTTAGAAGTATTGCCCGATGGATTTGGTTTCTTACGAGCTCCTGATTATAACTACTTGCCTGGACCAGACGATATCTATGTTTCCCCTTCACAAATTCGTCGTTTTAATTTGCGTACCGGAGATACTGTATCCGGCCAAATCCGACAGCCGAAAGAATCAGAACGTTATTTTGCACTATTGAAAGTAGAGGCTGTTAATTACGAATCTCCTGAAGTTGCCCGTGATAAAATTCTGTTCGACAATCTTATTCCTTT
>Ga0123353_10011952_pt1 | contig 12281 bp, 11 predicted proteins | sample TergutLab28metaG_3_FD_92763 | JGI IMG/M metagenome (GOLD analysis project Ga0123353, IMG submission 92763) | Labiotermes labralis P3 segment gut microbial communities from Petit-Saut dam, French Guiana - Lab288 P3 | ecosystem: Host-associated > Arthropoda: Insects > Digestive system > Gut ... | reverse complement strand
GTGCTGCTGCAGGATCTCATATCCCAGTTCAAGCTAAAAGAAACAAGACAGCAGCGGTTTCTCCCCTCTTCGAGGTATTAAGACGATATGACTAGTGGTCTGTAACACCTAAAAGTTTACTATAATTGCGGTGGTTTTTTTCGTCTGGCAAGGCAAAAAGCCGCAGTAATACCACTGGTATTTCAAGGATTTTTAACGCAGTCAGGCGGAAAAAGGCGCCGTAAGGATGGTGAATTTTTAGGTGTTACAGACCACTAACAACAAACGTGATTTCATAGACTTTATGGGCGAAGCGGGTGTACTGACATTCGGCGACTTCACGGCGAAAAGCGGGCGCAAAACGCCATATTTTGTCAACACCGGCAACTACAAGACCGGGAAGCATATATCGATGCTGGGAGACCACTACGCCGACTGCGTGGTGGAAAGCGGAGAGAAGTTTGACGCACTTTTCGGCCCGGCATACAAAGGCATAACGCTTGCAGCGGCGACGGCAGGCTCCCTGTACCGAAACCACGGGATAAACGTACCGTACTTTTTCAACCGCAAAGAAGCAAAAGACCACGGCGAGGGAGGATCGCTCATCGGATACATACCGAAAGACGGCGACAGAATAGTGATTATCGAAGACGTCGTCACTGCAGGGACTGCTGTCCGAGAGAGCCTTACCTTGCTGAAAGCCGTTGCTGACGTGACTGTCACAGCGCTTTTCGTCTCGGTCGACAGGATGGAACGCGGTACAGGCGACCGCGCGACGCTCGATGAGCTTCGCGCTGAGTACGGCATAAACATATATGCCATAATAAACGCCCGCGATATCATTGCGTCTTTCCCGGAGGGCGACAGCCGCATTGCAAAAATGGAAACATACCTGGCGGAATACGGCGCAAAAGTATATAACCAACCGGAGGATAACTATGCAAAGTAAAGTCGAATACGCCTCGGAGATATTCACCGGCGGCTTTAACTGCGCACAATCGGTACTTGCGGCTTTTTGCGAAGACTACGGACTTGACAAGGATAAAGCGCTGAAACTGTCAGGCGGACTTGGCGGCGGATGCAATCTCGCCGAGCTTTGTGGCGCGGTAATGTGCGCGGCAATGGTCATCGGGCTGAAATACGGGCGAAACAAGTTGGAGGATACCGACGCGCGAACAGACTGCGATGCAAAAGTAGCGCAGTTTATGAGCGAGTTCAAAGCCGCTCACGGTCACGTCACCTGCCGTGATCTTCTGGGTTATGATTTAACGACAGAAGAAGGAAGGGCAAGAAAGTGGGCGGGCGACAGAGCAACTTCACCATGCCACGGCTTTGTTTGCAGTGCAGTGGAGATACTTGAGAGACTGGGATACTAGTGCACAACTCATAATGCATAATTCTATTGAGACAGAACTGCCTGCGCTTTGAAGGGATCATACAAATGCCGGAGTTTAAAGTAATAAGCGAGTTCGAACCGGCGGGCGGACAACCGGAGGCTATCAGTGCGCTCGTAAACGGGCTTGAGCTGGGCTTTGAGGAGCAGACGCTGCTGGGAGTCACCGGCTCCGGCAAAACATATACAATGGCAAAGATCATTGAGCATGTCAAACGCCCGACGCTGGTACTGGCGCACAACAAAGCGCTTGCCGCGCAGCTCTGCAGCGAGTTTCGGGAGTTTTTCCCCGAAAACGCCGTCGAATTCTTCGTCTCATATTACGATTACTATCAACCGGAGGCGTATATCCCGCACACCGACACATATATCGAAAAGGACACAACGATAAACGACGAGATAGAACGCCTGCGGCACAGCGCGACGTCGTCCCTGTTTGAGAGGCGCGACGTCATTGTCGTTTCCTCGGTGAGCTGCATATACGGCCTCGGCGACCCGATAGACTACTCGAGCATGGTCATATCACTCCGACAGGGGCAGCAGCGCAGCAGGGACGACCTGCTGAAAAGCCTTGTGTCGATCCGCTACGAGCGTAATGACATAGCATTCGAGCGTAATGCTTTTCGCGTCAGGGGAGATACGGTCGAAATCTTCCCGGTTTACGCGCGCGACAAGGCGATTCGTGTGGAATTCTTTGGCGATGAAGTGGAACGGATCAGCGAGGTACACGTTGTCACAGGCGCACCTGTCAGGACACTGTCTCATATTGCGATATATCCCGCGTCTCACTACGTCACCACAGAGGAAAAAACGCAAAAAGCGATCGCCGAGATAAAGTCTGAAATGAAAGAACGCGTAGCAAAGTTTGAACAGGACAACAAACTCGTCGAAGCCCAGAGATTACACCAGCGCACGATGTATGACGTCGAAATGCTTACAGAGCTGGGATACTGCAACGGGATCGAGAACTACTCGCGGATAATAACGGGTCGCTTACCCGGCAGTGCGCCGATGACGCTGCTTGACTATTTTCCTGAAGACTACATAATGTTCGTGGACGAATGCCACGTAACACTGCCTCAGGTCCGCGCGATGTACGCGGGAGACAGGTCTCGCAAAGAAAGCCTCGTTGAGTACGGATTTCGCCTGCCATCCGCTTTTGATAACAGACCGCTCAACTTTGAGGAGTTCAACGATCGCCTGAACCAGGTGATCTATGTTTCTGCGACGCCAAGCGAGTATGAACGTTCGCGCTCGAGCCAGGTCGTCGAGCAGGTGATACGCCCGACAGGGCTTCTTGACCCGGAGGTCACAGTCCGCCCCGTGTACGGGCAGATAGACGACCTCATCGCAGAGATAAACACACGCTCGGTAAGGGACGAGCGCGTGCTGGTTACGACGCTGACAAAGAAAATGGCGGAGGACCTGACGGAGTACTTAAAACGTACGGGCATACGTGTCAGGTATTTGCATCACGATATTTCCACGACGGAACGGATGGAGATAATCCGCGATCTGAGGCTCGGCGAGTTTGACGTATTGATAGGGATCAACTTGCTGCGCGAAGGCCTCGACCTGCCGGAAGTTTCTCTCGTCGCCATACTCGACGCGGACAAGGAAGGATTCCTGCGCAGTTCGACTTCGCTGATCCAGACGATCGGGCGCGCAGCAAGAAACGCTTCCGGCCTCGTCATCATGTACGCGGAAAGAGTGACGCCGTCAATGAGTCTTGCGATCGGGGAAACTGACGCCCGGAGGGAGAAGCAAAGGGCATTTAACGAAGCGCATGGCATAGTGCCGAAAACGGTGATAAAAAGCGTTCGCGATCTGCTGGAAATATCAAAACGTGAAACGCCAGCGCCCGCCGACGGCCTCAAGTATACAAAACGCGAGCTGGAAGAAGAGATCAAACGGCTCGAAAAGGAGATGGCCGCCGCCGCGAAGCTGCTGGAATTCGAATACGCCGCCACGCTGCGGGACCGCATAATAGAGCTGCGCGGATAGGGGTGGCGCAGAACGCCGGGGGGATATAGCAGTTGATAGAAGCAATACTTGGATTTTTGGAAAACCTTTTTGGTTCCGAATATCTCGGACGATGTGCCATGATATTCATATTATCGCTGTTGCCCGGAATCGGCGGACCCAGTACATCGATCCCTCTGGGAACGGCGCTCGGTCTGCCTACTATTTTGAGTGCGGTGATCTGCATTATTGGAAATATCCTTCCGGTCCCGTTTATCATCTTGTTTATTCGCAGGATTTTCGCAGTAATGAGGAAGATAAGCAAACCACTCGGCAGGCTCGCCGACAAGTTGGAAGAAAAAGCAAAATCCAAAGGCGTCCGCTTGAGGCGAGGCGTGTTTGTAGGACTAATGGTCTTCGTCGCGATCCCGTTGCCGCTGCCCGGAATGGGCGCCTGGACGGGGTCGCTTATCGCCGCATTGTTTGATATAAGGATAAGGACCGCATTGCCCGCCATAGCTATAGGCGTGTTTATCGCCGCTGTCTTGGCTACCATTGCGACATACGGTTTTATCTCACTGGTATTTTAACGTGAGGCGCCGTCTCACAACCCAATAAAACCGACCGCCAGTACGGACACACAAAGCCCCCGACGAAAGTCAGGGGCTTTGTGAAAAGAGAGGAAGATGGTCGGGTATCTAAAACAGGAGAGGGGGCACGACCGCTTGGGGGAGGGAGTGCACCGGCACTAAACAGCACCGGGCGGGATGTGCGGACGTCCGCCCGCTCCGTTTATATGCCAATGATACCGTATTAATGCATACTTTGTGTGAATTAAGTTTAAATAATTTGTAAACTCTATTTTCCGATCGGGGCGATGTCCCGGAGAGTTTTGAGCCTCTCGCAAATGCCGGCAGTCAACAAACCGGCGGAAGCTGTTGTCTGGGCTCCGCTTTGCATATCCTTGACGGAAATCTGCCCGCTTTTTATCTCATCTTCACCAAGAAAAACAACGAACGGAATACCGAGCTTATCAGCGTAAGAAAGCCGTGTCTTAAACTTTTTGTTTTCTCCGTAGATCTGCACACGCAAGCCGGCTTCACGCATGGAAGTCGCCAGGGAGACGGCGTGAGAAAGGTCGTCTGTCATCGGAATGACAAGAACGTCAGCCGGGGCCGTCAGCACGAGATCATTCAGCAGGCTCTGTTCCTGCAGTATGTAAAACAAACGGCTGAGGCCGATCGATATGCCTACGCCGGGAAGGGTCCTGTCCGTATAATACTCCGCCAGATTGTCATAACGCCCCCCGGAACATACGGAACCGACCTCGGGGTGATCTGTCAGGTAAGTCTCGTATACCGTACCGGTATAATAATCCAGCCCGCGCGCAATGGAGAGATCTATTTTAAAATGAGAATCCGGCACGCCAAAACCGGCAATGTGACGCTTTACGGCTGCAAGTTCATCCACCCCTGTGTCAAACATCGCGTTTCGGCCTTTGTACTTATCCAAAATATCAAACGGGTCTCCCTGATAGGTTGCAAGGCCGATGATCTCATCCGCCTGGACCCGGGAAAGCCCCAGCTCATCCGTCAACATTCCTGTGAGCTTATCCACACCCACCTTGCCTAGCTTGTCACCATGCGCATGACGTCCGCCGCCGCATCTCCCACGCCGACGATATCAAAAAATCCACCCAGCGCTTTGCGATTGTTTACGTGGATAACAAAACGGTCAAGGCCCAATGACGTAAAACACTTATAAATAACGCTTGGGATCTCAGCCTCATTTAAAACGTCCAGCCCGCCGTCGCCGATGATATCGATATCCGCCTGGTAAAACTCGCGAAGACGCCCGCGTTGCGGGCGTTCACCGCGGTAGACCTTGCCGATCTCGTACCTGCGGAAAGGAAACGTGAGCCGGCTGTAATTCATCGCCACATACTTGGCGAGCGATGTAGTCAGCTCATAACGAAGCGCAAGGTCCGTATCGCCCTTGCGCAGACTGTATATCTGTTTTTCAGTCTCGCCGCCGCCCTTTGCGAGAAGAATCTCGGCCGCCTCCATAAGCGGTGTATCGAGCGGCGTGAACCCATAAAGTGAAAATGAATCGCGCAGCCTGCGCGCCATTGAGTCGAAGTACACCTGCTGTGCGGGCAAAAGCTCCATAAACCCGGAAAGCGTGCGTGGTTTGATTTTATCCATCGAGTATGTCTCCCCGTAATCCTTATCTCCTGCTCCCTGATCCCCGCTCCCTCATCCCTACTTGGGATTAACGATATCGCGCCAGTCGAGGTCGCCGCGGTTGAGACCGTGTATCAGCACCTCCGCCGTAGCCACATTTGAAGCAAACGGTACATTGTGCTGGTCGCAGAGCCGCGCGAGTTCCATGACGCTGCCGTGATACTCCTCTGTCAGCAGAGGGTCGCAGAAAAACAGCACCATGTCCAGCTCATTAAACGCTATGCGCGAGCCGATCTGCTGGCTGCCTCCCTGGTTGCATGACAGATAAAGAGAAATCGGGAGACCGGTGGCTTCGCTGACAAGGCGGCCGGTCGTATTTGTTGCGCTGATCGAATGGCGCGCGAGTATCCCGCAATAGGCAATACAGAACTGGACCATTAATTCTTTTCTTCTGTCATGCGCCAACAGAGCAATATTCAAAACGAACAACTCCTTCCGTCGGTGCCCGGTGGCAAGCGCCCCGGCAACTCGCGGTATCGCCCCGGCGTTCTGCTTCCTGCGCTTTTACCCGGAAACGCTTATGTTGCCAACTCCCTCTCTACCGTATGCGCATTGGGACGTCCTCGCCGGCGATCCGGCGGGCGACATCCAAAAAGTAGTATGCGGCATTGCGTTTGGTGTACAGAATGAGCGGGGTGTTATCGTGTAAAGCCCTGAAAACAGTCTTATCCTCCGGCACAACGCCGATGAGCTGTGCGCCTACCGTATCGATCACGTTGTCAATGGTCGTGTTGAGCCACTTGAAATTCTTGCGCAGGACACGGTTTACCAAAAGCCTTATATCCGCGACGCCCATATCGCGTGCGGCTTCTGCGGCCCTCTGCGCATCCCTCATAGCCGGCAGTTCACCATTTGTGACTATTATCGACATGTCAGCCTCCGCATGCGCCAGTCTGAACCCAGTGCCTATCCCGGAAGGAGAATCGATAACGCAAAACTCGAACTCGCGGCGAACTTCGTCAAGCATCGGCGCCAGGTCTGCTGAGGCAGGAGCGTCGGGATCGCAGGTCGTCGGCGCCGCAAGAAAGAATAGATTCTGGATCAGCGGGCTTTCATGGCAAGCTTCCATGAGATCCAGCCGTGTACTGACAACGTCCATAAAATCCGCGATCGCATAATCGCTCATGCAGAGCGCGAGATCCAGGTTTTTTAGCCCGATATCAAAATCGATGCATAGAGTTTTATGTCCGAGCGCCGCAAGGCACGACGAAACTGCAGCGACGGTCGTCGTTTTGCCCGTTCCGCCTTTTCCCGAAGCCACAGCTACGATCTTGCCCATCCACTTAAATCCGTTTCAGAAAAAATAATGTATCATTCATTATATACAATATTCCGACAGCTTTCAAATACTTTTTATCTTTCCCACTTTCCGGAAAGGGCGTCGATCTGGTCGGCAAACTTTTCCAGATCCTTGTTCGCGCCGCCGCGATTGCGCGTGATGACCTCGAGAAGCCGCGTTCCCGCAAGCATGAGACGCTGGTAAACTGCCGACTCGCGCCTGAGCTGATACTCCTGGTCGTCGCGCCGCATAATATCGCGACCTTCAAAGACAGCTTCGCCGGTCAGCAGATCGTGTATGGCTGAGAACTTCGGAGCAATGGCATTAAAGCCCTCCCCGATGAGCCTTGCCGTGAACATCTTGCAGATATCGCGCTCCCCGTGTACGACGAACACGGACTCCGGTTTCGGCTCGAACGCGCCGATCCACTTTAGCAGACCTTCTCTGTCTGCGTGCGAACTCATGCTGCGGAAGTTGTGGATCTGGCATTTTATCGCAATATCTTCCCCGAACAGCGTCACGCTTTTTACATTTCCGTCGACGATTATGCGCCCCAAAGTACCGATCGCCATAAAACCGGTGAAAACGACCGCGCATTCCTGCCGCCAGAGATTGTGCTTCAGATGATGGCGTATCCTGCCCGCATCGCACATGCCGCTAGACGAGATTATCACCTTTGGAGTCCTGTCGTCATTGAGCAGTTTTGACTCCTCCGCTGTGTCAACAATGGACAGACCATTGAAAGAAAGGGGCTGGATTCCGTCGCGGATCAGCGAGACAGCCTCTTCGTTCAGATAACCCGGGAGCTCGCCGGAATAGATCTTAGTGGTGGCTCCGGCAAGCGGGCTGTCCAGATAGACAGGGAAGTCGGGGCATTTACGGACGAGCCCCCGTTCCTTTATTTCACGTATATGGTACAGCAGTTCCTGAGTCCTGCCGACAGCAAACGACGGGCAGACAACGTTTCCGCCTCTTGACAGCGTAGTGTCTATGACCTTTGCAAGCTCCGTAACAGTGTCGAACGCCTCAGGCCTGCTTCTGTCGCCATAAGTAGACTCCATAACGACGATGTCAGCCTCTTTGATATAACCGGGGTCGCAGATCATGGGATGATCCGGGGAGCCGATGTCGCCGGAGAAAACGAGTTTCTTTTTCTCGTCGCCTTCGGTGAGCCACATTTCGACATAGGACGAGCCCAGCAGATGGCCGGCGTCTGAAAAACGTATTTTCACCCCGTCGCCGGTATCGATGACCTCATTATAACGGCACCGTACCAACAGAGGGAACACGCACTCCGCATCGGCGATCGTATACAGTGGCTGCGCTATGTCGTCGCCCGCGCGCCGGTATCTCTTGTTGCGCCACCCCACCTCAAGCTCCTGTATATGCGCGCTGTCGCGCAGCATGAGCTCCAGGAGCGTGCAGGTCGGCTCTGTTGCATATATGCTTCCCTTAAACCCCTGCTTGACGAGCAGAGGCAGCCTGCCCGTATGGTCGATATGCGCATGAGTCACCACCACACGGTCTATCTCGCCTGCGTGAAACGCGAAACTCTGCCCGAGCCCGTTGTCGGCGCCCTGCTGAAGACCGCAGTCTACCAGGATCTTTTTTCCGTTGACCTCGACGCCGTGACAGCTGCCCGTCACTTCGCGCGCCGCACCGTAAAACATCAGTTTCATATAATCTAATCCGCCTTTCAGGGTTTGAAAGATTTGTCTTCCAAACTGTTCTCTCATGCTTTATCACAGTTTTCTACAAATCATTCTATGGATATTGACAGGATTTGTCAACAAATATGCATAAGGAACACCGAACGTTGAATTTCAGCACTCAACGTGGTAAGGTGTATTTATCAGTAAACCGCCTCCGTTATTTGCCTGAAAGGAGATCGGCGCATGAGAATAAAGATGCCCGAGTACAAGTGGCAGATATTCTCCGTCACGGGCCTTGCTAATATCACAACTACTATTGCCATGAGCAGCATCAACCTGGCTTTGCCTATCATTGCCGATGAATTTCTCATATCCATGAGCGCGGTCAGCTGGCTGTCGATAGTGTATTACCTTATTCCAAGCTGCACTTTGCTTATATTCGGGAGAGCCGCGGACATTTTCGGCTACAAACGACAGTTCATCGGAGGTTTTCTTTTATTCGGCCTTTCAGCCCTGCTGCTTTCTTTGCTGGCCCGCGGAATGGCAAGCCTGCTGATCTTCCGCAGTTTTCAGGCGTTAGGTTATTCCATGATGATTTCCATAACCCAGGCAATGTGCAACAGGACCTTTCCGGAAAATGAGCGCGGCAGGGCTCTGGGGATCAATGCGGTTTTCGTATCGGTCGGACTGGCTATCGGGCCAAGCATCGGTGGGTTTCTCATTTTCCGATTTGGCTGGCGTTCGATATTCCTTTTCAACGCACCGTTTTGCATACTTGGGGTCCTGGCGTCCCTGATGATCCTGAAAAAGGACATACCCCAGCAGGGTTCAGCTCAACGTATGGATTGGCTGGGCTCCTTTTTCTTCGCTGTATTCATAGGCCTGAGCGTGTTCGCCATCAACTTCAGCGCTGAGTGGGGCGCGGCTTCCGTCAGATTTGTCGGCTGTATGATCGTAAGCTTATCATCACTTCTGTTGTTCATTATAAGGCAGTCCCGGACCGATGTGCCACTGATGAACCTGGGTTTTTTTCGCAATCCAACATTCTCGCTCTCAAACGGCGCGATCTTCTGCTCTTATTTTATTCAGCAAATGAACACATTTCTTATGCCTTTTTTCCTCATGAACATCTTGCTGCTGGCAAGCGGGCGCGCCGGATTCGTAATGCTGGCGTCGCCGATCGCAATGATGCTATTATCCCCGATCGGCGGCCGGCTCACAGACAGTTTCGGCAGCCGGAAACCGGCGCTGACAGGCCTTACCGTGCTTGCGACGGCGTGTGTGATCATGAGCACGATGAGTCAGGCGACGCCTGTTTTTGTTGTGATTTTGGGGTTGTTTCTCTTCGGAGCCGGCAACGGTATGAGCGTGGTCGCGATCAACTCGGCGATATTCAGCGCCGTTCCAAAGACCGACTCCGGCATAGCCTCGGGTATGGTCGCCACGATGCGAAACCTGGGCCAGACGATCGGAGTGGCCTGTGCCGGCGCGATTATGGCTCTAAGGCGAAGCCACTATACCGGCCGCGCCCCCGTCGGCCCGGAAAGCGCAGATGGCAGCATCATCTATCTGATGGCTCAGCGCGACGTCTATTACTTTGGCGTTTTTATTATTGCAATAGCGATCATCTGCGTGTTTATGATTCGCTCCGGCAAACCCGGAGTACGCAAAAAAGGAGACCTGCAATGAAATTTCCACATCTGTTTGAACCGATCGTGCTCGGAAAAATATTGTACAAAAACAGGATCTTCTACGCCCCGACTGGCTATAAAGAACAGCCCGTCGATGAAGCTGCGTGTTATTACGAACGTAAAGCCATGGGCGGAGCTGCATCGGTCTGCGTCGGTGACGCCGCGGTTGCCGCTGACGGTATAGCGCGGTCAAACCAGTTGAGGCTGGACTTGCCGAACACAGTTCCGGCTCTGGAGCAGATATCATCTGCCATTGCGCGCCACGGCGCGGTACCCGCGATCGAAATTGAACACAGCGGCAACTGCTCTCACTACTCCGCTCAGCTTGGAGGAAAACTATACGGACCGGTCCGGACGGTCAATGAAGCCGGCGCTGATGTTTATGAGATGACTGAGGACATGATTCTCAAAAGTATTGAGGACTATGCGGACGCGGCAGTACGCGCGTACTCCGGCGGTTTTAAACGAATCGTTGTTCATGCAGGCCACGGGTGGCAGCTTTCCCAGTTTCTGACGCCGACGGGTAATACCCGCACGGACAGGTGGGGCGGGCCGAGGATAGAAAACCGCGCAAGATTAACAGTCGCCGTATGCGACAGGATCAGGCAAAAATGCCCGGGTATCACACTGGAAGTACGAATAAGCGGCTCCGAGTGTTACGACGGCGGGTACGGCATTGATGAAGGCGTTGAGATAGCTAAGCAGCTTGACGGGCACTGTGACATGATCCACGTATCTGCCAGCAGTCATGAAGTACCGCTTGCGATAACCGTGATGTCTCCGAGCATGTTCCAGCCGGACGGTGTAAATGTCAGGTATGCCGCCGAGATAAAAAAACATGTAAAAATGCCCGTTGCAACGGTCGGAGCACTTGCAGACCCCGAACTGATGGAAGAAATAATCGCGACCGGCAAAGCAGACGTCATATCGGTCGCGCGGGGTCTTATCGCCGACCCCGATCTCCCGATCAAAGCTCTGCTTGGAAGAGAGAACAATATCAACCAGTGTATGCGATGCCTGTTTTGTTACTCGCATCACATGAAACGCGCTAATTACCGCTGTGCAGTTAATCCCGAAATCGGAAACGAGCATGAGATAAAACATGAGCGGCAGCCGCGGGTTTTGAAAAAAGTACTTATTGCCGGCGGCGGGATCGGCGGCATGCAGGCTGCGCTCACCTGCGCCGGGCGCGGGCACGAGGTCATACTGTGTGAAAAAACGGACCGGCTGGGCGGAGTGCTGCTATGTGAGGAACATGTGCCGTTTAAGGCGCGGCTTTCACGGTATATCAGTCACCAAATCCGGGCTCTGTCGGAAACAAATGTTGATGTTCGGCGAAGTACAGAGGTCACGCCGGAGCTTGCCGGACAAATCGCGCCGGACGTCATCATTGCTGCTCTGGGTGCGCGCTCTGTAGTACCGGAGAATATCAAGGGTTGGGACCGTCCGAATGTGATGAGTGCCGAGGAGCTGTATATGCACCCGGAAAGGGGCGGAAAAAGGGTGGTTGTGCTCGGAGGCGGGCTTGCCGGACTTGAGCTTGCGGTATTTATGGGTATGAGAGGCTGCGAGGTCACGGTCGTTGAACTTTCGCCCGCGCTGAACGACGGAGGAAACCACCTGCAAGGGCTTTCCCTGAGCGGAGAAATTGAAAAATACGGAGTCAGGATATCGGTTGCTACGAATGTCACCGAAATAAACGAAGACGGCGTCACCGGAGAGTTTACCGGTGAGCCGCTTCCGCCGAAGAATCCAATGCCATTCGCCCTGCCTTTGTATCCGCCTGTCGGTACATCGGGAAAGGCAGTGTTTCCTGCCGATACGATCGCTTACGCCATAGGGCGGAAGCCATTGTGGGATGAGGCGTTATCACTGCGCGGATGCGCCGCAGAGTTTTATCAAATTGGCGACTGCATAACGCCCGGCAGTATTTACGACGCCACAAACACGGCGTACTTCACCGCGCTCGGTCTTGGCAAAAGGTACTGACGAACACAGGGGGACGCGAACACAGGGGGACGGTTCTGTTGTGTTCGGCAGCGCTCTGCGCACCGAACACAACAGAACCGTCCCCCTGTGTTC
>Ga0123353_10011950_pt1 | contig 12281 bp, 2 predicted proteins | sample TergutLab28metaG_3_FD_92763 | JGI IMG/M metagenome (GOLD analysis project Ga0123353, IMG submission 92763) | Labiotermes labralis P3 segment gut microbial communities from Petit-Saut dam, French Guiana - Lab288 P3 | ecosystem: Host-associated > Arthropoda: Insects > Digestive system > Gut ... | reverse complement strand
GCTAAAATTAAAGCCTTCAGAGCCTCACTTAGAGGTATTGTGGATGTGGACTTCTTTTTGTTTCGGCTAACTAAGATTTACGCTTGACCTCCCCCCCGTCCCCACAACTTTTGCGGGTGAGCCCAGCTCGGGGTTAATGTGACACACACAAACCCACAACTCCGATAGGAGTTGAACTACTACGTAGTTCTGTGATTGATAAAGACTTACGCACCCTGAGCTGCGCTACGCTTGCTCAGGGTTATCCTTGTTTGCCTCCTACGGAGGCTCAGACTCCACAGAAATATTGAATTTTGATGCGTTTGCCCTGGGGATAACCACTAATCACTAATCACTAACCACTAACCTCTCACCACTAACTTCCCCGTCTGCACCCTGCCATCTCTCAGCCGCGCTTGTACAAGATAGATGCCTGCGGATAGCCCACGCAGATTGACCGTTGCTTCCTTGCCCGACCCCTCTTGACTATGCACCAAACGCCCATCGGAAGCATATACAACAATGGTAGCGATAGAGTCTATCGCAGTGATGCGCACTGTTTCATTGGTGGGATTGGGAACAAGAAGCAACTCCGCATCGCTTTTTAATGATAATTCATCTATATTTACTTTGTTTAGAACGTAGGTGAATGAGTCAACGACAAAAGTCAGGGTCACTTCGTAAATAGTATCCTCCGGATGATATGTATTATACCAAATGTATTCATAGCGACGTCCGCGATCATCATATTTGTTGACATAGTCATCTTTAAGATAACTATAGGGGGCAGTATCACAATTCCAAAAGTTATAAAGGTTTCTCCCACTGGAGATACGATGATAGTGTTCATTATATTCATAATAGTCATGACTATCCAAACAGTCGTTATAACCCGAAAAATTGAAATAGTGGTAAGAAAACGGTTCAAGGCTCCATTTAATCGTACAAAAACTGTGCAAGTACAAAATCCCGTCTCCGTATGTTCCCCAATATTTAAAATCGGATATTTTATTCTTATTTTTTGGAGAATAAAGGTAATATAGTCCATACTCTTGTCCCCAGAACAACATATCTCCATTGTTGAAGCCATGAAATTCAAACCATTTCATATCCGTAAGTTTATTGCCCAATTCCCATATATTTGGAGTAGTAAAAAGATATTGATTTCTAGTATGACATTTGCCTTCGCCATCGTACAAATAAACATTTTTGCCGGTAACCTTATATTGTTTGGCGGAAACATCATACTCTTCTATCAGCACTTCCTTTACATTGCCTTGTTCGTCAAATGTAAGAAATGCTTTATGTCCGCGTGTTATATTGCCGTCTCTATCGAAAATCTCAACATGGTCTTGAAATTCCGATACCGTTGCCGTGTCTAACAAATGTACGTATGTTTTTTGTTCGGTATTCCATTTTTCCCCATCCCATACCTGATAATACTCTTCCCAATAGGAAGAATCTGCCTGACGATTATTATAATAATAACGATATGGGGGGCTGACAGCATTTATAAAAATTGTATCGAGAACATCTTCCAACGGGTCAATATAGGTGTTATTGTAATAATAAAACCACAATAAATCTCCGGTGGGGGAATGTCCGGTCATTTTTTTCAGCAAGCCATTTTCGTGATATTCGTAAGTATTACGTTCTGTGGGATATTCATTTTCCCATGTAAGTTCATAAGCGGGAAGCCACAGCGTGTCGAAATCTGTTTGTCGTTTAAGAAAACTGCGAACAGCATCACCGTCATAAAAAGGAAGGTCAACTTTTTGAGGAGTTATATGCGCCGGCTGAGAAAAAACATCCTGTGTTATTCCTAACAGCATGACACTTATCATTAATTTTATAAAAACATTCATGATTTTGAAATTTTAATTGTTGAGTGCGAAGGTAAACATTATTTTTAAACAAAAAACTTTTTATGTTTTTTTTGAAGAAAAAATTAAAAGAAGACACCGTTTGTGATTTTTGATACATGGCTGGTTGCGAAAATGGTGTTGGCGGGAGATCGTAAGAGGGGGAGGGCAAACGCATATTCCCAATTAAATATACACTAAAAAAGTGTATTTCGTTAATACTATCAAAATAATTCGTATCTTGCGCCAAATTTTTAAATTTGATAAAATATAATAAGAGTGTTAATCTTTGCTTCGGTTATTTTGTATGCAATTTGCTGTTTTTTTTTGTGGAAAAAACACCAAATTTGAATAATATTCAAATTTGGGACTTTTTGGGATACTAAAAAGGTCTTTTGGTGTATATTATGAAAAAAAACAAGGAAGTACCTTTGCAAAAAATGAAATTTGCCCAATTATGATTATAGAATTATTAAATAAGAGCGAACATTTGAATTGTTATCTCTATGGGGAAGGTGAGAATATGCCTGTTATTGAATATGTCGAAAAATCGAAAGATGAAATATATGAATACGATGGCATTCACAACAGAATCGTTCTCTTGCTGAAAGGGAGAATGACGGTTTCTTCCAGATATCAAACCAATAGCGTATTTGAAAAAGGGACTTTGTTGCTGCTTCCGGGCAGATACAACTATGTTATGCGTGCGGAAGAGGACTCGACTATTATTGGGGTGAACGTGCATCACAAAGTAGATTTTTGCAGTCATTTTCCGCTCGAAACACTGTATGAGAATAACAAAAATCTTGTACGCAAATATTCTAAATATATTTACCCCCTGCAAGCAAATGAGCGGGTTTGGGATTATATGAATCTTTTGGCAGATAGCACTGTTGATGGGTTGCTGTGTTTAAAATTCCTTAACCTGAAGCGAGAAGAACTATTCTTTTATTTGCGGGCATATTATCCCCAAAAAGAATTGGCGGCTTTTTTCGCACCGATACTCAACAAGGATCTCTTGTTTGCGAAAACAATTAATGAAAAGAGTGAAACGGCAAGAAGTATAGAAGATCTGGCTGCTGCGACCAATTACAGCATATCCGGATTTAAAAAGCGGTTCGTAAAAGTTTTTGATATGGCACCCTATACATGGCTGGAAAGAGAGAAGGCGAAGAGAATTTATCACGTGATAAATTGTTCGCAAAAAACATTTAAAGAAATATCAACGGAATACGGGTTTCTTTCACCGCTGAGTTTTAATAAATTCTGTAAGAAAAACTACGGGATTCCCCCCTCTACGCTGAGAAAAAAATCCAAACAAACAGCCTTATTATCCGAATAATGAACATAGACAATAAATTAAAAACAATAAAATTAAATCAGGGAAAAATGGAAAACATGTACAAATTTTTGAAAAACACATTGCCGATGATGATGGCAATAGTGATTTATTGTGTAACTTTTGGCGCTCATGCGCAATCGTTAACACCGGGCAACACGCCCTACACCGTCGAATATTGGCTGAGAGCCGATAATCTTTCAACATTGAACGACCTGCAAATTGCCCAATGGACAGATGTAAACGGAAAGGTTTTCACAGGGAATACCTCCGTCAATACGGCAGGTTCTGCGCCAAAAATGAAATATGACGGCATGAACTTCAATCCGGCGGTTAATTTTTCTACCCCCGCCAGAAGAATGGTGTCGAGCACTCCTTTGACTACGGATGCCACCCGTTCGTATTTAACATTTTACGTGTCAAAAACGAATCTGACCGGAACAACCGCAGGAGCAGTTTTTGGCTATCGAACCAACCATGATGAAGGTTGGGTGGGTACCGGCACCGGTGTCAATAACCTGTATTACTATAATGGTACGATTACCAATTTCCCTACGGCGCAGGGACTCAGCAAAGGTCACGGTATCACCGGTTTCCATCGCAACAACGGCGCAACAACCGCTACGGCACACCACAATGCGAAGCCGATAGCCCTCAGCACCGCCAACTCTGCGCGTAACATTGCCACCGGAAGCGGAGCGTCTGTTATTGGCACCAGATCCTCAACAGGAACCGGCACACCGTTCTACGGCGATATACAAGAAATCATTGCCCTCTCCACTCCGGTAGGAACACCGTTTCAACAGGCTGATATTCAAAAGATAAATTCTTATCTGGCGATCAAATACGGGCAGTCGCTCGACCCAAGTAGCCAACCCGGACTTTACAACTCCGAGGGAGTAGTTGTGTGGAATCATCTCGACGACCCCAACTATAACAATAATATGTTTGGTATTGCCCGCGACAACGCTACCGGATTGTACCAAAAACAATCAACCAATGTTGACGACAACACCCTTACCCTCTTTTTGGACAACAACCTTCGACAAATGAGTTCCCAAAACACAGGAATATTGGCTGACATGACCTACCTGATTCTTGGTTCCAACAATCAGAACGGTATTTCTCCTTACGAACACGCCATAGGCACGGAGTTTGCCAACCTAACATTGACGAGCGACTTTTTCAGCAGACGCCAAAACAGAGTATATAAAGCACAACTGACAGGTCCCGTTGATATGGTGAATGTGGGCGTGAAACTAACAGACCTCAAAGCAAAATATGTTATCGTATCAAACAGTTCGATGTTTTTACCCGAAGCCACGCGAGTATATCTTGTTTTTGAAGGTAATATGGCTTACAATGTGGAGGTAAGAGATGGCGATTTCATCAGTTTTGTGTTGTCGTCAACAACACCCGGAGGCGTATCAGGATACGACGTTGAATTTTGGCTCAAGGCAGATCAAATTCGAGATAAAACCATACTTCCCAACAACGCAGCGGTAGATCGTTGGGAAAACCAATCGGAAAAATTGATTGATTTTATGCAAAATACCATTGCCGCCAGACCGACATATACCTACAACGGCATGAACTTTAACCCGGCGGTAAACTTTCCAACCGGCGGTACAAGAAGAATGGAATCCAGCGTGAACTTCCCTGTTGAAGCACCGACCACCCGAAAATACCTCTCATTCTACGTTTCCCGTTCAACAATGACGACAAGCGCATACGGAACGGTATTTGCCTACACCCCCAATTATGACGAAGGCTGGTACGGCACCAATGCAAACTATATGTATTACCGATCTGCAGGGACTTACACTCCCTTTAATACCGGTTTATCCTATCGCTACGGTATTACCGGTTTTGAACGTAGTTCGGCAACAGGCGGCAGGTTTTGGCACAATGCAAAACCGGCGTCGGTGGCGGCGCGAGACCTCGTTGCTATCTCCACCACCAAAGCACTCATCGGTTCAACAGCCCTTGCCGCGGGTACCAATCCTTTCATCGGTGATATTCAAGAAATTATTATCCTTTCTACCACAACAGGGTCTTTTAATGATGCTGATATACAGAAAGTCAATTCATATTTGGCTATCAAATACGGGCAAACGCTCGACCCCGTTGCCCAGCCCAACCTTTACAGCGCCAATGGAACGGTTGTGTGGGATGGAGCAGTCAATACCGGATACACTAACGCCGTATTCGGCGTTGCCCGAGACGAAACCACAGGATTGTATCAAAAACAATCAACGAGCGTCCACGACAACTCCCTTACCGCATTTTTGGGTGGAAACCTCTATACACTGAGTGCGCAAAACGACGGAACGTTAGACAATACAACCTATCTGCTTTTCGGTTCCAACGGACAGACAGGTTCAGCACCCTGCGAACATAACGATGGCACGGCGTACATCAACTACACCTTGAAAGATGAATTTATCAGCCGACAACAAAATAGAATTTATAAAACACAATTGACGGGCGGTGAGTTCGTGATTTTGAGTTTTAAGATAGAGAATTTCAAGGCTAATTATATCATGGTATCCGACGACATCTCCTTTACCCCCTCCAATACCCGCCTTTACCCGATTAGCACCGCCAAAATCGCCAATAACGTAACAATAAAAGATGGCGAATATATCGGTTTTGCGATGTCGCAAAAGGTACCCGGAGGCGTTGGAAATTACACTGTAGAATTTTGGCTCAAGGCAAACGAAGTTCAAAACAATACGTTTTTGCCTCATAACGCAAATGTCGCGCTGTGGGAAAATCACGCGGAAATCATAAACAACTTTGCGCAGAACAACACCACATTCAGACCGCGATACACACACGACGGGATGAACTTCCATCCGGCGCTAAACTTTTCCGGCGGTGCAAGGAGAATGGAGTCGGAAACAACCTTCACTGTCCAAGCACCGGCAAACCGTATTTATCGCTCTTTCTATGTAACCAGATCAACCTCAACCACAACTACCAACGCAACAGTTTTTGCATACGGTTCGAACTACGATGAAGGATGGAACAACAGCAATGCAAGTTATTTGTTTGTATTCGGAACGGCTGTTGCTACCGCCAACCCCGGTTTTGCACCTCCCCATCATGGAATTACCGGTTTCAACCGCTCGCTCAATATGGCTTATCACAATGCAAAAACGGGCACACTCAGCGCAGTACGACCGCTCGGTGCCAGCAACATTCGGGCGACCATTGGTACAAGAGGACCTGCGCTCGCTACTTATCCTTTCGTTGGTGATATTCAAGAGATTATCATTCTTTCTACTCCGCCGGGCGTACCTTTCAACGATATGGACATGAGAAAAATTACCTCCTATTTGGCTATCAAATACGGGCAAACGCTCGACACCATTGCCCAACCGCATCTCTACCGATCCGACGAGGAGATTGTATGGAACGGAACAACCAATCTCGGATACAATCGCAATGTATTTGGTATTGCACGCGACGAAATCACCGGCTTATACCAACGGCAGTCCACCAGTGTTGACGACAACGCCATCACCCTCTTTTTGGGCAACGTTCTCTACACATTGAACGAACTAAATCAAGGAAGACTGAACAACGAAACATATCTGCTTCTCGGTTCTAACGGTAAAAACGGAATAACACCATATCCCGTTGATGACAATACACAGTTTGACAACAAGTTGCTCTCGGGCGAACGTTTCAACAACCGCCAAGACCGTATATACAAAACACAACTCACAGGCGATGCGGAACTTCTTGTGAGTATAAAGATGAACAAGTTTACAGCAGCATACGTGATGGTTTCTAACTCAACGAATTTCACGCCGGAAGATACACGACTTTACCCCATCTTTAACGGTGTTGCCCAAAATGTAGCACTTGCCGACGGCGAATATATTGGATTTGCCCTCGACGAAACAGTGCCGGGCGGGGTAACCGACTATGCGTTGGAACTTTGGCTGAAAGCCGACAGAATACGTCCGGGAATACAACCGTCGGAAGATGCACCGATTATAAATTGGAGCAACCAATCAGGTACTATATTCGACTTTGCCCAAAGCGGAAGCAGTGTTCCTACATATAAACTCACTTCCATGAACTATCAGCCCGCCGTGCGGTTTGCTTCCGGCAACAGGCTTGTTTCGGAAGAGAATTTTAAAACGGAAGCCTACACCGCCCGTCTCTATCGCTCTTTCTACGTAACACACTCATCTGTAACAGGAAATAACTACGGATCGGTGTTTGCTTACAGAGACAATTTTAGCGAAGGATGGTACGGTACCAATGCCAACTATCTCTATATCAACGACGGTACGGCAGTAGGAAACTATTCCCTCTTCAACCCTAACTCGCCTAACCTTTACTACGGAATTACCGGTTTCGATCGTGGCACAACGGGAACAAACGCCCACGCATGGCACAATGCAAAACAAGACCCAACCTTGAGAGCGGCGCGTCCGTTTACCACTTCAGCCGCTGTTCCGGCAACTATTGGAACAAGAGGACCTGCCCAGACTACCAATCCTTTCATCGGCGATATTCAGGAAATCATCATCCTTTCTACTCCGGCGGGTGTTCCTTTTGAACCGGTAAAGATTGCCAAAATCAACACCTACCTCGCCGTAAAATATGGGCAAATGCTCGATACGGCAGCACACCCCGTATGGATGAGTTCAAACGATGTGATAATTTGGGATGTTGCCGATCATCCGGGATACAACAGCAATATCTTCGGCATCGGACGCGACGAGGCTACGGGGCTTTACCAAAAGCAATCCATGAGCGTAGGCAGCAGAGAAAAAATAACCATCTTTATCGGTAACGACATAAAACCAAGCGCAACCAATAGCCAAAACAACGGAATGCTTACCGACGGTTTCTTCTTTATGCTTGGCTCCAACGGCAAAATACCGAACAACGCAAGTAAAGTACCATACGCATACAGCACGGGCGATACCTTTGCCAACGATACACTTACACTCAACCTCGAATTTCGCCATTCTACGGTATTGAAAGCCAATATAACAGGCGCGACATCTTTCGCACCAAGCCTCTATTTGGGCGGAATAAACGCCGACTATGTATTGGTAGGCAACGATCCCACGTTCTCTTCACCGTTGTCCACACGCATACATCTTGTTGATGCTAACTTTGTGGTTTCCAACATATTGATTAATCAGGGCGATTATATCGGCTTTGCGTACCATCAAAAAACCCCCGGAGGAGTAGGTAACAATTTGATAATGTGGCTAAAAGCCGACGAGCCTTCCACGATTGATGTGGTGAACGGTGAAACGCAGGAATGGCGCGATTTTGGCGGAAATTCAAACGACATTTTTTACTATTACAATCCTTCTTATTCTAACCAAAGACGTCCGGGCTTCCGTCAATTTGATCCTGATATGAATTTTCACCCTTCCGTTGATTTTCGTCAATTATCTTCAGGAACCGCTAGAGAATTTTTGGCTACGGAAAAAGCCCCCTTTCCTACCGCCAGTCCGACACATCATACAATGATAATTATGACACGTATTAGCGTCCTTGAAGCAGCCCCAGCCTATATTAGAGATAGTTATTTTATGGGATTTGGGCCCGGTGTTACGTGGGGAACCGATACAAGGCGTCCGGCAATAGGCTTTACAAACCGTGCTGGAAAAGTAGGAGGACGTGCATATCAGTATGGTGATGGAGCTGAATTTGTTGCCCCGGGAGATTTGTTTAAAGAGCGGGCAACCAGCATTACCATGCTTATAAGAAATAATACAGGGGTTAGAGCAACTTCTTACTTTAAGTTTGAAGCCGATGCCCATGTGGACTCAATTTCTGCTATGACAAGCAACCTTGCACGAGATTTTGTTATGGCTACGAGCCAACAAATGAATAACAAGGGTACACTAGGTGCTGCATCAACGTATGATCGCGCCATGATTGGTACTATCAGCGAGGTCATTTTCTATGACAGAGTACTTGATCAGATTGAAAAAGACAGAATATATTCATACTTGGGATTGAAATATGGCGTTACATTAGATAGAGACAAAGATAACCAGTATGTTAACTTTGACTACTTCTTGTCGGACGGCACAGTAGTATGGGCTGGCAATTCCAACCCATTGCACCAGCGCTACCACAATAACGTGGCTGCCATCGTGCGCGATGACGCTGCCAAACTCAACAACCTGCAATCACACTCCACCGACATCGGTTCGGCAATCTTGATGGGAATTGGACAGCGCTTGGGAGTAAATCACATACTAACCGGTTTAAACACTGATAAAGAGGTGATTATATGGGGACACAACGGAGGAGATTATAACCGTAAAACATATCCCCCCGAAGAGGTAATAGACCCTGAGGTTTGCGGTGCTTTTACCGAAGTTCTCGGCAACAAAATTTGGATGGTGGATGTACTCACCCAAGAAAATTACCCCGTGCTTATGGGCGTGGGAAATCACGGCTTTAATGGCGACATCAATGAGTCATTCCCCTACGGCGCAGGTTGGGATGTTACCCTGCTCATTGCCGACAGCGAACAGAAATTAATAGATTTGGAATGGGATTATGCCATACCCGGCGTATGGACAGACAAATTGCACCACTTTAACGTGATCCTTGAGGCAGGAAAAACCTACTTCTTCACTTTCGGAGCGAAAAAAAGTATCGGCGATTGTGATTACTGCGATGTGGAAAATCGCTTCAACAGAATTACTTTCACCACTAAAACATGGAAAAACGGTTGGACGTCAGCCGACTTTACCCTTAACAACCGCGGGTTTAATGCAAACGTAAGTGCCGGCTTTGAAGGAACAAGTGCTCGTTTCGTCAGCAACTATCCAAGAGTAACATCTAACACCTTGAACCTGAGACGTAGTCGTAGTGTGACGCCGATAATGAGAACCGTTGTTGAGTTAGATACGGCGGCAATGGCTTCCTTCGATATAAGAGGAATCGGACGTTATTCAAGCAGGCTCACCAATGTACATGTCTATGGCGAGTGCGGCGCAGGAATTGTCCTTCCGATGTTGAATTATGCGACCGAACAAAAAAGCAGTTTTTATACCATCAATAGGGCATCGGGTACAGCAACAGGCAACTCTGCTAGACCTCGCGGAACAGCCAACGCAACCAACCGCAAGGGGTGGATGTATGTTGATTTCGATGATCCTGTACAAAAAATATTGATAGATCATACCCTCAAAGGAAGAGGAGGCAATGTTACATCCAGTATCTTCTTAGGACCCATCAGTTTTGCCTGTCCTGCGCCACCACCACGGGTCAACGAAGACGGTCTTTCGTTTACACAACAGGCAATGCCGCAAGAACTTCGCCTATGCGAAGTGGTAACCTACACATGGCGTATTCTCAACACCAATTGTAACGAAAAACAGGGAGATTTCTCCGTAACGCTGCCGCCGGGTATGTTGTGGGAAAGGAACTCATTAGGCATTGACGATGTTAATATAGAAGGTGCCTCCATCAACGATTATAGCGGCAATGCCACACTAACCATCGGCAAACTCACCCTGTTGCCCGGCGAAACAACCATCTTCCGTGCACGCGCCTACTTCGAAATGACCGCTATTGCGGGCGAATACTCCAACAGAGCGCGTTTCGATTATGAAACCATTGAAAATAGTAACACCAAGTCAACCTACCTTCTGAGTTGCGACCGTATGTCGGCAGGCTGCGTATCAACAGTCGTTGTCGGTCTTCCGACAGAAGGCAGAATGGAGCCTTTGGAAGTGGTATATTTTATCCCCGATAAATCTTGCTACGAAGCAGACGATATCATACAAGCACTGATTGTGATCAAAAACAATAATTGGGAGTCCATTTCACAAGCAAGCCTTGTAGTTTCCTATAACGAAGAATTTATCTATCAGCCCGGAAGCGTCTCCTCTAACTTCGATATCGGAGTGCCGGAAATTGAATTAGACGAAGATACAGGACTTCCCACCGGAGAACTTATATTTTCCGGAGCAACCGGCACAGGATTTACCATCCCGTCGGGAGAACATAGCATCTCTTTCCGCCTGATAGCACCATCTGTATTAGAACCCGACTACGATGAGTATGGAGAGGAACTCCTCGACGAAAGTGGTTATCCGGTCTATGCCCCGCTCTTCATTGCATTCGAATTTGAAACGCTTTCGGAAGAAGACGACTGCTCTGCGTCCGTATTTTTCCATGCTTACGATGAAATAGAAATAGAAGCATTGCCCGAAATTCGCATGACCGAAACAACCATCTGCGCCGAAGAAACCTCACAACTCTCCAGATGGATAGGCGGAACATGGACAAGCAACAACCCCGACGTGGCAACAGTTGATGAGTTTACAGGATTAATAACCGGTGTGGCAGCAGGAACAACAACGTTCACGTTTGAGTTGGAAGAATCCGGCTGTATCGTAGAAAGCGGTCCTATCACGGTAATGCAACCCGAAATATTTGGACCCGATGTTGTCTATGTAGGAATACCCGAAACATTTTTACCCAATGAAGACGGAGAATGGGAAAGCAGCAACACCGCTATAGCCACCATCACCCAAGACGGGATTATGACCGGCTGGAGTGTAGGAATGGTAAACATAACCTTCACCGACTCGTTTGGTTGTAGCGACACAAAAGAGATTGAAGTATTACCCTCTTTCACCGTAACCTACAAACATAACATACCTGTCGCTCCCGCACCGGATGTGGTTGTTGATTACGCGGCAAACGATTACACAATTGCGGATTGTTCGATAACCTTTACCCCGCCTTTCGGATATATGTTTACAGGATGGAACACCGAAGCCAACGGCTCGGGAACGTCTTACGAACCGGGGCAACTTACCAACATAACCGAAAACACGATACTCTATGCCAAGTGGGGATTGATTCCCGAGCGCTACAAGGTTTATAAAGGCACCTACGCCGCCTACCTCATTTATGTTGATGATGAAGACGCTTTGGGTGCAGCCACTTTCGTTGGCAACCGCCATTGGCTGGCAGATGCTGTAAAACTGTGTGAGCAAGATATGTCCGTAGAATATACCATTGTATTGACAGGCGGCGACGACGAAGATATGACCAACAAGGATAATACCTATCCGACCAAGCCGTTC
>Ga0123353_10011949_pt1 | contig 12282 bp, 8 predicted proteins | sample TergutLab28metaG_3_FD_92763 | JGI IMG/M metagenome (GOLD analysis project Ga0123353, IMG submission 92763) | Labiotermes labralis P3 segment gut microbial communities from Petit-Saut dam, French Guiana - Lab288 P3 | ecosystem: Host-associated > Arthropoda: Insects > Digestive system > Gut ... | reverse complement strand
TTCTTATCCTCTGCTTTCTTTGCCATTGCCCTTCCCCCTGCATCTCTCAAGGTATACTATCAGTTCTACAGTATAGAGATATCCAATAATAAATCCAATATCTTTCTCCGCGTTCCCTACCTCGCTTTTTTTGCGGATTTCAATTATAATCATTATATGAAACTTATATTTCTCGGCCCTCCGGGAGCCGGCAAAGGAACCCTGGCGGAAAAAGCGGTAGCCATTACAAAGGCGCCGCAGATCAGTACCGGAGCGATCTTCCGCTCCGCTATAGCAGCGGCAAGCCCTCTGGGGCTGAAAGTCAAGGCCATCATCGACGCGGGAAAACTTGTTGATGACGAGACCACCATCGAGCTTGTAAAAGAGCGGCTAACGCGGGAGGACGTGCAGCAGGGTTATATCCTTGACGGTTTCCCCCGGACCATTCCCCAGGCGGAAGCTCTGGCGAAGTTCTCGGCCGTGGACAAGGTGGTGAACTTTGACATTCCCGACTCTTTGATTCTGGAACGCCTGGGAGGCCGCCGGGTCTGCCGCAAGTGCGGCCACAACTTCCACGTAATTTTCGACAAGCCCAAAACAGACGGGATCTGCGATCACTGCGGTGGCGAAGTTTACACGCGGGACGATGACAAGGCCGAGGCGATTTCAAAGCGCCTGGAAGTTTACCGGGCCCAAACCGCGCCTTTAATCGATTACTACCGCGCCAAGGGGCTTTTGGTCGATGTGGACGCGAAACCCTCAGTACCTGAGGTAGTGGAAAATTTCAAGCGCTGCCTGGGTTTGTAAAAGTCCAAAAGACGGCTTTAAACAGCGAATCAGATTTACACAACTCCTTAAAACTGGTAAATTGTATTTACCATGAAGAAAGTATCATTAACCGGAATCCAATCAACCGGAGACCTCCACATCGGCAATTACTTCGGCGCCATTAAACCTGCCCTCGATCTTGCGAAGGAATATGACGCGCGTTATTTTATTGCCGACTATCACGCTTTAAACTCGGTAAAAGATCCCAAGGCGCTTAACTACAACATACACGCCGTGGCTTCAGGCTGGCTGGCTTCCGGTCTTGACCCGGAGAAGGTCATTTTTTACCGTCAAAGTTCCATCCCGGAAGTTTTTGAACTCACCATCCAGTTGATGGCCTTCACATCCAAGGGCCTTTTGAACAGGGCCCATGCCTACAAGGCCGCCGTGCAGACGAACAATGAAAGGGGAGATGATCCGGACGCGGGAGTTAACATGGGTCTCTTCACCTATCCTGTACTTATGGCTGCCGATATCATCCTCTTTGATTCTGATATTGTGCCTGTAGGAAAAGATCAGGTGCAGCACATTGAAATGGCCCAGGACATTGCCCAGGCGGTAAACGCCCACTACGGTCAGAATATACTGAAAATACCGCAGGCCGGAGTACAGGAATCGGTTGCGGTAGTTCCGGGACTTGACGGCCGAAAAATGAGCAAGAGTTACAATAACACAATACCGCTTTTTGCTTCCGAAAAAGAACTGCATAAAACAATCATGCGTGTAGTCACAAATTCCCAGGCCGTTGAGGAGCCCAAGGATCCTGATGCTTCGCAGATTTATCAGCTTTATAAGTTATTTGCCACTGCTGAGGAGCAGGCGGCTCTGGCTGCCCGTTTCCGCGCGGGGGGAATGGGTTGGGGCGAAGCCAAGGAAGAACTATTCCGTGTGGCAAACCGGAAGCTCACTCCGATGAGGCTGCTTTTTGAGGAACTAATTGCGGATCCGAAAAGGGTGGACGCGATTCTAGCGAAGGGAGCCGAGAGGGCCCGTCCCATCGCGGCTCTGACGGTTAATCGGTTCCGCAAAGCCGCGGGGATTGATTAGGGCGTTTCTATTTTAGAATTAAATATCCAGTTTCTTCAACCTGATCATTTACAAGAGCAGAGCGTGGTTGTATAGTTCCATCAAAAGAGACACTGATTGAATTTCCACTCAGTGTGGCAGTCCATTGCCCGGTATATACGACCCAGCCTTCGGTAGCGTTCTGATAATAATGGGTAGAAATCATTGTCGCTACATCGCCTTTAAACTTATAATTTCCCCTAAAATTATATTTTAAAGTGGCGCCGCCCGTGGATTGCATTTCATGAGCGTCCCAGGTCCATGTATCTTTGGCATATTTCAGTATTGATTTATCCCTGTCCATCATCCAGGATGTACCGTCAAACGGGTTCTTCGTATCTTCTGAACAGCCAAAAATCAACAATCCAATTACCAGGATCATTGAAACCAATAAAATTTTACTCTTCATCATTTGCCTCCGTATAATTTTCTATCGCCCACTGCTGCAATAAACAACAAAGTTAAATTAATTATAGCATATTGGTCAGAAAAATAGCAACCTTTATATTTTAAACTTTCAGCCCGTTAATATATCTCTGGAGACATTGTTTGATATAACGGTGAATGGAAAGTTTATTTTCAGTTGATATTTTGGGATCAAAAAGGAGAATTTGGACGTTTCGATCGTTTGGACGCTGTCCGATAAAGATCATATCCGCCATGACAATCCCGCCGCGAAGTTTTAACTGCACAGAGCGGATCATCGAATTAAGCGGAAAGTTTGGTAAGGTGTTAAACCTTGCGGCAACACCGGCAGCGCTTATATCCAGTATCTTTCCGTGAAAAAAAACGGGGTCTAGCCTGTAATTCATCGTGGCGTTTCTATCATCTTCGCAGGTGGCGCGGATACTGTTTCGGCGGCCTTTCGCTTCATTCGCCTCCAGCACACTCAGGATTATCCTGGTACTCTCATTCATCCCCAGCTTGAGCTGGACATAACCGCAGGGAATAGCCATGTCCATGAGGTATTTTTGCATAAGTTCCATGTCCTGATTGTAAGACATGATCCCCAGGCGGCTGTTTTTTGTTCCGGAATTATTCTGGATGTCTTTAACATACGCTTCCCATTCACTTTCATTTGGGCCTTCATCAATATTTATAAACATGATTGAACCTGAGAATTTCGCAAGGAGTCTTCTTGCTTTTTCCCTGTCCAGGAGGGTATATGTCTCATAACCTGCCATGATGAGGAGGTCGAGCATTTCATCTTTGATAACACTATGGGGGTAAAGGAGGAAAATCTTTTTGCCCGAAGCTTCCGGTTTTTGTTCCATTTGTTTTACGCCTCTTTGAAATACCGTTTGGCATTGCCAAAGGAAATATCTTTCACCACTTTTGACAAAAGCGTGAAGTCACCGGGAATTTCCCCCGCGTCTGCCCATGTTCCGAGCATATTGCAGAGTATGCGCCTGAAGTACTCGTGGCGGGGATATGACATAAAGCTTCTGGAATCGGTGAGCATTCCGATGAACTGTGAAAGGCTTCCCACATTCGCGAGGAGCTTCATCATGTCTTCCATGCCGTCCTTGTGATCAAGAAACCACCACGAAGTACCGAGCTGCATCTTGCCCGGCATTTGCCCCTGGAAACATCCCATAATTGTAGCCATGGGATAAAAATCCGCCTGATTCATGCTGTAGAGAATGGTCCTGGGAAGCTTGTTTTGCTGCTCCAGGTGGTCGAGGAAACGGGAAAGATTGTAAGCAACATGATGATCGTGAATGGCATCGTAGCCCGTATCGGGGCCGAGGATTCTGAACATCCTTGTGTTTATATTCCTGATCGCGGAAAGGTGGATCTGCATTGCCCAGTTCATCTCTGCGTAAGAAGCGGCGAGAAAGGCAAGAATAAAAGTCTTGTACGAATCCGCCTCCCTTTTGTCCGCTTTTCCGCCCGAGAGAACTTTGGCGAAGGTAGAAGCCGCTTCTTTTTCGTTTATGGTTTCAAAGGGAAGGTATTCAAGGCCATGGTCGGAAGCTTTGCAGCCCATTTTATCAAAAAACGCCATTCTATTTTTTAGCGCGTCCAGAAGATCATATAATGTACGAATGCCCGTGCCTGCCGCTGCCCCGAGTTTTTCCATGTAAGCGGGAAAACCTTCCTTGTCAATATTGATGGATTTATCGGGTCTGAAAGAAGGGATTACAAGTGTTTTGGTTTCTTTTGCCTCTGCGATTTTTCTGTGCCATTCCAGGCTGTCGGCGGGATCATCGGTAGTACCCACCGAGTAAACCTTGAATTTCCTGAATATCCCGTACACGGAAAAATCGGGATCGTTTTTTAGTTTTTCGTTCGCGGCTTTCCAGATCTCGCCCGCGCTCTCCCTGTTCAGGGGCTCGTAGATATCGAAACAGCGCTGAAGCTCAAGGTGTGTCCAATGGTAAAGGGGGTTCCCGATAAGGGTGGGTACTGTTTCAGCCCAGGCAAGAAAGCGTTCGTAGGGATCCTTTCCGCTGCCGGTGATAAGCGATTCATCGACCGCGTTTGCCCGCAGCATTCTCCATTTATAATGATCACCGGCGCCGTTCTCGCCAAGCCAAATCTGGGCAATATCGGAAAAACGCCTGTTATCCGCAATCTCTTTCGGAACAAGGTGGCAATGGTAATCGAAAATAGGTTCATCTGCCGCGGCCTCGTGGTAGAGTCTCTGGGCCATTTTTCCGGAAAGAAGGAAATCCTTATCCATAAAGTTCTGCATTTCTATAACCTCTTTCTCAGTATAACACCATAAATCGCATAAATAAACTATATACCGCGCGCCAAAGATTCCAGTCCGTCGATGATTTCAATTGCCTTGTCAAACTCGGCCACAAGCACCTGTTCGGAAATTGCGTCCAAAGTTTTCAGAACCGCGGGATCGGAAGTTTGCCGGTTCAGCTCCTCAAGGATACGATCAATCTCATCGGATTTATGGGAAGCGAGCGCATTGCGGAGTTCACCTAAATGCGGAATACCGGCTCCTTGAAGGTTCATGCCGGATACGGCTCCGGTGTCCAGCACATCGCCGACAGCCCTGGTCAGTTTATCAAGCCTTGTTACAAAGCCGGGCAGTTTCGCGCGGATTAAAGCCAGGTTACCGGCCTTGCCCGCCGCTTCAAGCCGCTCCGCTTCTCCGGAAAGCTCAAACGCTCCCAACGACGCCGACGCACTTTTGAGCGCGTGAACGTTAGTTGTAAAAAGGGGAAGGGTTTTTTCGTCCGGCGCCTGGCTTAGCAAAGGGAGCCGGTCCTTTGCGTCTTTGCAAAATATTGACAACACCTGCCTGTATCCCGCCAATGTCCCGCCCGTCATCGCTATGCCCTTCTTTACATTTACGCCCTGAATTCCCGCCATAAGGGGCGTTTCCTCCTCCACTGCCCTGCCGTTCTCCTCATCGGGCCTTGCGCGGCGCATTTCCCTGGGAATCCACTTTCTCATGATCTCATCCAGTTTGATTGTCTCTATGGGTTTTGGCAGAAAATCATCAAAGCCTCTTTTCAGAAACATCTCCCTCATTCCGGAAATGGCGTTCGCGGTCAGCGCTATTATTGGAACCCGCCTTCCGATTTTTTTTGCCAGGCCCGGAGTTCCCGAAGCCATGGAAGAAAAATGTTCTTCTTCAAAAGCCCTTATCGCAGCGGTTGCGTCTACTCCATCCATTTCGGGCATCATGTGATCCATGAAAATGATGTCGTAATCATTATTTTTGGCAAGCTCAACAGACCTGGCTCCCGTCAGGCAGGTATCAACAATCGCCTGGTAAGGCGCGAGGAGACCTTCAGCCACTTTTAAATTTGTGGCTATGTCATCCACTATCAAAAGCCGTGCCTCGGGAACAATAAAATTGGCGGAAGATACCCTGTCCACGGATTTAACAACAAGTTCTTCTTCACCGTTTAAAAACCGTGCGAGGGAGACCGGTTGAAGCGGCGATGGAAGTACGCGGCAATCAAAAGACACATCTTCATTTATGCCCGGTACAAGGGCCAGCTCCAGGCCGGATTTATGGCTCTCAAAAATCTCCCGGGCTTCATTATACAAAGAAGAAGATAAGAGCGCATAACGGCAGCTTTCTTTATCCAGCAAAGCCAGCAATTCTTCCCTGTTTCTGGCGAGGAAAAACGATACGCCGAGCCGCTCGGCCGTGTAGACCATGGCCTTCACATTGCTCTCCCTGTTTTCGTACAGCAACAGTTTTTTTGATTCGGGATCGCTGACAAAAGCCAGTGGCTCGCTGTCTCCCACTCCCTGGGGAATAACGGCCTTGAAGCTGCTGCCCACGCCGTAAGTGCTTTGCACGGTGATGTCCCCGCCCATGAGCCGGCAAAGGTTACGGGAAATGGCAAGGCCAAGACCTGTTCCCTCGACGCCGCGGTTTGCCCGGGAATCGACCTGCTCAAATTCACCAAAGAGCCTGTCCATGTCATCCGGCCGTATTCCGATGCCTGTATCTTCGACAACTATTGTCAATGCAACAAGGTCAGCGGCACCATTTCCCGAGAGCGCCCCGGGGAAAACGCTTAAAGATATATCGCCTTCTTTGGTGTACTTTACGGCGTTGGACAAAAGATTGAGAAATACCTGCCTTACCCTGGTTTCATCACCAATTAAAACCGAAGGCATGGAGCCGTCTATTTTAACGGTAAAATTAAGCCGCTTGTCAACAAGACGTACCTTGATGATATTGATCACGTCGTTAATTAAAGAATCTACCTGATATTCCAGACGGACAATGTCCAGCTTGCCCGATTCTATCTTTGATAAATCGAGTACATCATTAATAACGGTCAGCAGGTTTACCCCCGCCTGCTTGATGTTCAGCACATCGTCGTACACATCAGGCGCTATGTCCTTTCGGAGGATCAATTCGGACATGCCAAGAATCGCGTTCATCGGAGTACGAATCTCATGGCTCGTATTGGCAAGGAAAGAACTTTTCGCCCGGTCCGCAGTTTCCGCCTCAAACTTTGCCCTAACCAGCGGGGTAATATCGCTTAAATAGATAAAGAGTCCGGGTGTCTGCCCCAACATCCGGTTGGAGATGATCCTGAAATAGCGCAGCTCGCCTTCCATGGAAAATTCCCAGGTATCTTCGTAAAGACCCCGGGACTCCAGAATTTCCGCTGCCTTAAGTTTGATGTCCATATCCCGGAAAATATCAAGCAGAGGGCGGCCCAGCGCCATATTGGGATCTTCTATGTGCGCGAATTCAGCAAGAGACCTGGAGATGTAAGTGATGTAGTACAGCTCATCAACCAACACCACATAATCCGGGGTAGACGACAACATGGTACTGAACGAATCTTCGGCCTTTGTGGATCTCTTAATAATTTCCGATACAAACTTAACAGCCTGGAGCATAAATAACGAACCGAAGACAGAAAAAACCCAGTTGATTAATAGCTCCGTAAAAGTGTAACCCGGACTCAGGTTATCAAGGATCCCCGCAAGAATCACCGCCAGAATAATCGCGTTTGAGAGTATGGCGAAGAGCAGGAATTTCCAGAAATTGAAATATGACATCGCAAGACAGCAGATGCAGAAAAAAACCGGGAAAAAACTCGCCAAGCGGCCGCTAATAATCGAGCCGGAAAAAAAGGCCGCGAAAATAAGAAAAGGAACGGTAAAAGCCGGATCCAGAATTCCCCTGGTGCGCCGGAAGATGACAATAACCAGGAAAGAAACGGCGCACCCGGTAAGTACTATCCATATTTTGTCGGTCAGTCCTTCCAGAGCCCAATAAATGCTGAAGGAAACCGCGAAGACCGCAATGGCTGTGATCGCCAGGAACATCGCTCTTCTGTAAAAAGGATCGTTATTTCTACGACTGCCACCGGCATTAACCATTTATATCGGCTCTCCTTGCATAACCGATACCGCCCGGAGCCACGATATTTACAGCGGCAGGGATAATCTCGACATGAAGGCTGGTATCAAAAAATACCTCTCCGTCAAGATCCACCAACAGGGGTTCAGCGGAATGTATATCTATTATTTTTAGCTGCTTTAAGACAAAGTCATTGGGAAATTTCTGAAATTTACCATGCGTGTAAGGCGTGATGAGGGCCGCGGCTCTCAGGCTGCTGGTACTCCGGAAGAACACAGTGTCAAGAACACCGTCATCCGGCTTGGCGGTGGGAACAGAAATTAGATTTCCTCCGTAACAGGGACCGTTGGCGATATTAATTGTTCCGTAATAGCCCGAGAAATCCTCTCCGTCTATTTTTACACTATAGTATTGTTTATGGTTTTTCTTGCTAAACACCGCTTTCGTACCGCCAACGTAAAAAAGCACGGAATAAATAAGCGCGTTTAGTTTCCGGTACTTGCGTATATGGGGGGCGATGTGATTGTACAAATCCATCGCATTCATAATGGCATCCGATTCCATGCCGACTGTACAAAAGTTAAGCGCGTAGATATTTCCGCAATAGATTATATCGGTTGGCACAGCCCCTGAAACAGCCTGCAGCCTGATATCCCTGAATAAATCTTTTTTGCCTTCCCCAAAAGCGCGCACAAAGTCATTGCTGGTTCCGTACGGCACCACTGCTAGCTGCACATTGGGAAGTCCTACAATACTGTTTACGCAGTCAAAAAGGATCCCATCGCCTCCAACGGCATACACCCGAACCGTTTCGTCGGCTCTGAACTCGTTTATCCAGTTTCTGATAAGGCTGATGGCATGCCGGGGATAATGGGAAATATGGATGGAATATTCTTCTCCTGGAAGTGACGCAAAGCAATCCTGTATTTCACCCAGTACTTTGCCTTGAACCGCTTTCACCGGAAATGATCGTGGATTAATGACGAAAAGATGCTTCACGTCACAGCTCCCTTATATACAGAATAAACCACATCTGGCAAGAATAATTAATAATAATATAGAACACTTGTGTCATCTTCGTCCATATATCGACAAAACATCCCAATCTCTGGATAATGTTGATGTTTGATGCAAGAGGGAAAATGATGCATACCGACCTTGATTTGATCATTATAGGCGCGGGGCCCGCGGGGCTCACGGCGGCCCAGTACGGCGCCCGTTCCAACCTTTCGGTTCTTGTTCTGGAACAGCTTGCCCCGGGCGGGCAGGCCCTGCTCATCGATGTGCTTGAAAACTACCCCGGCATAACACCGGGAAAAACCGGTTTTGAATTCGGCGAAGACCTCCGCCGCCAGGCCGAAGAGTTCGGGGCCAAAATCCTGGCCGAGCATGTACAATCCCTGTGCAAAGAGAAAGATAGCTTTGAAGTGACTTTGGGAAACGGCCAAAAGCTCTTTTCCCCCGCCGTGATCCTTGCCACGGGAGCCCAGCACAGCACCCTGGGCATACCGGGTGAAAGCGAATACAAAGGCCGCGGAGTTTCATACTGCGCCACCTGCGACGGCCCCTTCTTCAAGAACAAAAAGATATTTGTGGTAGGCGGCGGAGACGCGGCCTGCGCCGAAGCTCAGTTCCTCTCGCGCCTTTCAAGCCAGGTGATTCACATCCATCGCAGGGAAAGGTTCCGGGCCCAAAAAGCTCTGGCCGACCGGGTGTTAGCGAACCCCAATATAACTGTACGATTCAATACCGTAATAAAAGAAATAAAAGGAGCCGGAGGCAGGGTCAGTTCGGTAATTCTGGATAGCTCAGGCGGAAACCAGGTTTCCGAGGAAAGCGCCGACGCAGTCTTTATTTTTGCCGGTACAATCCCGCAGACCTCCCTTGTTTCCGGTGTTATAAAAGCCGAAACTGACGAGGCCGGTTATGTTATTACCGACATGCGCATGGCCACCTCGGTGCCGGGCCTTTTTGCCGCAGGTGACGTGCGCTCAAGTCCGTTCCGCCAGGTAGTTACCGCCGCGGGAGACGGGGCAACAGCCGCCCATTCCGCGGAGGCCTACATCGAAGACCTGAAAGGCCTTAAGTACTAGGCGCAGCAAACATTGAAAACAAAACTTTCCGGAGTTCTGCTCCTGCTTTCTTTTTTGCTCTTTTCTTCATTTTCGGTTTTCGAGGATAATTCCGCTTCTTCCCCCGGAGAAATCGCCGCTCTTGCCTTTCGCATAACAGAGCAGATGAGCGACGAGCAGGCTCTGGCCCAAACCTTTATGCTCGGCTGGGTAGGAGCAGAACCTTCCCCGCTCATCCTGGAATGGATTCGGGAGCGAAACATAGGCGGCGTGAAAATTTTCGGCTGGAACACTGACAATACAAAAAAACTGGCGGAAGCGGTAGGCAATCTCCAAAAGGCCGCACTGGACACACAATTCGGCATCCCCCTTCTTGTGGCCACGGATCAGGAAGGAGGTTTGGTGCGGCATGTTAAGGGCGCAACCAGCGACACCCCGGGGAATATGGCAATCGGAGCTTCGGGGCGGCCCATGGATGCCTACTGGACCGGCTACTATATAGGAAAGGAACTTGCCCTCCTCGGCATCAACATGAATTTCGCGCCTACAGTAGATCTTTACACAAACCCGGGTTCTACCCTTATCGGCCCGAGATCTTTTGGTTCTGACCCTGTCCAGGCGGGAATTCTGGGAGCGGCTTTCGCGAAGGGGCAGAGAGAGACGGGAATTATCGCCACAGCAAAACACTTCCCGGGCCACGGAGACACAGACCTTGATTCCCACGGAGTCCTGCCCAAAATAGAAGCTCCCTTCGATGTACTCTGGGACAGAGAGCTGCTCCCCTACAGGCTCCTGACAAAGGAAAAGCTCCCTGCTGTAATGACCGGGCACCTGGCCTTTCCAAATACTCCCTCCGGCGGAACCCCCGCTTCCCTTTCGTCCTGGTTTTTAAAAGACATTTTAAGAGACAAGATAGCTTACAGGGGTCTTGTTATCACCGATGACCTCATGATGAACGGCGCGACAGCTTATGCGGGAAGTCTTTCAAGAGCGGCGAAACAGGCGCTCCAGGCGGGAAACGACATCATCATGCTTTCCAAAACCCCATTCTTGAACGACGCTGTCTGGACCTACCTGATTTCATCCATGAAAGAAGAAGCGGAATTCCGGGAGAGGGTGCGTGATGCCTGCCGCCGCATACTGGAAGTAAAACTGGAATTCCTAAGGGGAGAAAAAAAAGTCCCCTACATACCGGATCTTAAAAAAATCGATGCAGGCCTTTCGGATCCGGAAGCGAATGCCTTTTTTCTGAGCCTAGCGGCAAGAAGCGTTACCATCGTAAAAGGCGCGGAATTGTTCCCGCTCAGCGCGGAAAAAGCCGGCAGGGTGCTTTTGGCGGGGAACTTTACGGATTTTTTTAACGCAGGTAAAAGAGCCTACCCTGCCGCGGTTTCTTACTGGTACAGCTCTTCCCAGGGCAGCGAAGGACTTTTGAGCTATGCCCGGAACGCCGACACAATAATCTTCTGTCTGTCCGACAGGCAAGGAAGCAGAATCTTGCAAGAGCTCAGGAGGCTTGGTAAAAGAGTTATTGTTTTTTCCGTTTTGAATCCGGTTTATCTTGATGATACTTCCTGGGCGGATGCGGCTGTCGCGGTTTACAGTTACGCCGCGGAATCTTTCATCGCCGGATTTTCGGCTATTCTGAGCAGAATCCCCGGAGAAGGAAAACTGCCATTTTAAGCGGTGAACCATGAACATGCCCAGCGGAAACAAAGCTTCAAATTGGAAAAAGATACCCCCAGGCGGCGAGTACAGGGCGGAAGCTTTTCTCAGGGAGCGGGAAAAACTCTGTGTCGCAGCCTGCGCCCGTTTTATCCGGATTGAAAAAAGCAAAGATCATGTGTGGTGCCTTGACGGGAAAGAAGGTGAAATCTCCGCAATCTTGCTTCACAGCAGCCATTCGCTTTTTCCTGTGTTCGGAAAAAACCTCAATATACCCTCTCCGCGTTTTCTTAAACGCTTTCTCGGGAAGGTTCCCGTCCATGCCCTACAGGGACTCCGCGATGATACGGCGCTCCTTGAAATTCTCCTCGAAGATCAGGGCTATTTTTCTTCGGAACGGATCGATTACGATCTCATGAGCCTTGACAGCGCTCCTAAACCCCGCTCTCTTGCCTCCGGCCCCGAAGATCTCGTTATATGCCCGGCAAAACCGGAAGATGAGGAACAGCTTTTCGCCCTGCAGGCCGCCTATGAGCAGGAAGAAGTTCTTCCGGAAAACGCGGTCTTTAACGCTTTGTCCTGCCGCCTGAATCTCAAATCCATTCTTTCAAGGCAAAGCGTACTTGTGGCAAAGCTGGGCGCCAAAATAGTCGGAAAAATAAATACCAACCTTGAGTCTTTTACCAGGTATCAGATAGGCGGAGTGTACATCATTCCCGGATACCGCAGTCTTGGCATAGGAACAAAAATGATTGCGGTTTTTGCCCAGGAACTTTTAGCCAAAGGAAAAGCTCTTACCCTTTTTGTAAAAAAACGCAACACCGCCGCCATTAGAATTTACCGCAATGCCGGCTTTTCCAGTCTGGC
>Ga0123353_10011947_pt1 | contig 12283 bp, 10 predicted proteins | sample TergutLab28metaG_3_FD_92763 | JGI IMG/M metagenome (GOLD analysis project Ga0123353, IMG submission 92763) | Labiotermes labralis P3 segment gut microbial communities from Petit-Saut dam, French Guiana - Lab288 P3 | ecosystem: Host-associated > Arthropoda: Insects > Digestive system > Gut ... | reverse complement strand
TGATAAATCCGATCTCCTGTAAAGTGTGCGGGTGAGAAGCGAATATCATATCTACGGCCATGTCACCCGCAGTCTTCGCGGCGATATACCTCTGCCTCTCGTTTGATTTTAGCTGATACTCTTCGCCCCAGTGATAGTATACTATGATGACGTCGGCGCCTGCCGTTTTCACTTCGTCAACGGCTTTTCCGATGCCGGCCAGATCATCATCCAGATGACTGTACCGAAAATGGTTTACCAGCCTCTCCGCCTCCTGAGAAACAGCTGCGCCGTTCACAAGCAATCCTCCTGATGAGGAAGCTGTGGCGTAAGTATAAGCGAGGACGCCTATTTTAACACCCTTAACGTCTATCATGACGTACCGAGGCCCGTCCGGCGTCATCCGGCTCCCCAGCGGCGTCAGTCCGTTTGCCTGCAGCACTTCGATGGTTCTTTTCAGACCCGAAACACCTCTGTCCAAAAGATGGTTGTTCGCCGTGATAGCCACGTCGAATCCCGCATTTTTAAGTGCCGGCGCCACTTCATCGGGAGCTGAAAACAGCGGATATCCGGCGTACGGTTTGCCTCCGAATGTTGTTTCCAGATTGCAAAGCGCAAGATCGGAGCCTTCGATGTACTTTTTAATATACTTGAAATTGTTGTTGAAATCATAAGAATCGGTCGCGGGGTCGTGCTGAGCCGTTATTTGGGATTGGTGGACCATGACGTCGCCCACCGATGATATGAGCAGCCGTACCGGCGGCAACGGCGCTGCGGTTTCTTGAATTTCCGCTTCAAACCCCGCTGCATCTGCATACTCGCCGTCGATCGCGCTTTCGGCGTCGCCTCCCGCAAAGCATCCGGAAAAGCAAAGCGCCATCAACGTCAGCATTAGCAATATCGCTGTCTTTCGCATCATTGTTCTTCCTCTTCCCCTTCTTCCCCGTCGCCTTCTTCCTCTTCGGCTATATTGACCCACGCCGGCTCCACGGTATAAGTCGCTACGATTTCACCGTCCTGAACCGTTTTTATCACGACCGATTTGATCGGGTCGCCTTTATCGTCAAACGTAATGCTTCCCGAGGCGCCCGGAAAGATCTTTGTTCTTGCCAGAGCGTTCCTGACCTTCTCCCTGTCCGTCGACGTCCCGGCCCTGTTGATAGAATCGATCGCGAGCATATATGCATCAAATCCCAGCGCGACTGCGCCGTGGGGCACCGCATCCTCTCCGTACTTTTTCCTGTACGCTTTTAAGAACACTTCCGTCATCTCGGTTATTCCGGAATCCGGATCGAATATCGTCGAAAACGCCACACCCTCAGCCGCCTCGCCCGCTCTTTCGATCAGCTCGGCGCTTTCCCAGTTATCGGTACCGAGAAACACGGCGTCAACGCCAATTTCCTTCGCCTGCTTTAAAATCTTAGCGGCGTCATCTATGCTAGACGGTAAAAAAACCACTTCCGCCCCCGATTGTATTATCTTCTCAAGCTGAACCGAAAAATCTTCCTCGCTCGAATCATAATCCTGAGAGGACACGATTGCGTTGGCATTTCCGGTGAGCTGGATCATTTTGTCGCCAAAAGACTGGCTTACCGCAATCGCCGAATCGTTGTTGAGCGGCTTAAGTATGGCGGCCGAGGACACTCCCATTTCCTCCACCGCGTACTTCGCCACCGCGATCCCCTCGTAAGCATACACGAAACATACTCTGAAATAATACGGATTATTGCTGGTTACAAGCCAGTTGGTATTTGTTATCGCGATCGCCGGTATCATCGCCTCTTCGAGGTATTCCGCCGCAATCAGCGAGTAGAGGCCGCCGTAGCTGCCTAAAACTACTGTTGGATTTTTGTCGATAAGCGTTTGGATGGCTATTTCGGCTATATATATATCAGACTTGTTGTCGGCGTAGACCAGCTCCACTTCTTTTCTCAGGGCTCTCGGACAGTACTCGTGAGCGAGTTCGATACCTGCTTTTTCAAGCTCGCCGTATTCCTGATGTTTCCCTGAAAGGGGCTGAAAAACGCCTATCCTTATGATCGAATCGGAATCTCCCCCGTTTTCAAAAAAAGCGTCTTTAAAGTTGTTATAGGTCTCACAACCGGCAGATAGCAAAAGAGTGAAAATTATTACTACAATTATGGCAACTAATTTCTGTTTTTCCATTGATAAACCCTTCCGATTAGATTATACTGTTTTTTAACAGAAAGGTAAAGCCTTATGTTTAGTACCATCAAAAAGGAGGGAACTAAGAATGAAATGGACCTGTTCAATCTGTGGGTATTCTTTTGACGGGAGCGAGCCTCCGGCTCAATGTCCACAATGTAAAGCGGCGGCCGAAAAATTTGTAAAATCAGGGGCTGACGGAGAAAGGACATGGGCTGCAGAGCATGTTCTAGGAGTCGCTAAAGATGTAGATCCGAGAATCATAGAGGGGTTGAAGCTCAATTTTTCGGGCGAGTGCACCGAAGTTGGCATGTATCTCGCGATGGCGAGAGTCGCTTTCAGGGAAGGTTATCCCGGCATCGGTATGTATTGGGAGAAAGCTGCTTATGAAGAGGCTGAGCACGCCGCAAAATTCGCAGAACTGCTCGGCGAAGTCCTGACTGATTCGACAAAGAAAAATCTGGAAATGAGAGCGGAAGCCGAAAACGGCGCTTGCTCAGGCAAAATGGCGCTCGCGAAGCTTGCTAAGGAACTCAATCTCGACGCTATACACGACACAGTTCATGAAATGGCAAAAGATGAAGCCAGACACGGAAAGGCTTTTGAAGGTCTGCTCAAACGGTTCTTTTAGTAAAAGACCGCTAAACTGAAATGAATGCGGTTCCTTCCGCCGCTATTCTGATGTTAGTCTTGATCCATATCCGGATCCTGTCGGCCGATTCTTTCGCGATGACAGTGATCACACCACCTGGTTGGTTCACTGAAAGTTCGATATCACCGTGCGCGCGGTACGCCGCGCGCGCGCCGATAGCCGCGGCGCCTGATGCGCAGCTTCGCTCGCGAATAGGGACGCCGATGTCTTTTACATAGACCACGGGCGTCAGGAATTGTTTTTCTTCATCGAATATCATCAGCCCTAAAGCCTCTTCTTTTACTTCGTGCAGCAGACTTTCGATCATTTTTCCTATGATAAGATCGTCATCGGGCGGTACCTCCCGGGCGTTTACGATTACGTGGGCTATTCCGGGGAAACGTATAATCTCTCCATCTACAGTCGGCGTCGGCATCTCGATTTTACATATACATAACCGGCCGTTCATCGTCACTTCGCAGTTAACAATATCTTCAGCGCCCGATACTTCAAGAGGTATGCTGTGTGTCAGACCCTCCTTCAGGCCTCTGTCGCGGGCCGCGACAACAGCCAGTGAGGCCGCGGCGTTTCCGCAAAACTCCCCGCCCATCATATGCAACCTTGCCCATGCCCCCGCCTTTTCCGCCGGTTCGATGAATCCGACTTGTTCGGCATATACATTGTTGTATTGCATGAGCTTCTTCGATATGTCCTTGTAGAGTGCTCTTTCATGATGGCTCTTAACGAGAACCGTCATGTTCTGCGCCGGGTCGACCTTTATGAAATCTATATCCATACGCGGGTTTTCTCCTCTCCGATCAAAGCGAATAATTCTTTCGCCGAATTAGCCCCGTTCGCACGTCTCCTCAATTCAGACGAGTGCGGGACTCCCTTAAAATACCATCCTATGTGTTTCCTCATCTCTCTGACGGCGGCGTATTCGCTCTTATCCGAGATCAGGTCGCTGAAGTGCCTCGTTATTGCGTCCCTTCTCTCCGCCATCGTCGGAGGATCCGCTTTTACCCCTTTGTAAAAAAGCGCAAGCGCTTCTCTGAAGATCCACGGGTTGCCAAGCGCGCCTCTCGCGATCATGACGAAGTCGCATCCCGTTTCATTCATCATCCTGATGGCGTCCTCTCCTGAAAACACGTCGCCGTTTCCTATAACCGGGACAGACACCGCTTCCTTCACTTCCTTTATGACCTGCCAATCGGCCTTCCCGCTATAGAACTGCTCTCTGGTACGCGCATGGATCCCTACGGCTCCCGCGCCGGCGGATTCGGCAATCTTAGCGATTTCGACCGCGTTTACGCTTTCCCCGTCCCAACCCGACCTGATCTTGACCGTGACCGGCTTTTTCGCTTCCCTGACCGCCGCCTCAACGATTTTGTATATGAGGTCCGGTTTTTTCAAAAGTGCCGCCCCTTCGCCGTTGCTTACTATTTTGTGTACAGGGCATCCCATGTTTATATCGAGCGTCGCATTGTCCCTGCCGGAAAGCAGCTTAGCCGCCGCCCCGACGACTTCTGGCTGACCGCCGAAGACCTGATAAGCCACCGGTTTTTCCGCCTCGTAAATTCTAAGAAGATCCTCAGTATTCCTGTTTCTGTAGAGAAGCCCCTTGCAGCTCACCATTTCTGAATATACAAGACTCGCGCCTTGCTCTTTGCACAGTCTCCTGAAGGGAGCGTCCGTGACTCCGGCGAGCGGCGCGAGAATAAAAGGATTTTCCAAAATAAGATTTCCTATGCTATACATTTCCTTCTGTGTTCATTCTATAAATTATTTCAAGGCCTTCAAGGGTTAAGAGCTTGTCGATATGATCTATCCCCGGGATTCCGCTCTCCATCAGATTTGCAAAGCCTCCGGTGGCGATCACTTTCACCGGCTTTCCGGAAACGGTGACCTCTGCCAGCTCCTTTTTCATCTTGCCAAGGATAAATTCAACGAGGCCCATATGGCCGTAGACCAGGCCTGACTGCATGCTCTTAACCGTATTCTTGCATATGGCCTGCCCCGGCGCTTCAAGCTCCACATTTGGCAACTGCGCTGTTTTCGCGACGATGGCGTCCAGCGATATCTTCAGCCCAGGAGCTATGCTACCGCCGAGGTATTCCGCATTTTCCGAGATCGCGCAAAACGTCGTCGCGGTACCGAAGTCGATAATGATAAGAGGCCCCCCGTATTTTCCAAGAGCAGCCACGGCGTTCACTATCCTGTCCGCCCCGACCTGTTTCGGATCGTCGTACTTTATAGTAAGCCCTGTCTTTATCCCATAACCGGCTACCAGAGCTGTAGTATTGAAATATTTTGAGGAAAGATGCTGGATCGTGTATAGGGCAGACGGAACGACCGTCGATACGATAACGTCTGTGATGTCTTTGATATCATACCCCTCATAGCGCAGCAACTGGTCGATCACCATTCCGTATTCGTCCGCGCTCTTATTGTTCTCCGTCCTCAGTCTCCAGTTCGTCAGCAATTTTCCACTGCTAAATATACCTATGACAGTGTCCGTGTTGCCGACGTCGAACGCTATAAGCATCGTGTTCCTCTCTTACTTCAAAGTCAGCAGTACGTCGCCGGAATTCACCGCCGCACCCTTTACCGCGATGACCGTATCTACCACTCCCGCCGCCGGTGCGTATATTTCATTTTCCATCTTCATCGCTTCGAGGATCAACAAAACGTCGCCTGTGTTAACAGATTGACCTACGCTGACTCTTATGTCGAGGACAGTCCCCGGCATCGGCGCGCTTATCGTCTGTGCGCCCGCCGAGGGCGTCGGAGCCGGTGCGGGTGCCGGTGCGGCGGTCGGAGCCGGTGTTGGCGCGGGCGCGGGTGCCGGTATTGGCACGGGTGCTGGCGCAGGGGCCGGTTGTGGTACGGCCGCAGGCGCTCCCACCATCCCGATCTCCTCCACTTCTACTGCATAAGTCGTTCCGTTGACCGTTATATTATACTTTTTCATATCTCCTTATCTCCTTTATCTTTTATATTCTTCTGCTGTCTATACACTCAGACCGTCCCGCGCTGTTCCATGCCAGCACCGGTCCGGCTATCCTGTTTATCTTTCGTACCGTCAATTCAGCTCCTTTGCCTCCGCCTTCGAACGCCGCGATGGCAGCCGCGATGACTGCTGTCAGCTCAAAGTCGACGGTGCAAGGCGCGGCGGGCGCGGCGACGACGGTTTGCGCTTCAGGCGCTTTTCCGGCGCCTGTATTTTTTTTAAATAATCCCATCCTACTACCTCCGGTCTGCTACAGCGGAATATTTCCATGCTTTTTCGCCGGCAGCGATTCCCGCTTCGACGCAAGCATATCATACGCACTGATTATCCTCTGCCTCGTTTCCCGCGGCTCGATTATATCGTCCACATATCCGATCTCGGCCGCCCTGTACGGATTGTTGAATTTCTCTTCATATTCGGCAATTTTCTCTTCCCTCTTGGCAATGGGGTCGTCAGCTTCCGCGATATCGTTCTTAAATACGATGTTCGCCGCCCCAGCGGCGCCCATCACAGCAATTTGTGCGCTTGGCCAGGCAAAGACAAGGTCGGCGCCGAGCTCTTTATTGCACATCCCGATATACGCGCCCCCGTAAGCCTTCCTGAGTATAAGCGTGACTTTCGGCACCGTTGCTTCACTGTAAGCGTACAGCATTTTCGCCCCATGCCTTATTATCCCGCCGAACTCCTGATCCGTACCGGGCAAAAACCCCGGGACGTCCTGTATCGTCAGAAGCGGTATATTAAAGCAGTCGCATCTTCTGATAAATCTTGCCGCCTTGTCCGAGGCGTTTATGTCAAGACATCCGGCGCCGATTTTCGGCTGATTGGCTATCACGCCCACAGCCTGCCCGTCAAGCCTGATAAAACACGTCACTATATTCTTCGCATAAAGCGCCATGACGTCAAAAATCTTTTCGTCGTCAGCTATTTTTCTGATGACGTCATATACATCATACGCTTTATTCGGATTTTCCGGGATGATATCATCAAATTCAGGGATCATCCTGTTCGGGTCATCTCTCGTCATCACTATCGGCGTCGTTTCAAGGTTATTTGACGGCATGTATGATAAGAGCTCTCTCACCATAAGCAGCGTATCGGCGTCGTCTTTTCCTATGAAGTGGGCCAACCCGCTTATCGTATTGTGCGTCATTGCACCGCCCAGTTCTTCCGGCGACACATCTTCACCTGTCACCGCTTTGATCACCTGAGGGCCGGTTATAAACATTTGGCTCGTCTTATCGACCATGAATACAAAGTCCATTATTGCGGGAGAATAGACCGCCCCGCCGGCGCACGGCCCCATGATGACAGAAATTTGAGGGATCACGCCAGATGAGATCGTGTTGTTGTAGAAAATTTTTCCGTAGCCTGAGAGAGCGTTCACGCCTTCCTGTATTCTCGCCCCGCCCGAATCGTTCAACCCGACGAATGGCGCGCCCATCTTCAAAGCCATATTCTGCACCTTGACTATTTTCTCCGCATGGTATTCTCCCAGCGACCCGCCAAGAACGGTAAAATCCTGTGCGTAAGCGAACACCAGTCTGCCGTCGACCGTCCCATAGCCCGTAACGACCCCGTCGCCCGTCGCTTTTTTATCCGCCATATCGAAATTATGGCATCTGTGAGATACGAATACGTCGATCTCAACAAAGCTGTCTTTATCAAATAAAATATCCATTCTTTCTCTCGCTGTCAGCTTGCCGCTCTTGTGCTGCGCGTCGATCTTTTTCTGCCCGCCGCCCATCGCGATCTCCTGTTTTAAACGGCGAAGCTCATCAAGTTTGCTCATATACTTCCCTCCTTGCGTTAATATAAATACTATATCTTAAACTTATTACGTTTGCAAGATATTTGCTCTGTCTTCAAATAATACGGCCGCCGCCTTTAGAATTTCATCCTCGTCCAATTCTGATACCTTGACATTGCCCGGAAGCAATATCATGATTTCACTGTTGTCGATAAATTCTCTGCCTGTTATGATTTTATATACTTCCCCCGAAGCCATCGTCTTGTCCCTGATTATCGTAAGCGGCGTCTTCAGCTTGCTGTTTTTGAAATTTCTGCTTATGAACATCGTGTTAGCCTGCATCATAGTCCTCACACCGTCATAATGAATATAGACATATCTGCCCGTATCCATATGGACAGATTCGGCGCCTACGGCTGTTATGCATTCTGCCAGCGGCGAAATGACAGATCCGTTCATGTGCTTGCCTGTGTGCAGGAATTCATCATCCACCTGAAAGACAAGCAGCTGCCCGTCACAGTACCCGTAATATTCGCCTGCTTTGACTATGAGCGCCCTTTGCAGCAGATCCACCGTCTCCGTACTTACTCCCGCAACGTCAGAAAATATGTCTTTCATCTGCCAGAGCGGTTTTAACTCGTCCAGCCTGTACTCAAATCTCTTGTCCAAAACGCGCATCCCTGCGCTTGTCAGAAGCAGATAATCGAGTTCGGCGACCGTTCTTTCTCCTTCGGACAAGATGAGTTTTAGCTCATATTTCCCCTCCGCCAGTTTTTCAATGAGCTCGTCCGTAACGACTTTCCCGTCGAGCAGGTATGTCCTGTCAAAGGCAGCGCCGTTTTTGATTTTGATGTTTTTCAAGGCCTTGAAACTTTTTTCCTCAACATAAAGGTCGCATAGCTTGACCTTGTCTTCGAGAAGGTAGTACGCGCGCTGCGGCTCATTAAAATCCGCAGGGGCTATCACGCTTGCGTAGACTCCGTGGACCCCGTTTCCCATCGCTCTTTCCGCAGTTTCAAAATCGCTTACGGGGTGAAAGTATACGCAGACCCCATCGTCCGCCAATTTGTACTTCAGGTCTTTTATCCTGTATTCATGCTCGTTGCCAACTGTCACCGCAAAAAGGTCGTGGCTGTTGATAAAGCGCAATAGTTCTGTATAATCCAGTTCTTCCATGGCGTAAAGAGTCAGTATGATGTCGCTGAACCCCAGATCAACAACGCCGTTGTATTCTTCATATGAGTATATCTGGGGAATAAAACGCTCAATGTGATCGGGATAATTTTCTCTGATCACAGAAAGGGCTCTTAAATTCTCATCCTTGATGTCCGTTATTATCCTCACGCCAGGTGCCTCATCTAGAATTTCAATTAGCCGCTTCAACGTCAAGGTTTGAAATTGTCCATTGATCAATATTTTCTCAAACTCGGATTCAGAAAGCTTCCTGTCGAAATTCATTCCAAAATATTTCATGGCCGTCCTGTCCCAGTCGTGAAGCATTATCAATTTGTCGTCTCCCGAAAACCACATATCAAGTTCGATGAGCTCAAAGCCGTCCGCGATCGACTGCATCACCGCATCGACGGAATTTGTGGTTGTGTACCCCTTGACGAAACCTCCTCCATGGGCTACAAGCGCCGGCTTTTCTTCCGTTCCAAAGCTCATCTCCGCATAAAAAAACACGAACGCCAGGACAGCGGCCAAAGCCGCCGCCATTCTCATCCGTGCACCTAAATTACTCTTTTTCATCTTCGTCGTACTCGTATCCCTCATCGTCGTGCTCCTCGTCCCCGTTTCGCATCCTTTCGGATTCGGCGGCCTCCTTCTCGTTCGCTTCTTTTAATTCCTCCTCCTTCTGCCTTATGTCGGAAACGAGTTTGTCGGGGGCCAGTTCCCCATTGTAAAGGGCTTCAAATTGTTCTCCGTCGAGAGTTTCGACTTCAAGCAGGGCTTCAGCCACTATGTGGAGCCTTTCGATGTTTTCACTCAATATCTTTTCCGCGTCGGTGAAAGCTTCTTCGACGATCAGCTTGATTTCCTCATCGATCTCGGACGCGATCTCTTCCGAATAGTTTTTCCTCGTCGAAAAGTCCTTACCGAGGAATACCTCTTCAGACGAACTGTAATTTACCGGGCCCAGCTTCTCGCTGAAGCCGTATTTCGTCACCATTTCCCTGGCGATTTCGGTCGCCCGTAAAATGTCATTGCTCGCACCCGTGCTTATATCGTGCAGCGTCAATTTCTCGGCGACCCTGCCGCCGAGGAGATGAATGATCTGTTCCCTCATCCTTGTTCTGGTGCTGTAGTACTTGTCTTCTTTTGGCAGGATCATGGTAAACCCGCCGGCTCTGCCGCGGGGGATAATCGTTATCTGGTGGACCGGATCTGTATTCGGAAGGCTTCGCGCTACAATAGCATGGCCTGCCTCGTGATATGCGGTGAGCTTTCTCTCCTCTTCGCTGATCACCCTGCTCTTCTTTCCGGGCCCCGCGATGACTTTTGTGATCGACTCTTCTATCTCGTCCATTCTGATTTTGCGGCCATCTCTTCGCGCAGCTAAAAGCGCCGACTCGTTCATGAGGTTTTCGATATCAGCCGGCGTAAATCCGGGGGTCCTTCTGGCGAGAACTTTAAGCTCCACTGATTCTTCCAGAGGCTTGTTTTTTGAGTGAACTTTAAATATGGCTTCGCGGCCTTTGATATCAGGTATGCCGATGACAACCTGCCTGTCGAACCGCCCCGGCCGCAGCAGCGCGGGATCGAGTATATCCGGCCTGTTTGTAGCGGCCAGAATGATTATTCCTGAATTGTCGCCGAATCCGTCCATCTCCACGAGCAGTTGGTTGAGCGTCTGCTCTCTCTCGTCGTGGCCGCCTCCCAGACCGGCGCCCCTTTTTCTTCCTACAGCGTCTATCTCATCTATAAATACGATGCACGGCGAATTCTTCTTCGCTTGCTCAAAGAGATCCCTAACCCTTGAAGCCCCGACGCCAACGAACATTTCCACGAAATCTGAACCGCTTATGCTAAAAAACGGGACGTCCGCTTCTCCCGCGGCGGCTTTTGACAAGTAAGTTTTTCCCGTTCCCGGAGGGCCGACAAGCAGTATCCCCTTTGGTATCCTGGCGCCAAGCTCGTTGTACTTTTGAGGATTCCTCAGAAAATCCACTACTTCGGCTAATTCTTCCTTCTCCTCATCGAGCCCCGCCACTTCTGCAAAGGTGACTTTCTTCCAATCGTCCTCTTTGTGAAGCCTCGCTCTGCTTTTCCCAAAGGACATGACTTTGCCGCCGCCGCCCGCCTGATTCATGAAGATATACCAGAAAAAAACGAGGATCAAGACCAGGATCACATATGGGAGGATGGCCAGATACCACGGGTGGACTATCGGCTTATCGCTGCTGTATTGAAGTGAACCCGCTTCCACTTGCGGCATTATATACTTTTCACTCAGAATATTGAAATCAATACCTGTCGGAATATACGACACTATCATTTTTCCGGACCTCAAAGTGGCGGTCAATGTCTTGTCCGTAACGTTCATCTCCCTGATTTCCTGCTGCTGAAGATATTTTGTGACTTGTGAGAAGTCGACTTCTTCGACCACGTCTCTCGCGTTGTTCTGGTATATCCACGCAAAAATCAAGACGATAACGAAAATAATCACGTAAACACCTATATTTTTGGCGATTCTGCTCTTCAATTCTTCTTTTCCCCTCCGCTTTACGTATTGCAACTAGTGATTGTATCACATTTTACAACTGATTTCAAGCAAAAGCACTTCTTTCGTGTCGCTTGTAGCCCTATATCTTTCATTTACCTCGCTCCGCCCGGCCCCTTCGGGGTCTAATACCCATAAAACCTCTTCTTTCAAGGCAACTACTCTGTATCTTTCCCTGTCCCCTCTCGGTATTTTACGGTCGACAAAGTAATCCTGCATCTTTTTTCTGCCTATTTTCATGCCTTTCGGCGTAAAGTAGTCACCTGGCTGTCTATTTCGAAGCACGACATTTAAAGCCGCATCCTTATAAGCGTCATTAAGCTTCCTGTAGTCAAAGACGGCCGACCTCTCACGCCGCTCCGATTTGGGAAGCGCTTCAAACTCATCGACAGGAAGCACCCTGACGCTTAGGTCGAGTTTTTCCTCATCTCCCGCGCTTTCCTCTCGTTTCCGTCCAACGATAACCTCGTCATATGAAATCGACAGCGTACGGTTTTCCGGCAGATCCACTTCCGCAGATGCGCGACGCCCGAGTATTACATGGTCGATTACCCTCAAGTGGCGCGATGATATATCCTGAGGCAACCCGATCTCCTTTAGCGCCATCAAAATGACCCTGTGTCTTATGGCAGGGCCTTCGTCCCTCAACCGGCCCCTGTTTAAAATCAGACGCTCCGAATTACATGTTTTCCCAATCATCGAACCGTAAGCCGCCTGCGCCTGCTTCCATAAGTATTCGTTGTCCTCCTTAGCGCTTTTTGACAGCCGCGCCAAGGCGTCTATAATGTTTTCGTTTAAATTCTCCGCTATATATGGTATCAGCTCCAGTCGCACCTTGTTTCTCGTATAGACAGGCAGCTCGTTCGAAAGATCAAGACGCGGAGTGATATTCTTTTGTCTGCCGAATTTTTCGATTTCAATTCTCTCAACATCCAGGAGTGGCCTTATGACGGTCGTACCGCGTTCACCTCTGCGCCTATACTCGATTCCCGAAAGTCCATTTACGCCGGTCCCGCGAATCACACG
>Ga0123353_10011946_pt1 | contig 12283 bp, 11 predicted proteins | sample TergutLab28metaG_3_FD_92763 | JGI IMG/M metagenome (GOLD analysis project Ga0123353, IMG submission 92763) | Labiotermes labralis P3 segment gut microbial communities from Petit-Saut dam, French Guiana - Lab288 P3 | ecosystem: Host-associated > Arthropoda: Insects > Digestive system > Gut ... | reverse complement strand
CTTGGTAGCGAAATTCTGCCTCAATGGGGTCATTCTCCCGCTCGGCTGTGAGAGCGGCGGTGAAGAGAGTCTCGCACTCTTTTTGCCCTTTCAGGTCTTGTCCTTTCGAGTCAGGGGCGCACATCGAACACGCAAGGAAAACCAGTATCACACCAGTAATGGTCATCCGACACCCTAAACAGCCGAAAGGAATGACTCGTGTTGCGTCCAGCATAACTATTCATCTGCCCGGAAACCACCGGAATTCCAGCAGAAACGCGTCCGTCTTGCCGGTTGTATCGGCATCGCTCTTTCGCAATGTTTATATTTTTGCCGATCCTACCACTTCTTACGGTTATTGGGATTCTGATAATTTTACCGATTGTGTCAATTTTTCGGAAAATTCAGGAAAAGTATGGGGAGATTCATTGGGAGCGGGAATCTTTACCAGAGGGGACAAATACACGACAAGAGACGGAAAATGACAAATTTTCCGAAAAAATCGAAAAAAGGACAGATTTCCTTGACTGATTCTGGTTATAATGGTACAACAGGGGCAACGGCGATGCTTTACTAGCCGCTTTGGAAGCGGACTTACGCCAACGGTAAGCAAGTTTTAGAAGAGTATTGGTTAAAAATACATAAGGGACAGAAACGTGAAATTAACAGCAAACAGATAAGGAGAATTTTATGGAAGCGTATTTAGGTGAATTTCTCGGCACGATGATACTGGTGTTCCTCGGAACAGGTGTGGTTGCCAACGTAGTCTTGCACGGGACCAAAGGCAACGGTTCCGGGTGGACCGTTATCGTTTTGGGCTGGATGGTCGCAGTAATGGTGCCGGTGATGATGTTCGGTGCCATGAGCGGTGCCCATTTCAATCCGGCTGTAACCCTGGGGTTGACGATAAGCGGCAATTTTTCATGGGAGCAGGTCCCCGGCTACATGGTGTCGCAAATGGCAGGCGGACTGATCGGTGGTATCTTGGTGTTCGTCTTTTACCGACCTCATTTTCAGGTAACGGAAGACAAAAATGCGAAACTTGCCGTTTTTGCGACTGCCCCGGCGATTCGCAGTCCGATTGACAACCTTATCAGCGAGTTTATGGCAACGTTTCTACTGGTTTTCGCCATCCTCGGAGCAGTCGCTTATGCCCCCAAAGAGGCTGTTCCCGGTCCGATTGCGGTGGCGGCGATCATTCTTGCGATGGGAACGGCACTGGGCGGAACGACCGGCTATGCGATGAACCCTGCTCGTGATTTGAGTCCGAGAATTGCCTATTGGCTTTGCCCTATAAAAGACAAGCGGGATGCCGACTGGGGCTATTCTTGGATTCCTGTCGTTGGACCGCTACTCGGCGGACTTGTGGCAGGCTTGCTCGGAATGGCAGTTTTTGCGCAGGGAGGATAAATTATTAAAGCAAAGTCAACGCACTAAGCCAAAACAAAAAAGAAAAAAACCACACCCGTTTTGTTAAAATAGGCAAAACGGACGGAGGGTGCGAAAGCGGAATTAGTGGAATTAAAGGAATAATTCCCCCAAAAAAGAGGAGATTTGCGCCGATTTTTCCGATAAGACACGTTGTGCCTCCGGTTCAACATTCCCCCAATTTCCTTCCAGCATGTCCGCTATTGACACCTTGCTTTCTAGTACGTCAATCTCCTCATCGCAATCGGTTTCCGCTACGTCGGATCGTATGAATGAATTGACAATGAGCGACTTTATCAAAATGATGGTTGCCGAACTTGAAAACCAAGACCCTATGAATCCGATGAGCAATACGGAGATGCTCCAGCAGATCAGTCAAATCCGGTCGATTACGTCCAATGACCAGTTGACGAACAGCATTTCGGCATTAACGTTAGGGCAGGCGTTATCGACGGCATCGAGTTTGATCGGCAAAACTGTTACCGGAATGAGTACGTTAAATGAAACGGTCACGGGCAGAGTGGACAGGGTTACGATTGAGAACGGGGAAGCAAAACTGTATGTGGGTCATTCGATTATCAACGTCGGCAACGTAACCGCAATCGAAGAAGTGGCGGACAAGTAGTATCGAAAGCGAAATAAGTTCTTGCCCCAATGATAAACAGTATGTTTTTTGTGCGATTTTGCGCAACGTTCGCCTTGCGGCGTTCCGTACAATTTGGTAGAATCGGTCATCGTTCTTTTCGTTTTCGTTGACGATGGCTCGCAGTATTGATCTTACGCTCCAGGTGATTGCCAACTCGAAGAATCAGGCTGCGGTAGGGTTGCTCGAAACCGCTTTTCAATCGACCAGCGAAGCGGTACGAAAACACGCTGGCAGAATTCTCGTGTCGAGGCGCAGCGGACAGGGACTCGAAACCATCATCCGCACGTTTAGTTCATCCAATACCGACCTCGTCAAACTGGTCAACGATAATCGGTCGCAACTCATTCCCGGCTTGCAAAGTGCCATCGTTGCAGACGATGCCGCTCTTGCCCGACAGGCGTTTCGGTTGGCGTTCTCACAAAATTTTTACGAAGTTTTGCCGACTCTTGCCGCCTATTGTCTCGGACCAGGTTCTCAAGATGCCAGCAATCGGGCTCTCAACAATGATTTTCTCAAATTTCTCGACAAATTCACGGCGGCTTTGGCAAAAAATGATCCCAGTGAACACCAACTACTCTACAATCATTTGCTACCCGAATTTTCCAAAATTCTCGTACAAAAAATCAAAGAATACCGCTTTACCCGAAACGAATTTACCTTGACAGTTTATCTGCGGCTCTATCCTTTCTTTTCTGAAGCCGGTATTGACCGTGATTTGTATCTGCAACTCCGGCTTACCAGTTCGCCGGTCTATGTTGCCGCCTATCGCCGGTTACTGAAAGAGTCGGAATCCTATCTGTTTCGGTTCATCACTCAATGTTTGGATCGTTTGAAACCGCCTCCTATTGTTCCACAAATCATTTCGGAGCGTGCCGATGTTCCCTTTTTGACGGCACTCTTTAAGAGTATCAAAAAACCGCTGACTCTGGAACACAAAACGAATCTGGCAAACTTGCCCCCATTGGAATGGGTGGGGCAGATTCACACATTCTTAAGTGATTTCGATGCGGAAGCCCAATGCGGACTCGTTTTACTGTTGCAAAACATCACACTGACGGAAGATGAATTACGGTCGTATCTTGCGAAAATTTTTGAGTTCGGCATCGGCGAGGGACGCGCAGCAGCGTTGTCCGCATTGGCAACGTTAACCGGAGCGAACATTGATCGGCTTATCTGGGATGCGTCTGCCGACGAAGACCCATCGGTGCAGGTAGAAGCGTTGACGCACTTGAATTCTCGCGCCATTCCCAATGCCGCGTCGCGTATCATGCAGTTTGCGGAGAGTCCGCACGAAGAAGTTCGGGATACGATTCACAAACTGCTTCCGAATTTCCGGTTCAACAAGTTCATGCAAACGTTCGACCAGTTGGACGATGAAAGCCGCCGCCGCATGTTCAATGTCGTGAAACAACTGGACAAACAAACTCCGGTAGAATTGACGAAAATGTTGACTTCCGGCGAACCGGTGGTGAGAGCAAAGGCACTCTTGTGTATTGACTATTGCCGGACCATTGTTCCGCTCGTCGAAGATGCTCTGTGTGAAGTTCTCGCTCGGGACGGCGTATCTAAGTTGCGGTGCAAAGCGGCGGAACAGTTGGTGGCGGGACGACGGGACGAAAGCCGAACGACACTTGTACAGGCGTTGCACCGGGACGCAAGTCATGAAGTGCGAACCGCTGCGAAAACCAGCCTTGAAAACCGACCCGCATATTGGCACGAACAATCTTGAACGACAATGACAAAAGGGGACAAAAGGGGGGTTGACCATTCGGCATCAATCGCTGACAATGTTATCATGACTACAACAAATTGGTTTACGTCCGGTACATTTATTCTCGATGGCGCTTGGGGTACGCAGTTGCAGCAGCGCGGACTTGCATTGGGAGAACATCCTGATCTTTGGAATCTGTCCCACCCGGACAAGGTTCAGGAGATTGCGTCGGCATACGTGCAGGCGGGCAGTGACATTATTTTGACGAACACGTTCGGTTCGAATCGGTTTTTGCTTGCCAAACACGGAGCGGAAGACAAAGTTACCGAACTGAACCGAGCAGGGGTGCGTCTCTCCAAAGATGCCACCAAACAGAAATGTCGGGTATTCGCTTCCGTCGGTCCGACGGGAGTGATGCTCATGTCGGGAGCAGTAACGCCGGAAGAACTCTATGCGGCGTTTTTGGAACAGGTTCGAGCGATTGCTGCCGAAGTGCCGGACGGAATCGTGATTGAAACGATGAGCGATCCCGCCGAGGCGGTTTTGGCAGTCCAAGCGGCAAAGACGACCGGCTTGCCTGTCGCTGTCAGTATGGTTTTCGATACCGGCAAGAACAAAGATCGCACCATGATGGGCACGACCCCGGAGCAGGCGGTCGAACAGTTGACGGCGGCAGGGGCGGACATTGTCGGAGCGAACTGCGGACAAGGAATTGACGGTTTCATTCCGATTTGCCAACGGATGCGTGCCGTTACAACGTTGCCGCTTTGGATGAAAGCCAACGCAGGTTTGCCGAAAATTGAGGACGGCAAGGCAGTTTACCATCAAACGCCAGAACATTTTGCGGAATCGGCAAAACAACTGCTGGCGGCGGGAGCCAATTTCATCGGCGGATGTTGCGGTACATCGCCGGACTATATTCGAGTGCTACGAACCATTCGGACGGGATCTCGGCATGTTTAAAATTACTGACGGCACGGTAGAGCCCGGTCTCCTCGACGAACCCGGCCTCGGTTTTCGCTGGGCAACGCGTTGAAAACAGATATTACTCCTTTCTTACGGCAGTCTCCGGCGGGAGGGCGAACGCTTCATTGAGACTTTCACCGGAAGCCAAGAGCCATCGGGAACCATCCCTGCGTTCGAGAACGATGTCTTGTTCGAGAATCTCCACGATCTTGCCCGAAAACGAACCAGATTCAATCGAGTCTCCCAGTTTTGCTACGATACGCGAATCGTCGGTTCGTACCGAAAACCATGCCTCCGTCGGATCGCCGGTTTTCTCAATAATGCCCGTCAAGAATGTGTAATCCGCTCTATCGACTCCGCCCTTTGCCGTTTGCAAAAGATTGCGGTCCGAAATCACTTGATACATTGTCAAGTCGTTGAAAAACAAACGCGGAATGAAAAATCCCTGCGGTAATTGATTCGGCAAAGGATAGAATCGCGAATCCAATGCCAACGCATTGATCGTCAGGGAGAACGTCTGTTTCTCTGTATTTCCTTCCATAGGGGTCAAAGTGAGCGATGCGATCCGGTGCAAAAAGGGAGCATAGTAAAACTCAAACAGAAAATAGGAGAGTTGCGAAAGCGACCCTGTACATCGGATCGTGAACGGATAATTGGCACCGAGAACCACTCGAGTCGGTTGAGCGTCGCTAACACTGACATTTTCGAATCCGCTGTATTGCAATAATTCCAGCAGCCAAAAGCCGTATTGTGACCGGGCATCGTTGGGAGCAGCCGGCAAGGAGCGGTAATAATAGCCAGCGTTTTGTTCCCAAAACAGTCGCATGGCGGCGACATTTTGCTTTCCTCCATCGATGGCTTGGGTATATCTGGCGATTTCGTCTCCGAGTTTTTTACGAGGCGCAAGATACTGCGATTGGTAAGCCCAACTGCCGACGTACCAAATCAAAAACAGCGATAAACCGATTATTAGGATGATGTTACGTAAAGTCATTGTTGTTCTGCGGCGACACAGTCGCCGGCTCTCTCTCTTTCGACACTCTGTTTTTCACTGCGTAGCACTTTTCCGGTTGAATCGTTCTCGCTACAAACAGTTCAGCCACGAAACCCAATGCGATGAAGAGCAAACCAATCCAAACCGTAGCGAGTAAGCAGGGCGAAAACAGTCCCATTGCGAGTGCCGATAGGATATGAAATGCTGTATTAGTCTGCCCGAAAGCCTGCGGAAAATGATAGTACATGTGAAACAATTTGCTCGCTTCAAGACAGTAAGTGAGAACTCCGATTGCGATCAAAATCAACCCAATCGTCCCAAAAAGGTGTTGCGGACGTTGTCCATATCTCGTTTGAAACCAAACGGTCAGGAGGTCTAAAAACCCTTTGGCGAATCGTGCGAATCCGTATTTGGAATGACCAAACTGCCGGGCGCGGTGAGCGATTACCTTTTCGCCGACCTTGAATCCCCGAGCGGCGGCAAGCACCGGTATGAACCGATGCCGCTCGCCGTAAAGTGCGACTTCGCTCAACACCTCGCGACGGTAACACTTCATTCCGCAGTTGTGGTCGTGCAGTTTTACGCCTGTCATAAAACTGACCGTCCCATTGAACACCCTTGAAGGAAAAACCTTGTGCCACGGATCATAACGACGTTGCTTCCAACCGCTGATCACATCGAGTTTTTTATCCTCTAACTGCCGGAGAAAGTCGGGAATCTCTTTTGGGGCATCCTGCAAATCGGCATCGAGCGTTATCACGATGTCTCCTTTGGCGGCATTGAACCCGGCTTGCAGTGCCGCCGCTTTGCCGAAATTCCGACGAAATTGGATGCCGCTCACTCTGGAATCTTCGGCGGTAAGTTTTTCGATGTTCGACCAACTTTCATCGGTCGAACCGTCGTCCACGAAAATCATTTCGAGATCGTACTGGTTCTCTTGTGCCACGTCACAGATTTCCCGATGAAGTTGTTCGAGACTTTCCGCTTCGTTGTAAAGAGGAATTACCAAGGATAATTGCATCGCCTGCGTCTGTTGTGTCAGTGCCGAAAGGGAAGACAGTATTATGGTATATGCAGTCGAAAAAGTCAATCCCTTTGAGGATTGAAGCCCACTTGCTTTTTTTCTTTCATGTGTTACACTACGTGGTGTCCGTCCGCTCGCCGTAAACGAGTGCAAATTGTCCGTTTTTTTACGGTTAAATGGTAAATTTAACCACAAATGACACAAAACGAAGGAGGATAACGAACAGTTTCATCCCGTTTGTCGTATTATGTTTTATTGGAGACCGAATCGAGTATGAACACGAGTACGAACAATGCTTCCCCAGGTCCAAGTGTTTCCCCATTTCCAATTGATCTGGTCTATCTTTGGGTCGATGATTCCGATCCAGAATGGCTGGCGAAAAAAAACGCCGCATTGGCGGCGATTGGCAAACCCGTCAATAGTTCCGACCTGCAGAATCGTTTCGAATCCAAAGGGGAATTACAGTTTGCTTTGCGCAGCGTTCAAAACTTCCTGCCGTGGATAAACCATGTGTACATCATTACGAACAATCAGATTCCATCATGGTTGAATACCGACAACCCTCGGGTTTCCATTGTCGATCATCGCGACATTATTCCGGCAGAATATTTGCCTGCCTTCAATTCTGAGGCAATCCAACTGTTTGCTCATCGCATACCGGGTCTTTCCGAACATTTCATATTGTCGAGCGACGACATGTTTGTCGGCTCTCCGTTGAAGCCTGATTTTTTCTTTAATGCGTCCGGTGATCCTATTGTGATCGTGCAGGAACACTGGTATCCGGAAAATTTATTTTCCACGGACACGCGGCAATCCGCCGGACCGTATCGACTCTTCGATGTGATGCTAAAAAACGCCATACGGCTGGCATTTGATTTGTCGGGACAGCGATGTTACTTTTATATGTGCCATGTGTTAGTCCCCTTTAGAAAATCACACTTTGAAGACATTTTTGCTCGACATGGTGCCAAAATTATTCCGAACACGACAACGACATTTCGCGAAGAAAAGAATATTGAACGATTTTTTTACCCGCTGTATAATCATGTCCTTGGACGTACGGATTTGCGTGCGGAGTGGCGTTTAGGCACTACCCTTATACCGTTATCGGCGGGAGCATCATGGCTTGGCATGAAATGGCGGGCGGTCCTGAAGAGATTGCCTTTTTGGACCCGTTTCAATTATGTCGACGTGACCGAGAAAATTTTTGACACTGTGTCGCGTTTCCAACCCGCTCTTTTTAATGTTAATACGAGCGGGGTCTTTGCGGAAAACATTGCAGACATGGAAAAATTGTTTCCCCAGAAATCAGAATTTGAAAAATAGAATGTTGTAAATTGGACATCAACATCGTAAGACATTAAAAGGAGAGCAGGCATGATAATTGGCTATACTACCGGGGTGTATGATTTGTTTCATATCGGACATTTGAACCTGCTCCGCAGGGCGAAGGAACACTGCGATGAATTGATCGTTGGAGTCGCAACGGATGAATTAACGGAATCGCTCAAGAACATATCCCCGATAGTCCCCTTTTCCGAACGTTGCGAAATTATCGAGGCATTGAAGTGCGTTGATAGAGTTGTCCCATATGATGTTGCGGACAGAATAGCCGCATGGAAAAAGCACCAATTCACGATTATGTTCAAAGGGGATGATTGGAAAGGGACACCGCAAGGGGCAGCACTGGAAAAACAGATGGCGGTTGTAGGGGTGAAGATCGTCTATTTTCCTTACACTGAGTCCACGTCTTCCACAAGACTCCGCCAGTATTTGGATTGGGTTTTACAAGACAACGGGTCGGCTGTTTTAGGGAACGCCCAAAAATAAAGACGCTTCGGTAACCGACGGAGTGAAGCGGATATTGGATGAAGGACACAATCGCGCCGGAGTTGGTGCGTGCCAGAATTGGTGCGATTGGCGATGTCGAAACGATCGAAAAAGATTGACTTTTCCGAATAAAACGGTACAATTACGTGTTCACAAAGACGCGATTTTCAATATCGCGTCTTTGTTTTTCCCTCCTGTTTTCTGTCCGATGTCCGACAAACGCCGATTTTTAAAGCACACGTTCACCTTTGGAGTCGGCGGTGTAATCGTACAGGTAACGCCATTTCTTCTGCTCCCGCTCTACACCAATTATCTTACGCCAAGCGAGTATGGAATCCTCGATGTTCTTTTTTTGACTTCGGAAATTATCAACATCGTTTTCTTGGTAGGCGGTATTCGTTTGGCAGCAATGACGTTCTTCAAACAGGCTGAAAGCGAAGAGGCACGTCGCCGTATTGCCATTACTCTTTCATTATTACTTTGGTTTTTTGTTGCCGTTTCCATTAACGTTTCCGTTTATTTTGTTGATTACATTGATCGTCTCCTGCTAACGGGAGAGCGAGATATCTTGGTGTGTGGCTTAACTGTCATGTTACTGGAGTCTCTTGTTGCCGTGCCGATGACATTGACACAGGCACGGTTGGAATCGCTCCGGTTTGTTCTCACCTGTATTGTCATGAGTGTTGCCCGGATGGGACTATGTGTTTATTTCGTTGCAGGCCTGCATTGGGGAATTTTGGGGTTTCTCGCTGCACAGGTAATCGTTACGAGTACGTCCATTGTTTATTTGACGAGCCGAGAGTTTCGGATCGGCTCCTTGTGTCCTGACATGACAAAATGGAAAGATATTCTAAAGTTTGTGTTACCGCTTGTGCCGGGCGGCATATTTACCTACCTTCTTTGGGTATCGAGCCGGTTTTCCCTTATTCATTTTGGTCCTTACACCAACAGTGTTGCTGCGACGGCGGCAGTGGGACTTTATGCACTTGCAAGCAGACTTATGAACGTCTCGGAGTACATGGGAACAGAACCCATGCGACGCGTATGGACAGCAGTCATGTATGATGTCTATAAAAAACCAGACGCTTCTAAAGTGTTTGGCGGCTTTATGTTACGTCTGCTTTGCGTCAAAGCGTTTGCCGTTTTGTTTATTTCTTTATTCGCCGTAGAAATCGTACGAGTCTTGAGTGGACCTGCCTTTCATGATGCCGCCGCATTCATCCCATTGTTTGGACTCCATTTTCTGCTCAAACTTTTTATCCTTCAAATGAATGATACTTTTTACATTACACGAAAAACCTTTTTTATTCCTATCTGTACGGCTTCCACTCTGCCCTTCGTTTTTCTTTTTATGTATTTGCTCGTTCCCCGATGGGGAATCGCAGGAGCACTCTGTGCCTATATCCTTGCGGAAACGTTCTATGCAGGATTTGTGTATTGTTTTACCCAACGCTTATTCTATGTCCATTATCCTTTTGGTAAGATGGCTCTACTGTTTACATTGACCATTCTTTGTTATGGCTTGAGTTTACTCTGCGGTCATGGAATCGAATTGAGTCCTCTCACGCCGGAACAATTTCAAGAACTAACCCGATGGGACAAACTACTTGACGCTTGGAAACGCATCCAGTGGCTTTCGATCATTGCAAAGATAGGCATCATATTCCTTTGGGGAATGCTCATTTGGTTTTCCGACATCCTTGTACAGGAAGATAAAGCACTGGTTCTTCGAGTTCTCAAAAGAGGATTGGAAAAATTGCACCTACAGTAATCCATTTTTGTTTGGTATAATGTTTCGTGTGTTTCCCAAACGCTCAAAAAACCAGAACCTCTATGAATTCAAAAGTCGAAACGCTGTCAGTACTCTTGGTATCTCTTTTTCTTTTTACCAGTACTGTTCGAGCAGAAATCGAGGTCAAAACGGATTCTGCAACCGGACAGTGGCTCATCCTCGAAAACGGTGCGCCGGTCGTCCAATATAACTACCAAACGGTGCCGCTGCCGGAAGGATATTGGGAACAACTGAAAGAAGGAAAGCAGTATGCTGTGCCGAGAAGCAATTATATTCATCCGCTGTTCGATCTCTGGGGAAAGCCCATCACCCATGATTGGGCGATGGACCATGCCCATCATCGCGGCATCTATTGGGCTTGGCCCGAAGTGGGATACAAAGGCGAATTAGGCGATCTGCATGCCTTGCAAAAAGTTTTTGCGCGCCCCAATGGCAACATTGAAACCATCAAAAAAGATGACAACGTGTCGATCCGTGCCGAAAACCTTTGGAAATGGGAGGACAAAGAACCCATCGTCCACGAAACGGCAACGATCACAGTCTCTCCGCTTACAAAAAACGGTCGAAACGTTGACCTTGTATTCGAGTTCAAAGGTTTGGTTGACGAAGTAACATTGGCACGTCGGGGGCAAGCGCATTACGGCGGTCTCAATATTCGAATGGCTCGGCTTGAAGGTTTTCAGAGCGGTTCGTTTCGTGAATTCGATGGCGATGCTGCCAAAAACGGTGCCGCCTGGGTGTTCGGAACATGGAAAGATGCCGACACAGGAAAACAGATGGAGTTAACCATATTTGAAAAGGCAGACAATCCCGATTATCCCGGCGAATACATACAATATCATGAGATCCAGTGGTTTCAGCCGACGTTTCCCGCCACAGGCACCCGGTTCCTGTTGAAAAAGGGAGAAACCTTGACCCTGCGTTATCGGCTTTGGATTCACGAAATAACTGACGATGCCGCTAAAAAAGCGGCGCAACAAAAATATCAGTTAGACCGATAAACGACAACCTTTCCCCGCACTTTGGCTTTTGTCGGAAATCTTTGCATTGACAACCAGCAGGTACTATTTCGTAAAAAACTGATAGAAGCCGAGGTTGTTTTCGGCGGCTTCCTGAATACGGAGAAGATGTCGCTGACACAACGGCAGTTTACCCGCACAACGAGTCAATAACGCATCGACCAAACCGCCGTACTTTTCGCCCGTCCCGTTGAGCGTCGGTAAAATCTTTTGCGAAACGGCATAGTCCAACGGAGCAAATCGGTTTTCTTCCCGACTCGTATCCATACAGGAAAACGCCACTTGAAAATAATTGCGTACCATCTTCAAATTACGGGGAAAAATCGGCATTTTATTGCTGTTGAAAATCATCTGGATGGCATTCCACTCTTCCAGAATCGTCGCATCAAATTTTTGGTCTTTCGGAGAAAAGGCTTTCATCAAAGACGGAAACGCCACCACTTTGGCGGGTCCTGCGTCCGAAACCGAAATCGGATTCGTGTTGATGTCTTCCGGCGCAAGAGTGATGATCCAACTTCTGTCAATGAATCGCGGTGATAACTCTTCCGTCGTATGGTCGAAGTTCACCGTTGCCAAAAAACGCAGATGATTCGGAACCTGCAAAATCGAGTGTCCTCCCATATTGATCGTCCGCACCGACGCAGAATCGAAATCGCATATCCGCAGAAATGCCGCCCAGTAATGTTCCAATGGGCTCAAATTTGCTTCGTCCAGCAACATAAAGAATGGAGCAATTTCCTCCGCTCGCCGCTGGCACTCCCCATCGAGAATTGTCAAGGCGTTAAAAACTTCACGATTGCTGATCTCCATCGTTTTGCTCAACGGATTGTAATAGCCGATAAAATCTTTATGCGAAGTCCAGCCGCGTTCGACGGAAACCTCGACGAACCGATT
>Ga0123353_10011945_pt1 | contig 12283 bp, 6 predicted proteins | sample TergutLab28metaG_3_FD_92763 | JGI IMG/M metagenome (GOLD analysis project Ga0123353, IMG submission 92763) | Labiotermes labralis P3 segment gut microbial communities from Petit-Saut dam, French Guiana - Lab288 P3 | ecosystem: Host-associated > Arthropoda: Insects > Digestive system > Gut ... | reverse complement strand
GCGTGGTATGGTTTACCGCCGGCTGCAGAGTTGATGTTACCCCCGAAGCGCCTGATGCAACGGGAAGTATTCAAGTTAACCTACGTGCCGACATTGCGCCTGCATCCACTTTGAAAGTGGCAAATGACCAGTGGGAAGCTGGTGACAAGGTCGGACTTTATATGAAACCTGCGGGACAACCGTTATCCGGTGCATACAGCACCGTCCGAAACGTACCGATGAGCCTTGAGGGGCAGACGCTCGTAGCCGACCCACCCGTGAATTATCCGGAAAACGGCAATGTGGATTTCATTGCCTATCATCCGTATACAGCAGCGGTAGGCAGCGATTTTACCGTTGATGTGGACGTAGCCGGTCAAGCTGGCGGACTTCCGACTGAAGTGTTGTATTCGGATTATGTGAAAAATCAGACGGCAACCAGCTCGCCTGTTACGCTCAACTTCCTGTATTCGTTGGCGAAACTTGAGATAACGGTAAAAAGCGGTGAAGGCAGTCCGGTTGCTGAAGGTGAGTTTGCCGGTATGACCGCAAGCATTGAGGGCATGAACACGCAGGCAAAACTAAAACTTGCTGACGGATCATTTACGGGAAAAGACGCGAAACAGACCATTACGCTGCACAAGACCGGCAGCACGGCAACTTCAGTCACTTTTGAGGCATTAGTACTGCCCACAGTTGAAGCCGACGGCGAAATCACATTCGTATTTCATCTGAACGGAGTTACCTACCGGGAAACGCGGACGGTCAATTATGCTTCCCACAGTCTGTACAGGCTCAATTTTGCGATAACTACATCGTTTCCGGAGCCAAAGGCAACCTTACTGAACACATACATTTACCCGCGCAATGAATACCCTGATCAAGACATTTCAGTGGATGCAACATCAATAATGACCATGACAACGGCAAAAGAAGGCGAAGTAACACTTCAAATAGGCGGCACAGGTAAGATGGTCATTGATTGGGGCGATGGTACGCCGTTTGAAGTGTATAGTGCTTTTGGTTCTGATTGGAGTGATTCACATATTTATACTCACAGTTATTCAACTGTTATTTCCCGCACAATAACCATATATGGTGAAAACATTACATTATTCAATTGCGGATTTATTTATGCTGGTTATAGAAATAATCAAATAACAAGTTTGGATGTAAGCAAAAATACTGCGCTGACAGAGTTGTATTGCGAAAATAATCAATTAGAAATTTTGTACGTGAGCAAAAATACTGCGCTGACAACTTTGTATTGTTCTAATAATCAATTAGAAATTTTGGACTTGAGTAAAAATATTGCGCTGACATTTTTGTATTGCAATTATAATCAATTAGAAATTTTGGACGTGAGTAAAAACACTGCGTTGGAAGGATTTCAATGCTATAATAATAAATTAGAAATTTTGGACGTGAGCAAAAATACTGCGTTGCATAATTTGGAATGCGGTTACAATCCATTAAAAATTTTGGACGTAAGCAAAAATACTGCACTGACAAGTTTGTGTTGCCAAAATAATCAATTAGAAATTTTGGATGTGAGCAAAAATACTACGCTGATGATTTTGAGTTGCCAAAATAATCAATTAGAAATTTTGGACGTGAGCAAAAATACTGCGCTGTTTAATTTGCGTTTCCATAATAATCAATTAAAAATTTAGGATGTGAGCAAAAATACTGAACTGACAAACTTGTATTGCTCTGATAATCAATTAGAAAATTTGGACGTGAGCAAAAATACTAAATTGGTAGTTTTTGATTGCTCAGATAATCAATTAGATACCGATTCGTTGAATGATTTATTTGGTACACTACATAGCAATTATATATCAATTACCAAGAACATATACATAGGCAGTAACCCAGGAACAAACGATTGCGACCGAAGCATTGCCGAAGATAAGGGATGGACGGTAAATTAATAAAAGTAACATGCCAAAATTTGACATGATTTACTACGGCAGAATCCATTGAGGCGGCGGCTTGGCGCAAGCGGGGAATACACTAACGGGCTATCAAGAAATAAAGCACACAAAAAACTCTGTGGCTCTCTGTGTCTTCTCTGTGAAACTCCGTGTAATTAACATAATTACACAGAGAACCACAGAGGACGCACAGAGACACACAGAGGATAAATTGCATCGATTAATATTTGACAACTCCTAACGGTCATGCGGGCGACTAACGGTCAAATTCCCTCCAAACGTTATGAGGACTTACACCCTCCGCTTGCGCCAACCCGTTTAGGAATGAAAAATTATTATCATAGTAATAGTTTTTAACATCCCGTTAGTGATGTGTCTCTCGGTAGAGAATGTACGGGCGAATCTTACCGGGCATCCCGTCAGGGTGTGATGTCAAAAATGCGAAAAATATGAAATATAATATTCGTTCCTTTTTTCGTGGATGTCCTAACGGACAAGCAAGCATTGCGTGGTGTTTCTTTTCTATTGACATAAATGTCCTAACGGACAAATACAGTTAACGAAGGTTTCCCGTTAGGGAAAAAATTTCAATAGAGCGATGACATGGTATGAATTGGATTGTCCGTAGGACATTCACAACAAAAACTGAACGTAATTCTTTATAGATTTCCTTAAATATTTTACACCCCACCGTCAGGGATGCCGCTTTTTCTGTGTGTTTCTCCTTTTTACCGCGAGATGCATCTCTACCGAGATTCGATTTGATAATATACTCATACTTATTAAGTTGAAGCAAAACAAAGTTCAAAACTGAAGGAAAAACGATTCAATTGTCAAAATGAAATAAGACAATCCGCAACCTCTTCCATCAACCATCTCGGAGTGGAAGTGGCGCCGCAAACACCGACATTTCTTGCTCCGGTAAACCATTTGGCATCAATATCTTTGCTTGTTGATACCAAATGGGTACGTGGATTGACCCGCAGGCAAACTTCGTAGAGCGCTTTGCCATTTGAACTTTTGCTTCCGCTCACAAAAATCACCGCATCGTGTCGCAGGGCAAATTTTATCAACTGCGGCTCACGGTTGGATACCTGTCTGCAAATGGTATCATTGACCTGAAACGGAATTTGATCGCATATATGCTGTTCGCTGCGTTTCTGTTCGATAGCTACACGGATTCGCTGCAGTCCTTCAATGGTCATGGTGGTTTGTGCAAACAGGTAAATCGGACGTTTCATATCTATCTGTACGATTTCTTCAGCCGAAATAATCACAATAGCGGTGTTTTCCGTTTGACCCACCAAACCGTTCACTTCGGCATGACCCGGTTTTCCGTAAATGACTATCTGACCGTTGTTAGCCTGTGTTTCGAGATAGGCGCAATGTACTTTTTTTTGCAGGTTGAGTACCACAGGACAAGTGGCATCAACAATGGAGATGTTATTGGCTGCAGCAATGCGATATGTTTCGGGAGGCTCGCCATGTGCGCGGATGAGCGTTTTTACATGATGAAGATATTGCAGATCGTTGTGATTGATGCTCTGCATCCCGCAACGGTTCAGACGCGCTACTTCCGGCTCGTTGTGAACAATATCGCCCAGACTGAATAATGTGTTTCCGCCTTGCAGTTCGTCTTCAGCCATACGGATAGCACGTACCACGCCATAACAAAATCCGGAATCAGGGTCAATTTCAACAACCACAACATGATGATTTGAAGCGTTATTTCTTTTTCAGTTCGCCGACGAATGTTTTCTGATAATCCTTAAAACTGATACTCGTGAACTTATCTTCAACAATAAAATGCAAAAGCGGTTCTATCTGTTCAGCAGTAAAAAAATTTGAAACTACCCAAATGAGTTTATTATCTCCGGTAAAGTATGCTACTGATGGATAACCGGTTACTCCTAACGCAGAGGCAAACTGATGAGTCGTTTTTCTGCCGCTACCAACTCCCTGATTGACGAATGTATTTTCGCCAAACGTTACCGGCGATGACGACTCGGCGTCGAATTTCACAGGATAGAAGTTTTTATTGATATACCGTGCAATGACCGGATGATCGAAAGTTTCGGCGTCCATTTTCTTACACCAGCCGCACCAGTCGGTATATATGTCTATCATGATTTTGCGGGGTGCTGCGGCATTAAGTTTCAGCGCCTCTTCGATAGTGTACCATTTCACTTTTTCAGCGTTTTGCGCTGAAACCGGGAAAATTGTCATCGTTATCAAAACGAAAATATAAATTGCTTTCATGGTATTGAATTTTTCTGCAAAGTAACCCATTTTTCCGAAAAAATAAAAATCGAAAATGAAAAGTTGTATATTTGCAGTCGCTTATACTATATGTGGACTGCATTTTGTTTTCAATCCACAATAAATTTTAGTCAAAAATCAAAAATCAACAATCAACAATCAACAATCAACAATCATATATAAATCATGAGGGTAATAAAAATCATAGCGGGCGTCATCGTTTTTTTATCTGCCTGTCAAACTAAAACATCAAAAAATCAAATGAATACACCCATTGCGCAAAAAAATCCGGTAACCCTTACCACTGCGGGTCACGAACGTGTGGACAACTATTTCTGGCTTAACGAACGCGACAACTCGGAAGTCATCGCATATCTTGAAGCCGAAAACGCATATACCAAAGAAATGATGCGCGATACGGAAGATTTTCAGGAACGTTTGTTTACAGAAATCACTTCGCGTATCAAACAGGACGATCAATCGGTACCGTATTTCAAAAACGGGTATTTTTATTATACGCGATACGAACAGGGTGGCGAGTACCCTGTTTATTGCCGCCGCAAAGGCGACATGAATGCTCCCGAAGAAGTGATGCTCAACGGCGACACGATGGCGCAGGGTCATGCGTACTTCCACACAGGCGATTATGAGGTAAGTCCTGATAATCGTACTTTGGCATATAGCATAGATACTGTGGGACGCCGACTTTATACCATCGCATTCATGGATTTGCAAACCGGTAAACCGGTTGGCAGTATGATAAGCGGTACTACAGGTTCAATGGCTTGGGCTGACGACAACAAAACGCTGTTCTACACCCTGAAAAATCCGGAAACACTGCGTTCGGAGAAATTGATGGCGCACTATCGCGACAGCGCTCATCCCGATTTCTTGATTTATCACGAAGAAGACGAGGCATTCGATCTGGGGGTTTACCGCTCAAAATCCGACAAGATGATTTTCATGGTAGCGGGCAGCAACACCTCCACCGAATACCGTTTTCTTGATGCGGCAAATCCAACCGGAACAATGCGTGTACTCCAACCGCGCGAAAAGGATATGGAATATCAGGTGGAGCATTATGGCAACAAATTTTATATCGTTACCAACTACTGCGCCAAAAACTTCCGACTGATGGAAACCTCTGTTGAAAGGTCAGGCAAGGAAAACTGGAAAGAAATAATCGCGCACCGCGACGATGTCCTTCTCGAAAATATTGAAATTTTCAAACATTTCATGGTCATTGCCGAACGCAAAAACGGACTGATGCAGTTACGAATCCGTCCGGTAAACGGCGAAGAGCATTTTCTTGATTTTGGCGAAGAGGTATATACGGCAAACATATCGTATAATCCGTCGTTTGATACCGATCTGTTACGGGTTTCGTACAGTTCGCTCACTACGCCGCAGTCCACTTTCGATTACAATATGCGCTCCCGCGAAAAAACGCTACTCAAACAGCAGGAGATTGTGGGTGGTTTCAATCCCGGCGAATACATCGCTAAACGGTTGTATGCCGTTGCAAATGACGGGAAGCGGATACCTGTTTCATTAGTCTTTCGCAAGGATACAAAACCCGAAGGACGTACACCGTTGTTGCTTTATGGTTACGGATCCTATGGCGCCATCATTGATCCGTCATTCAGCGTAGCGCGCATCAGTTTGCTCGATCGCGGATTTGTGTATGCCATTGCCCATATTCGAGGCGGACAAACGCTCGGACGCGAATGGTACGAAGATGGCAAACTGTTGAACAAACGCAACACGTTTACCGATTTTATTGCTTGTGCCGAATATCTCATCGCAGAAAAATATACCGATACAGAACATCTTTGCGCAATGGGCGGTAGCGCCGGAGGTCTGTTAATGGGCGCTGTGGCGAACATGCGTCCCGACCTGTTCAAAGCCCTTGTTGCTGCGGTTCCGTTTGTAGACGTTATTACAACCATGAGCGACAAGACAATACCCCTTACCACCGGCGAATACGATGAATGGGGTAACCCCGATGACGAAACGTTTTATCCATACATGATGTCGTACTCGCCTTATGACAACGTTACTGCGCAAATGTATCCCAATATGCTGGTAACAACCGGATTGCACGATTCTCAGGTACAATATTGGGAACCTGCCAAATGGGTAGCCAAATTGCGCGAACTGAAAACCGACGACAACCTGCTGCTGCTGAATACCAATATGGACGCAGGTCACGGCGGCTCTTCCGGACGTTTTAAGCGATACCGCGAAACTGCGCTTGAATATGCATTTCTGTGCAAAATGGCGGGTAGCAGGATGTAAACAAACGAAAAAAATCAGCCATACGAGGAGATGACGCGAGGCTGATTTCTACTAATATCAATTCAATAATCGTATAGATATTGAGTATAATTTCTCCACAATTTCGCATTCACTTAAAAAAAAAATTAGTTTTATATTTTTTTATCATAACTTTGAACGTTTTTTTTTTGGGTCAATTAATTTTTAATTTCAAAACATAAATGGATACAAACCTTTTAAAACCTGATTACATCTTTGAAACAAGCTGGGAAGTATGCAACAAAGTAGGCGGCATACACACTGTGATCTCTACCAAAGCGTTGACTTTAGTCAATGAATACAAAAGCAACTATATTCTGATCGGTCCTGATGTGTGGCGCGACACATCCGACAATCCGGAATTTATTGAAGATACTCAACTGTTCAAGTCATGGAAAAACAAGGCTATCGAAGAGGGACTGCACCTGCGTATTGGACGTTGGAATATTGCCGGTAATCCGATAGCGATTATTGTTGAGTTCCAGTCGTTCACACCTCAAAAAAATACCGTTTTTTCCAAATTTTGGGAAACATTTAAACTCGATTCTCTTGCAGGACAGTGGGATTATGTAGAACCAGCTCTTTTCGGATATGCAGCAGGCAAAGTCATTGAAAGTTTCGTACGTTACAACCTGACCATTCGCGACGTCGTGCTGGCGCAGTTCCATGAATGGATGACCGGAACCGGATTATTGTTTCTACGGATGTCTATGCCGCAGATTGCAACGGTATTTACAACACATGCCACCGTTATGGGACGCTCCATTGCAGGCAACCGTTTGCCTTTGTATGGCGCAATGCACACTTACAACGCCGACATGAAAGCGGCTGAATTTAACGTTACTTCAAAACAGTCGCTCGAAAAACTGTCGGCAAGGAACGCCAACTGCTTCACTACAGTAAGTGAAATCACAGGCAAGGAATGTACGCATTTTCTGTATAAAGACGTGGACATTGTAACGCCCAATGGATTCGAGGACTCGTTTGTTCTGCAAGGAGACGAATACCTCAAAGGGCGCGAAACTGCCCGCAAACAGATGATCGAAGTGGCAAAAGCCCTGTTCGGACAGGTAAGCGACAACCCGATGTTGATCGGTATCAGCGGTCGTTATGAGTTTAAAAACAAGGGTATTGATATCTTTGTGAAATCGCTGGGCGAATTGAAAAAGAAAAATTCACTCAATCGTGAAGTCATCGCTTTTGTATTCATTCCTGCCAATCACTATGGTGCACGTAAAGATTTGCAAATTGTGCTGAACAATCCCGGCATAAAAAACACGAATGGTAAAATATTGACGCACAACCTTCACGACGCCGATTACGATCCTACGCTTCGTGAAATTGAAAATTCGGGATTGACCAACGGTGTGGATGAAAAAGTTAAAGTAGTATTCGTTCCCTGTTATCTGTACGGTGACGACGGAATTTTCGATCTTAACTATTATCAATTGCTGATTGGGCTTGATTTGTCGGTATTTCCGTCGTATTACGAGCCATGGGGATATACGCCTCTCGAAAGCGTGGCATTTCATGTTCCTACGATTACCACTACATTAGCAGGTTTCGGTTTGTGGGTGAAAGAAAGGGGACCTGCCGGGAATAGGGCGGTACGTGTGATTGATCGCGACGACATCAACGATCCTGAAGTTATCTCATCCATCGCCGATACTATTCTTGAATTTTCGCAATTTGACGAACAACAGGAAGAAACTTCCCGAAACGAAGCCTTTGAAGTATCGCGCATTGCATTGTGGGATAACTTCATTGAATATTACCGGAAGGCTTACGATATTGCTTTGCGCGACGTGCGGGAAATTGTAACTCAATATACGCCCAGCAGGGAAATTGCAGAAGACATCCCGCAGGTTGACAAATACCGGTCGAATGAAGCGCCAAAATGGAAGCGCATACTGATCAACAAAAACATGCCTGAAAAGCTGAAAGCATTGGATGAGTTGGCAAATAATCTCTGGTGGTGCTGGAATGACGACGCAGGCGATCTGTTCGAGTCCATTGACAAGACCGCATGGAAGGAATGTGGATGCAATCCTGTTGTATTCCTCGAACATATTCCTTACGACAAATTGGTTGCACTGGTAAAGAACAACTTGTTCATGAACAACCTCAACCGTGTATATCAACGTTTCTTGGAATACATGCAGGAAAAGGAAAATCGCAAAGATCCAAAAATTGCTTATTTCAGTATGGAATTTGGATTACACTCATCGCTGAAAATCTATTCGGGCGGTTTGGGTATTCTGGCGGGCGACTATCTGAAAGAAGCAAGCGATTTGAACGTAAATATGGTAGCCGTAGGGTTGCTCTATCGCTACGGATATTTCCAGCAAGTCATATCGTCGCAGGGCGAACAAATGGCATTCCACGACTCTCAGGACTTTACGAAAATACCAGCCATTCCGATGCGCGACGAAAACGGCAACTGGCGCACCATCAGTATCGTATTCCCCGGACGTACCCTTTATGCCCGTATCTGGAAAGTGCAGGTGGGACGCATTGACCTGTACCTGCTGGATGCTGATTTTGAAGATAATACAGAATACGACCGTTCCATTACGCATTATCTATACGGAGGCGGCGAAGAGAACCGTTTCAAACAGGAAATACTGCTTGGAATAGGCGGTATCCGCGCTTTGACTGCCATGGGGCTGTTTGCCGATGTGTACCACTGCAACGAAGGTCATGCCGCTTTCATCGGTATCGAACGTCTGCACAACTACATCCATAAGAACAACCTTACCTTCGCCGAAGCGCTTGAGATCGTACGCGCATCGTCGCTGTTTACTACACACACGCCCGTTCCTGCCGGTCATGACTCGTTTACCGAAGGAACATTGCGTATGTATGTGTCGCATTATCCTGCCAAACTGAAAATTACATGGGAACAATTCATGGGATTGGGTAAAATCAATGCTTCAGATCCCAACGAACGCTTCTCAATGAGTTTTCTGGCTGCCAATCTTTCACAGGGAATTAACGGTGTGAGCCGTCTTCACGGAAAGGTCAGTCAGGATATATTTGCCCCGATGTGGCCCGGTTTTATTCCTGAAGAATTGGAAGTAGGTTATGTTACCAACGGAGTGCATGTCCCGACATGGACAGCAAGTGAATGGAAACAACTGTACGAAAAATATTTCGGAGCCGACTTCATCAACAATCAACTGCAAATGGATCGCTGGAACAAAATTTATGAAGTTCCCGATAAGGAAATATGGCATGTGAAGAGTATTCAACGCCAAAAGATGATTGAGTACATGAAGGAACGTCTACACAGTCCATTGGTAAAACGCTATCAAAGCCCGAAATACATTGTGGAAGTTGCCGAACGGTTCAACAAAAACATCCTCACGATTGGTTTTGCCCGCCGTTTTGCCACCTACAAACGCGCACACCTCCTGTTCCGTAATTTAGACAGACTTTCAAGGATTATCAACAATAATGAAATGCCCATACAGTTTGTCTTTGCCGGAAAGGCGCATCCTGCAGATAAAGCCGGTCAGGACCTTATTAAAATGATTGTGGAAATATCCAAACGTCCTGAATTTATGGGTAGGATCGTCTTCCTGCAAAACTACGACATCGAATTGGCGCAACATTTGGTTGCAGGAGTTGATGTATGGCTCAATACGCCTACCCGACCGCTCGAAGCGTCGGGTACAAGCGGTGAAAAAGCGGTCATGAACGGCGTTCTGCACTTCAGCGTATTGGATGGCTGGTGGGCGGAAGGCTACACGAAGGACGCCGGATGGATGCTCCCCGAAGAAGCTGCATACGACAACGATAATGCTCAGGATGAATTAGATGCCGAAACCATCTATAACCTCATCGAAAACGAAATAGCGCCACTGTACTATTTCCGCGACAAAGAAGATATACCGATCGGTTGGATACGTTTCATTAAAAATTCCATTGCTAAAGTCGCTTCCAACTTTACCACAACACGCATGTTAAACGATTACATGATGCGCTATTACATGCCGCTCTACCAGCGCAAAATGGAAATTGTAAAGGACGATTTTGAAATGGCAAAGAGCTTATCATCGTGGAAAAAGAAGGTATTCCGCAGTTGGGAAAGTATTGAGGTACTATCAACCAAAACGCCCGATGTACACAAAGAAGCCATCACAGTTGGACAGGAATACAGGTGCGAAGTGGCTATTGACCTCGCCGAACTGTCGCCCGACGATATCGGTGTGGAATTTTTATTAGTGGAAATGATCTCCGAAAACGGACAAATCAAATTATATGGTAGAAAAGAATTTCAATTGGCAGGCGTCAGCGGACGCACCGCTATTTACGAAGTAACCCTGATGCCGTTTAAAACCGGCGCCTTCGAATTCGGAATACGCGTCTTCCCGAAAAATCCAAAATTGCCGCACAGACAGGATTTTAATTTAGTCAAGTGGATTTAATCAATTGAGATATTTTGAATTTTAAAATTAAAAAGAGGGACGCTCCGAATTGAAACGTCCCTCTTTCATGATTTCGTCAGATGACCACCGGATATTGCATAAATCTTTTCTGTTTTTTTCAACATTCAGGTAACCTTTTCTGTTTTTTTTCGTAAAACAAATGAATAACGTATAAGCTTATATGAGTGAAGAAATTTTAAGAGCATTAATGCAGCTATTTGCATTGATTGTCAAGCAGGATGAAGGCGTTTTAAGCGGCGAACGCGATTATGTGGAGAGCTTTCTCAATCAACAACTCAATCAGGAAACTGCCGAAGAATATTTGAAACTATTTGATGACCAGTCGTCTGGCTCATCAGAAGAAACTAACAAAGAGGATACCGAAAAGAAAAAACGATTGACTTCTGTGAAGGATTCAGTTCGCGTGTTGGGTATTTGCAAGAAAATCAACAAAACGCTGACGCAGGAACAAAAAGTGGTGTCGTTGATGCGTTTATTCGAGTTGGTCAATGTTGATAGGAAATTTTCCCACCAGCGCATGTCCATTATCAATACTGTGGCGGAAGTTTTCAAGGTATCGCCGGAAGAGTTTAAAAGCATCGAAACGTTTGTATTGAACAACAAGCCGGAAGAACTTGACCAGTCAGATATTCTGATAGTCAGTAGCGAACAGTTGCAGTTAAATCAAGCTAAATTCATTGGAACAGGTGAATTACAGGGCATTATTGCCATTCTTCGCATACCGAGCGTTGATTTATATTTTCTGAAATATACCGGCAACGAATCGCTGTTCCTGAACGGACTTGGATTAACCAATCGCCGTATTTACCTGTTTGCGAGTGGCAGTACGGTAAAAATGCCCAAAGGTAAACCGGTGTATTACAGTGATGTAGTAGCGCATTTCCTCGCCGACCTCGACGCCAGCAAAATATCATACGAGGTAATAAACCTCGATTTTAAATTTCCAAATGGCGCAATAGGTTTGCGTAACATCAGTTTTACCGAAGGACACGGCAAACTCATCGGTATCATGGGCGCCAGCGGTGCAGGAAAAACCACATTGTTAAATGTATTGTGCGGATTGGAAAAACCGTCGAAAGGCGAGGTGCTCATCAATGGCGTCAATCTTCACACCGAAAAGGAAAAACTCGAAGGCGTCATCGGCTACATCCCGCAGGACGACCTGCTGATTGAGGAGCTAACCGTTTTCGAAAACCTGTATTACAACGCCAAACTGTGCTTCCGCGATAAAAGCGAGGATGAATTGGTGGCGCTGGTAGACAAAACTTTGCATAATCTTGGTTTGCACGACCGCAAAGACCTGATCGTAGGTTCGCCGTTGAACAAGTCCATTAGCGGTGG
>Ga0123353_10011944_pt1 | contig 12283 bp, 5 predicted proteins | sample TergutLab28metaG_3_FD_92763 | JGI IMG/M metagenome (GOLD analysis project Ga0123353, IMG submission 92763) | Labiotermes labralis P3 segment gut microbial communities from Petit-Saut dam, French Guiana - Lab288 P3 | ecosystem: Host-associated > Arthropoda: Insects > Digestive system > Gut ... | reverse complement strand
TTCTCACAAACGGCACGATTTTCGGGGAAAAAAATTATAAAAAGTGTGTTCTTTAAATTCCTTTACAGGCTTTGTCTGAAACATTTCTTATTTCAAAAGGAATACAGCGAGATGGTATCACAAATGTTCACGTGTATTCATGTAAGATGTCTTGTTACTTTTGTAAGATTTTAACCAAACTTGAACTTTCTCGACACGTTTTCGGAAAATACTTGAATAGCAAATTTTATGAAAATCACATCAGTGGAAGCCGGGTTGTTCCATGCGGACAAATGTACACACTGACGGAAGGATAGCCAGATGGATATGACGACACAAATATTCGCTTTTCGCAAATTTGCGAACGCACCAATAAAATTCCCTAATACACTGTGTTTCCATGCTTGCGGAATGCACTAATATTTAGTGCAATGTAAAGCGTATGAAATGAAGGACATGGGGGCGGACCATAGGACTGTGTAAAGAGGACCACGTAACTGGTAATGCCTTTAAGTGAAATGAGTCTTAAGAGTAGGAAAAACCTAATTATAAATTTCTTTCTTATTACTAGTTTACATATTAATGGATTGTAGTAAACTTGAACTCTGTAACAACAATACTTATGCCACTCTTCCTCATCACAGACGTGAAAGTATAATAAGGTGTATTCGTTTCACGCGTCACTCACGTTTTTCAGCTGTCCGTCAGTGTGAAACTCTTGCCTCTGTTTCACCAGAGCGAATTCTGGCTATGTGTCAGAACCCGACAGACGAGAACATAAAAATTAATATCTTTAACTGAAAGACTTCAGCTGTTCCTCTTGACTGAAACACTCGTACTGACGTCACTCTGTAGCCTTCGGCTTGCTTGTCATGGTGGGACAGATGTTAGAGGTGAAATAAATTTCTCATTCGAAGGAAAGATCGTATATATGGTATGAATGATAATAGATAAGTGACTAACAAAAAGGTTTGACTTAAGAGGCAAGAAATGATAGAAAATGAAGAAAATTACTTAATTACAGTTATTGGTTTTAATTACAGAACACGCAAAGAAGCTTCAGTTTTTTTTTTTAAGCAGGGAAATGTCTTCAGAGGCTATCAATATTGCAAGGAAGATTTGCAACTTGGTGATAGCTGCTGACAGCAATGCATTGTCATCCTTCAGGCGGATGGTTGCCAGTCTTATCGCAAAAGCCGGTAATATCCCAATTTAGACTGGAGGATTTGTAATCATAAAAGTGTCACTGGTGCAGGTATCGCTTTGGTCTCTTGTTGAGTCTCACCCACCAGCGCTGGATACGCACCCGGGCCTCGGTATTGCAGCAGTCAGAAGGTACTCTTTCCCAGTCCACCTCCACAGTAAAAGTAAATAAGTAGTGACTCTTAAAACATGTTATTATCCAACAGATTCACAAATATATAATTCGTAGATACGGCTAGAATTATTATAAAATATTTAAAATTGCTCCAACATGTTTCGGATCACAAGGGATCCATCATCAGGGAGCTTTATGCAGTGCTTGGCTAAACTTACAGTAATGGTTCTATCATGTCCGTTGATATGGACGTAGTCGGTGTTATGGCAGCATATTATCCATGGTGCGTGTGTGTACTGCACAGTCTAGAGAGACACTCCTTAACAAGCAGCGTCTTTTCACATGGAAAAAAACCGTAATGTATTATTCCAAAATCTTATACATCATTATTGTTACACAATATCCATTGCTCATTTTGCGAACCGTTGTATTGTTGCAATATATCTAGTATCTATTTGATATAACAATATCGTTTTGGGACATACCCCTTCCCACTATTATGCAGAATATTGTGTTGGAGCGCAGCCATTTTTCATTTGACATAACAATTACTTGTTGGAGATGTCCCTTTGCTCTTGGGGATAAAACCATTTTTTCGGACAGAATCTGTTACCCATTTGATATACCAACATTGTGTCGGACCGTATTCACCACATATTTCACATAAAATCTGTGTGCTGTGAAGCATACGATGCGTATTTAGTATATCATCATGGTGCCGGACAGTTTTCTTTGTCGGCTGGGTACAACAAAATTCTGTATGGAAATATCCGTTACTAATTTCATATACGAAGTTGTACTGGACAGTTTTCAGTGCCTATGCATTAAACTGGTGGGCCGGAAGAGCGCAGCTGGTATAGCGACTCGCTAGGGCTGGACGGTCCGGGGATCGAAAACTCGATTCCCCGTATCCCTGATGCTACGTACTAGACTTGGGCACCTCCAACCCGACTGCCAGGAATGATGCTACACCCACCGTCATCGCCCGAGCGATAGACGCATTGAACATAAAATTAGGCTTTTCACGTCATATCGCAGCCCCACTGATGATGTTGCCCCACTAATGATGTTGCCACACTGTCAAATTATGTATAAAACAGGGGACTAATAAAGACACGATTTACAACAAAAAAAATCCCAGTTGGGGCGAAAGTTTCCGTACCCGTCCAGACCGGCGATGGAGCCCACACAGCCTCCTATACAAAAGAACCAGGTCTTTCCCGGCGGTAAAGCGGCTGGGGCGTGGCGCTGACCACCCACCCCCATCTAGCGCCGAGGTTGAAGAAAGAGTAGAGCTATATATCTACTCTCTGTCTGGGCTTTCGTGGCCTGTTCTAGGGTGGACTTTACATCTTCTATGTATTAAACTTCCAGTGCTTTGAACACTTTAGATTTTCCATTTCGTTTTGGATATTTTGTGTTAAAAGTATCTATTGCCAATTGGATATAAAATCATTATGTTTGAGAGTATCCTTTTTTGTTTCATTTACCGCCATTTTATTGAATAGCTTTCATTGCCCATTGTTTATACCAGCACTGTGTTGGAAAGTATCACTGCCGATTTGGGATATGAATATTCTGTTACACAGTGAGCATTATTTGTTTGTACACTTCTACGAATTATTTCGAAAGCTGGTTATGATTTGTTTTCTTAAAGCAATTTTTTATTTTCTTTATTTATATCCTAATGTAGGCCAATTCTTTTATTTTATAGAGGTCTTGCTGAATTTTTTTACTGATTTATGTACATATCGGTATCATAATCCAGCATACGACAGAGTGTCAACGTTCCTGTCAACCTTGCATGTCATGCAAATTTGTGTAAGATACAAGCACAAATATTTTAGCAGCGCTAAGAAAATTATTTACGTTTTCCACTGATTCGCAAAATTAGTCATGAATGTTACTCTAACACCTTCATTTACGACATTCAATTGCCAATAGTTAATATTAAATACTGTGTGAATAGTCATGTGTTCGAAATCTATCGGTTTTCTATACGGAACTTAAGCCTCCTAGCCGACTGTCATTTAATGGTGGACTACTGGACAGGGCAGCGACGTGGCCACGTATTCTATCGGCAGTGATTCAGAATCCGCCGGCAGCTGCACACATTCCCACCACTGGTAACTGCAGTTTGTTGGCCTCATACTCTGAGCAAATATATCGATTTGAAGCAAAATTCCCCATCAGCAACGTTTTTCCAAACACTCTTGAATGTTAAAGTCTTCTGTCAGCAGGAATTAACGTAATATATTATCGAACAGCTTTCCATGCTGTTTTGTTTAGCCAAACCTTTTTCAGTTCGCGTATTTCCACTGAAAGGGAATCGAAAAGCAGTCTGCTGCAGTAAAGCTACAAAATAGTTACATTTATCTGTTGACAGATGGCGCGATATGTCTTTTCCACTGATTTTTTCAAACATCAAGTACGTAAGTCTTAACACTTGGTTGTCGTTGCTGCTAAAAGATATCCACAAAGCAGTACCAGTAACACAATAATGGATGTGAATTTTGAGGTTCTAATTGTAGTACGCATGAATTTTTCTTTCCTGTGATATATTCTGTTGTGCCCACTGCCATCTATTAGTCCCGTACTACTTACCAGTCCACACGGCATAATAACTACAGTTGCTTACCCTTACAAATATTGAGCACATTTAAAAAATAGAGCACAAGTAATTCATTAATAAAATCCTGTTATTTAATTCTGCTTAGGGAAGTTAGTTATGCTTATGCCGAAAATCATATTAGTAGCCTGCGTAAACATGAGGTAGCAATTTTCTTCTTCGACAGTCCCATCGGCGGCGCGGTCTAAGGCGTAGGTCTGCGGCCGCTCGGCCGCTGAGATTGTGGCTTCGAATGCCTAAAACGCACGGGGAACTACCTGACAGTATTATAGCGCCACACCCTGAACCCGAGGTTTTTGATGCCAAGAGTTATTCCCATTTTCCTTTTGGTCGCCCACTGCGAAACATCTTCCCACTTCAGAGGATCCCACATTTAGCGTCACGGGTGCGAACGGATCTCCCCTATCTATGGACCACACCACATCAACTGCTCCACAGTCTTGTCAATCTACATTCTGTCTAGACGATTGTCAGAAGTCATATTTGTATAACCGAAATAGCCAATAAAGATTCATCTTTTAAAAAATCCTGCCGCATGCATGGATCTCTCTCTTTTGACAGTGTTGTTTGTTGTCAGGTAGAGGTCTCTGCGTAGGGCCGATCGCACATCTAGAGGAGTCTAGACCCACTAGGGCTATGGAGCCATGAAAAAAAATATCTTCTTCTTCTTCTGTATTTCCTGTACTTATGAAAGATGAGAACCTTCTGAGATGCTCCTCTCCATTCATCTTTATTCTGCTCTTCTTTTCTACAATTAATAATTCCCACCCTTATTCTATCATTCTCTACATACAATACAGCAATACAGAACTTTAAATGATACCTTATTCATAGTTAATTACCACAATCCTATAAATAGCAGAAACCATAGGCGTCATTGTTAGTAAATATGTAATCTGTATTATAACTCTAAGTACTGTTAGAACATACTGAATTATTCTATACACACATACCATGGGTCTGTAGTCTATTTACTCTTTATACATGAGAACAAAGTTAATTAGAATGAATTTATTCACTATGAGCAAGCGTGATCTAGACAAAAGAATTTCCGCTCAGAACGTGTAGAAAAGCAGAATACTGTCTGAATATTAGCATTGTACGTTCATACTCTCCCGTTGGATAATAATACTAGGCTCAGCATTGTCTAAGAGGGATCCTACATAGGATTCCATCCATCCTAGAGGACTGAAGAGAAAGAGACGGATGTTGAATGTAGACCATAGAGATCTGATGATCCGCTTTCCTTCACCGAGGATCTTCCCAGCACCATTCACTCTCCGGCTAGCATGTAGCGTGTCTCTCCCTGCTCTGTATTGATTCTAAGCATTAAAGGGAAACCCCAAGGATAAGTAGGGGGTTTGCGCATTCATATAAATGTGATCTCATTCACAGATTAGGATATGATCCACCGCATGCATTTGCGTATGGACAGATTAAAATGCTGGTGTACCGAGTCGCTTCTATCCAGCTTTGTGTATCGCAGTAACCACATTGCGGTGAGACTCACAAGCAACACGCAGTGTACTCTGTATTACTAGTTCGCATCATATAGTGTTTTGTTACTCAACTGTGACAAAGAAGGTAAAGCTTGTGTTGAACAGAGGTTTGGGGACTAAAAATTAGTTAAACCGTTTACTGCTGTGCTTAACAGCAAGGGTTTAAGTGAAGGCGGACGTACGTATTTCTAATTTAAACCAGCGAGACACGCAACGGACGTATAACTTTACATTGAGGCGCCTTCGGGTTGCCATTGTTGCAGTAGAAAGCAATAAGTATTACATGTTCTGAGCTTATGTTCAAAGCCTTAGGCATCCAGCATACAATGAACATGGGTCATATTGTCGTCTGTGGCCTGTCCGGTTCTGCAATGTTTTTCCACAATATCTATCTATATCAATGGTACGACTTTCGAAAAATGTTTTTGAACATGGAGCACATGTTTTGATTTCTTCTACAACATTTTTCCGAAAAATTTCTCATTCTAAAAAGATATTAGCGAGATATGATCAAAAATTGCGCATTGGTCGTCATGTACATTACCTGTAAATATTGTCAGATTTTCTTGTAAATTAAATTCTCTAGAGATTTTAGAAAAATATTGAAATACAAAAGTTCGTAAAAAAAATCCTTCCAGTGGTAGCAAAGTTGTTACATGGGGACGGACGGACAGACAGACATGACAGAGCTAATATTCCCTTTTCGAACTTTTGCCAAAGCGCCCAATAAAACATTAATATTGTTATAATAGCCAGCAGTTAATCAAATTGATCACTTCGTGGAACTGAATTTAGAGTTCAGTGTTCAGAAGAGCCAACTATAACACGTTATATATTATTTGATATAGCAGTACTCTTAGAAAAGTCCATGTTGTAAACTGCCATCTAAGACACGTTATTGGAGGAAATATAGAAGCGACGAGAAGAAGAAAAAGAAGACGTAAGCAGCTGCTAGATGGATACTGACACACGAAAGCGAAAGAACTAGATCGCAGTTTCTGGAGGTTTTGCTTTGCAAGAAGTTTTGGACCTGTCTTACGTGCGACTACGTGTTGCTCAATTTTACAAGTCTACAACCGACAGCGTCGAATGTAGGAAGGCCAGTGAACTATGAATTTGAAAATATGAAAGCCTGTTTCCCAGGAATGCCCATTTTTAATCTTGCCCAGGCTACCAGCTGTCGACACAAGATATGAGGGCTAGAGTTGTTTATTTCCCTACTTTATTACTGTCGACGCTCTCAGGGTACAAAATTACATAGTGTCGGTAATAAGTGAATAAAATATGAGTATGAGGATCTGATGGAATAATAGTGACAGGGCATAACCGACGTTCTAGGAGAAAGACCTCTCCCAACACCACTTCGTAAAACACAGAGCTCTCTTGAAATACCCTGGGAAAAATTCAACATTTCCTTAGTGAGAGCCAGTAACTACCAGTCTGAACTGTGGCACCGGCCTTCAGAGATTTTGAATATCTCATAGCGGTGTTGATAAGGGTTATAATGTGCAGGGATATGGCGACGTGTTATGTGAAATAAAAGTTACTGATGTTGCATAAGTATTTGGTGCCTCTATACTTAGGGTCTGAACAGTCCAAACACACTCTTGGAAGTTTGATTCGCCTTGGTATTCTCCGGGGTACGAGATGGCGCAGTTGGTTGAAGCACTGCGCTACAAGCCGTAAAGTCGCCGGTTCGATTCCGGTTAGTGTCATTGGAATTTTTCGTTGACATAATCCTTCCGGCCGCACTGTGACCCTGGGGTTGACTCAGCCTCTAACAAAAATTTGTACCAGGAATATATCCTGGTGGTAAAGGCGGCCGGTGCGTAGGTCTGACCTTATCACCTTCATGTGCCGATTGTCTTGAAATCTGGTAGCCTTATCCTCCTGGAACCCTCAGGGCCTGTCCAGGCCTAGAATGGGATTGCTTTACCTTTACCTTGGTATTCTAAACTAGAAAACTTCGTGGGTTGCCATTGAAATCAAAGCAACAGCAGATTTTTAGATTCTTACGTAGAACGTTACGTTATCTTCCTGTCTTATTTGATGCTGTATGACATTTACGGTTAATATTGGTCATTAAATTAGAAAAAAGTTAAACGCGACAGACGGAATAAGTCTACGATTTAGAGCCACGAAACTGTAGTGTCAAAGAATGCATCCTTGGCTATGAGGTTGTGCAGTCAGATAGAAATGTACCCTGAAAATGCCTACACCAGATTTCTCGAAAATATCACTAAAATTACGCGACTAGACGGCGTCGCATTCTTCATGGTCGCCGTCTTGCAAATCTCAGATCTGACACGGGAGCGCTGTACATTCTGATTACAGCTTTGTAACCTGTTACTACAAGAAACGTATTCCCATCTCTGGGACGAATTATTTGCCGTATATTGAAAAGGCTTTCTGAATGAGTCTCACGTTCGCTTATCTTTTCTTTGCTTCTCCTTCGTCCGCTGCACACCAATAGGGATAGAGAGGGAACTCGCAGAAATAAAACCCTTTGGAGAAATATTTACACTTCCTCCTTAGGTTTACGATTCAATTTCCTGATAAAAAGAAAATAATTCTAAAATATATGAAGTGGATTTAAGAGAAGACAGCGAAAAGTTGAAGCGGTTTCTGATGACAGTTCATGTTACGTATACAACTGCCCGATAATATTCATGTGTTGTTTAAATAATGATAGAAATGGCTGTAACAGCTAATGTCACACACAAAAGAAACGGATCTGCCGTTAATAATGTGTGTGTAATAAAGCAAGATGTGAGATGTGAATATTGGCTATGGACCCTAAAGAAGAGCTTAGACTGAACAGATATCCGAGATCATTTTCGTGAAGCTTATTTAAATATTGGACAAAAGAGGCAATGAACGTGTAATGTAACAGTGTGGTAGATTCGCGTAGAAATCGTTGCCGAGGAAGACCAATAAGTATTAAATATTAAGAAAGTGTGTCTGTAGTCTTGCCTTAGTTATCTGGCACTCAAAGCGTATGCGCCGCGTTGTGCCATCCGTGTTGTGTCAGGTTCTAACCCAATTTTACACATTATCTCATAAAGAGCACGATTTTCGTAAAAATGTTACTGAACATAAAATAAGTGTTATGTCTTTCTGTATAACTTTTGCGTGAAACATTCCTCATTATAAGAAGGATTCAGTACGCTATTATCATAAATGTATATCGGTCTTCATGTGCAATGCCCGTTATTCTTGTCACATTTTAATGAAACTTTAATTTTTTCGATAGAATGTAGAAAAATCCTCAAATATTAAATTTTATTAAAATCTGTCCCATGAAAGCCGAGTAGTTTCATGCAGACGGACAGACGGACACGACGTAGCTAACAGTCGCTTTCTGTTATGTTGTGAGCGCGCCCAACAATTAAATTCCTGCCCTACTGCGTCTTCACTACGCACTTCGTCCTTTAAGGCAATGTAGAGAAAACCTTGTTGTTAATAAGTATTGCAAGAATCACGAGAATTCCGTTAATACAATCTGTAATCAGGCGATACGTGCAGTAAACACTGTGCCTTAAAGAGTCCACCTGGGGAATGTAGATTGTAAGTAAATTTATATGAACGCCTTTGTTAGAGTTATGAGACAAACAGCTAAATATGTTTTGAAAGCATCATCTTACACAAAACTACAACTTGTGTTCGCGTAGAATTTAACGTTCAGAATGTTCTCTAGAACGACTATTTTTTCCAACCCAGTAAATGTTTACGCGTATCAACATATTGAACAGCTAGTCCAGTTTTATTTATACAGCTTGAAACAACAATAATAACACTTAAAAGCATTATTTCCTTTCCTAAGTACTTGATATTATTCTTAGGCTTCAGAGTCAACTGAATGCCCTTTATTGACGGTATGGGAAAATAGAACATAGTAATCAGACCCGGATATTAAAGTAGTCAGCTAATTTCAGAAGCAGTATAAGTCCACCGTTACATCGACAGCGGTGTAATTTCGCTGAATGGTAAAGTATATGTCGGATAAAAATAGACTTGAACTGTTTCTGAAACTGTTGATTCACTTATACGACCTACGATACAGAGTAGCGTACTTACATCTCAGTTGATTGCTTTTTAATGGTACAAACAAAAGAGCGATAAATCAATAGTAAAGACCATTTCACTTCCTCTGTGTTTACTGAAACGAGTGAAAGTGTGAAAGAAACTGCTAAGGTAGGTGAAAATTGTTCATTTCAGTCCGGAAACCTCAGACGAACCCCTGCTAGGGTTAAAGATTAACTGTTACACAGTTATGTCTGCTGTGATGAATGCACAGTCATCTAAATACTTTCTAAGTTCTATGTAGTCTGGTGATTACAAACAACTCTGAATGTCTTCGAAGTTGTTCTATGTGGTCTGGTGACTACAAACAACTCTAAATACCTTATAAGATTTCCTATGTAGTCTAGTGACTACAAACTACTCTGAATATCTTCTAAGTTGTTCTATGTGGTCTGGTGACTACAAACAACTCTAAATACCTTCTAAGATTTTCTATGCATCTTCTAAGTTGTTCTATGTGGTCTGGTGACTACAAACAACTCTAAATACCTTATAAGATTTTCTATGTAGTCTAGTGACTACAAACTACTCTGAATATCTTCTAAGTTGTTCTGTGTGGTCTGGTGACTACAAAGAGCTCTAAATGCCTTCTAAATTGTACTACGGAGTCTGTTGATTACCAACAGCCCTAAACACTTTACAAATTGTTCTGTGTATTGTGGTTACATCAAACACCTCTAATTTTTTTCTGGGTTATTAAGATTCATTTTTCGGTTATTCATTTCCAATTTAAATTTTTCATTGTTTCGGACATCTGCAGTTAAAATATTTCTCTACGAGGCAAGTTGGCCCAAACTGTAACGCTTCTTACTTGTAGTCAAAAAGTCCTTGGTTTGCATATAGACTGCGACATCGTTTTTCATGATTGATGATTTTCATGACTTTCTTCATCCCTCCAAGAAGTTCTAGGATTTTTTTAATTAGATCACAACCACTTTTTACTCACCATTTCCATTTAATTATTTATTAATTATTCTATCAGTTGATGCTATATTATCCTCGACACTACTCGCGGTGATAATTAAAGCACAAACAAATGAAACGAAAGAATGCCTTATTCCCCCCTTGAAGGCAGCAGACTATTTGTAACACAGAAAACAAACTGAGAAGAAAGGACAATGCTGCAAAAATTCTTGAATATCAAATATGCATTCCTCAGGATACAGACACCATTAGGGCTTTTATGAAAACGGTAATGAACAATGTCAGATTCTAAGGTTCTCATGGCACTGAGTATCAGAACCATTGTCTTCTGGTACGTGATACCGTTCATTGCGGTGGAGTTTAACTTGTGTTTCGAAGGCAATACTTCCTCCATCGTGGGGGAAGAAGGAAGTGCTGCAGGGGTTATTTGGTACAGATATACAGAAGGGAGAAGGGGAGCCTAGAGAGCACGATAATGCACTCGCGGGTTCCTCAAAAGAAGGGAAACTTCTTGTCTGGCTGAGAGACTGTTAGTCCTAAAATACAGAGCGTCTCCATATGACGTACCTTCCGTGCAACTGTCAATATACCAGGTAAGATTTATTCCAATCTATATAGAAGCCATGGCGCGTGAGTTAAAATACGCCAAATAATACACAAATTCTAATCAGGGCTTTTAATACGGCACATAAGAACCTACATCTAATAAAAGTCTTTATATACATAGTAAATCATTAGGTCTTACACGTTATACGGTACAGTTTGTGTTTTAACTTTATAAAAATAGTGACTGTAAGCAAGGAGACCCTAGATCCTTATTTTATCTTCTTTTGTAAGGTTTTTGTATTGACATGATTTAAGACGGCGTACGTACAGGCCGAGACGTGTAGCATTCATGTAAATGTAACCATTTGAAATAAAACAAACCAATGTTGTGTTAGACTGAATGAGTGTGTTTTGTTCGAGATTTATTGCAACTTATTGCACTGATATATAAGCATACAAGTTATTCCAACAAGTCCGGGATTCCATTCGTAGCCTCCGTCAAAGAATGAACGTAGGGTTTATGTAGATTTAAGAATGTATAAAATTGTTCAAGATAACATTCTGTACAGAATGTTTGCCCTATGTATACACAACTACACTGTATATAGAACTTTATCCGTCCGTCGGTCGGCACCCTAATAAGGTCGTAGTTGTTCTCATATATCTGTGAGATACATTCTACGTTTCTACTAACAAAAGTTTAGAATTTTATGGATGCAGCTCTATTTTATTCAAGAGTGCATCTGATCAGGAACTTGGAGTGTCTGCAATTCATCACTACACTAAATTTTTCAAGTCAATCTCCGTCAGTACCCCACAATTCTTCCAGACCCTACCTGTTAACTCCGAAGCGCTCCAGCTAAACACAGATGACAGATGAAAGCTATAATCTAAATTTTGGCATCACCTGTACGGGTTAAGTTAGGTTGCAAAAGAATATACCGATTTGTATGCTGAACAATATTATCTAAATTTTCATCTGTAATGAGACAGCTCCATGCTTCTGAGGGCGTAGTGGCTTTCCTTGCTTGGCCGATAACCCCGGGTCAATTTGTCAGAATACTTTGCCACCTGCGTCGAATGTGTGTGCAGCGTTTCACCTTATCCCACTTCGTCTTGTCCTTTCCGGTGACAACCACTGTCAGTAGCGTCCACTTCTCTGCAACAATACTCATCCGACTTAGTGTCTTCTGCACATTCCGTTTAACATTCTCTCGTTTCCACATAATATCCATCTCATTCCGTCCCGTCATCAATGCAGTCATCATCACTGACATCATCAGACAATATCACTGCACCAATACG
>Ga0123353_10011943_pt1 | contig 12283 bp, 10 predicted proteins | sample TergutLab28metaG_3_FD_92763 | JGI IMG/M metagenome (GOLD analysis project Ga0123353, IMG submission 92763) | Labiotermes labralis P3 segment gut microbial communities from Petit-Saut dam, French Guiana - Lab288 P3 | ecosystem: Host-associated > Arthropoda: Insects > Digestive system > Gut ... | reverse complement strand
TGACCAACTTCTGTGCTTTGCATTTTTCTATAGCCTCACGAATATCTACACCGCTTGTTTCTTTGATTTTGAGATAATTATTGCTTCGTTTGAGGTACACCACACATTCATTATCTATTAGGTCTTTTAAGGCTTGGGTGATCTCCTTCGGATCATTTACTATGTCACGATAGGCATCTACAATTATATCTACTATTGGTGGCAACTTTTCAAATTGCTCAACGAGGTAAATCAATGAAATTGTCTTGATAATTCTTGAATGAAGCGACATATCCCCAACCTTACGAAGAGCGCTTGTCGTTAGCTTGTACATCTTGTGTATTACGCTGGTATAATGCTCCTTACGGAACAGTGGTTCAAAATAATCATAGATGTAATCCGGAGTGAGTAGGGAAAAATCGCTTTTCGTTCCTTTGAGGAATGCCGTCAACGTGTGCTTGTCATCAGAAGAAAGGAATGTAAACAAGGTGCGCTCGTTCTGCGCCACTTTTTCTGAAAGCCGGGGCAATATAAACGTTGAAATCGGATGAAGAGGATAGCAGCCCTCAATTGCAGTCGGAATACTATCTTCATCTTGTTGTTCAAGCAGCCCGTTCTTAATGAAGCGGTCTTTCAAATCATCAAAACGCTTTTTATTTACCTTTCGGAACTTTTCCCAAAGCAACTCATTCTTGTGTATGACCGCAGATATTATTTCGTAAATCTGTGAATAATTGTTATGAAGTGTAACATGTTTGAAGCGCCCTGATACACCTCGCCAACCATCGACTTTGTCCTTTGGAAGGTTCCCATCAATGTAGTTAGCAATGTCTTTATGGCTTATCAACATCAAGTGCATTTGAGTAGATCCACTACGGTCGCATTTTTCGGCAAAATCTTGAAGCAACTTAATATCGCTATTTGTTACCGTCGCTATGCTAGTTTCAAGATATTTACTGAACTCATCATAGATGACATAAATGCCGTTATATCCTTTATCTTTAAGTTTAACGGCGATTGTTTCATACAGCTCAGGAATCTCAAAACCAATGAACGGATTGAAAGTGCTGCCAGATGTCATGGCAGGATAAAGCGATATAAATTCTTCGTAAACATCAACATCAAATTCGTTTAAAGCCAGAATGAATTCGTTCACTGGCTTACGGAGAGAATCAATGAACCTTCTGTATGTATCAGGATACTTTTCCTGCCAACTTCCAATTTGATTTATCGCAGCTTTAAAATGCGTTTCAGGCATTAGATCAGAAAAACCTTCTTCGCTTAATGCTTGTTGCAATGCGCCTAAGAACGATTGTGTGAGACTAGAACTGCTTCCACGTACAATAATGGGGAAAATTCTCTGCTTGCTTTTAATGTACTCTAATGCGAACTCATGAAGCGATGGATTATGCTCTTTCATTTTATTTAAAAGTGCATCAAATAGAGATTTGTCCTGCCTGAATAGAAGCGATACCATGACTAAGATAATATGAGATTTGCCCTTTCCATAAGCGCCAATAAGAATCCTTGCTCTCTGTGTCGAAGAAGCGACTGTGGAGAGAAGAACATCCTCAATTACATCAAGCGATGACATTGTTGGAATAAACCCACGAACCTTATCATCGTTATTCAAGTCATATGCGATATTTACAGAGGTCTGAAACCCTTTTGCTACTTCAATTAGTTCTTTCATAAACTTCTCCTTGCGAGTGTTTATCCGTTAATAGCCCGGTAGTATTCCTCTACACACTCGTAAAAGCCCCAATTAGTTATTATCTGCACAACATCAAGTCCAGCCGTTCGTATAACCTTGATATGTCCTAACAACTCAATCTTATATAGAAGAGCCGTGAGGTTGATGATGTCGAGATTAAAGGGTTTACCTGCATTACCGTTATCATTCTGAATGGATGAAATGCGAACCTCATTTGCTCCATTCGCTTTATCTAAGATAACGGCTAACAATATTAGTGGGTGCAAAGTGTCTTTTTTCGGTGCACTCTTGCGGTATATTTTTAAACGGTTACTATTTCTTTCTGTTCTAACAATATCAATCAGACCTAGCTCGCCCAGAGGGCAATCTATATTACTTTCAGGACTCACTTTTTCTGGATTAGACTTCATACGTGAGACATAAGTACTGATGATACAATTAAAATCATCTTCAATTGTTCGTACTGGCTTTTCACCCTCATCACTATTGCGTAGATACTTATTAAGCTGAGTTAAGAAGTCATCCCGTGTGAATTCGCTCACTTTGAATTCGTTAAAGAAATACCACCATGATGTGGCCTCTGTGTCTTTTCCTTCGCTTGCCTTGACAAGCTGATAATGGAGAAGCCAGAGTGTTCCTGTTTCTTCAAAGTATGGATCGTTAGCTTGGATGATAGAGCCAAAGCGAGTGGGGGTCTGTATTCTTTGTCCCGATAGGGGTTCTTCTGTCAATCCGACTGCAACCATCCAATAGCGTAATGCTTTGACCATGTTTGCGCCGATACCTAATACGTCCATTGGATTGTTCTCTTTGCTGACGAATACATCCGGCGCAGTAAGGACGTTTCTCATGCCCTTGCTCAACCAGCCCTTGCGTATAAAAAATGTATCATGTGCGCGGAATTTCATGCCCTGTTACCTCCATATGATCACTGCTTAGTTTTCAAGTATTTATCCATCAGGCAACCGCCCTCAAGGAATTTTGCTGTCACACACATCTTACAACGCTGACATTTCTTTCCGCTAATATAGTAAGTGCCGCCTATAATGGAGATTGCCCCAAAACGACACAGGGATTCGCATTTTAAACAACGGCGACAAGCGTTATATTTCCTTATCTGATAGCCAACCGCTCTTTGTAAATCATCGTGTTTTGCCACATTTATTGTCTTAACCTTAGCCGAATACTCGTATCCTTCTTGAGCGAACGGCTGAATAGATAGTATCGGCACATAGGTTTTTAAATCAACCACGATGGTTTCGTTAATGAGTTTTCGACCAAGCTCCGGGGCGATTTGTCCGAACGGAATGAACAGTTCTATAAAGCTTTCATTTATCGGTTTGTTCAACTGATAAACCTTTGCATTTTCTTCGGCTGTGCAGTTAGTAAACCGAATTTTTACATCTTGCGCGGCTTCCAAGCCATTGCCACCTTGACGCGCTTTCCATTTGCCAGAATTTATATATTCTTCAGGGTCGGGTTTTCCTATTCGCTTTGCAAAACTAACAAGGAAGCTGTGCCACTTCTCATATTGTTCTGGCATATAAACTTGAGATAGGAACTGCGCACGCTCATTATTGTTCGGGCAACACCAGCAGCCAACACGGTCATATCCAAGTCGGTAGGCTTCGCTGAAATCGACTTTTTTCCCAAAAATGTATAGCCATATATCAATGTCTTTCCATAAAAAGATAGGCGATGCGACCGTCTGCTTTTGTATCTTGATTGATTCGGCATCATTCTCTATGCGGTTATATTTACTTCTATTGACCGACTCGCATTTACGAATTCCATAGAAAGTTAGAATCTCTTTGTCCCTATACATACTATTCAGGACACGGGTTATCGGGCCTGTTTTAAACATTGAACAACACCAACGAAGCATCCGCGCAGGAGGGCCGATGTCCTCGCACACATCAAAGAAGTTCTGCTCTCGGTTTATTGCAGTTTTAATGATTGCTTTTGGGTTTGCATCACGATAGCGATCCGTATAGTCTATAGTCAAAGGGAATTCGAGTGTCGTGTTCCCAAATATATGAACGAGCGATGGGTCGCTCAAAGCTTTCATTGCCAAGTCAGCGGTAACAGTTGAATCTTTGCCACCCGAAAATGAAATCACTATACACTCTCTCGCATATGATCTCGCAGTATCCTTAATGAACGAATGTGCTTCATCAACAATATAATTCAGTCGAACTTTATTTACCTCAACGAACAACCTAAGCATTTCTTCGAATTGGGATGAACTATTCTCTGACCTATACTTATCGAGCTGCTCTCTGATTGATTCCGGCGAAAATTTTGAGTAATACTTACTCGTGATAATAGTGGGTTTCCCATTGATATAATAACGATTGTTTGATGCCCAAACGCTGTCATTGATATAAGCAAGTGGCTTCCGTTGCATTATTTCGAGCAACAGTCTTTCTTCTGGGAAAACAGGGCGGAGGTCAGCACACAGGTATGAAGTAGTCTGCTTGCATGATGGGCAAATATCTTTATCTATATCGCTCGCCTGTTTAATGATTGGGACTCTGCAATCGTTACACCAGTAGATAACAAGAGGGATATCATGCTCTGTAGCAAAACCACAGAGTTCGCATTTCGCGAAATTTGTTTCTCTGCTACAATTTTTACACCACATAAAAACACCTCCTTTACTCTATAGATAATGCATTGATATCAGTAACCAAGGAAAATTAAAACAACGATGCTGTGTGAGATTCTCCGACAAGAAGATCGCCGACATCGGCGAGGTCTACGGAAAGTTGATACACTGCGCTCAATGTGTAATCTTGATTTTGTGAGCATTTGCAAAATTCCTTAATGCGTTTGAAATTCTCTCTACTCCTATGCGTTTATTTGTTTCTTGCGGTACTTCTGTTGCTTATCTTTTGTTTTTTCAAGAATCTCAACTGGACAAGGGTTTTGCTGTGAGACGGCGTTATAAAATAGTCTGCCAATTAGTAATCGATCTGCTCTTGCGATACGATTCCATAAATGTCCTACCCATAAATCCCGCACAACAAACACATCACCATCTCTGACATTTTCTAGTTCACCAAGCGCATGTTTAATCTCTTTATCCATAATGAGCCTCCTAAACGCTCGTATTTTCCGCAATAATAACCGTGCGAATAATACAAGTATACATTGAAGTATCGATTAAATCAAGAAATATATTTCTTTCAGATATTCGGAGTGTTAATTCAACGAGGCTTAGTGGCATGTGGTTTAAGCAAATCAAACAAACTAACAAGCAGTGTCAAAGGCAAGCCTTTGACTATGAGCTTGTTGAGGACTCCCTCAAACTCCCTTGCCAAAACTGCCGGGCGATGGTTCTGGCTTAAGCGGCTTTCGCCTCTGCTGGCAATCGTTCCGAGTGCTAGAAATATTTGTCTGCCTTAAATTTCTTAGTCGAGTTTTAATCCCTCCAATATTTCTATTTCGGGAGATTACCGCACCTCACGGACATCGGATCTTCAGTGTACGGTGTTGTGATAATCAAGGAGTATCCGAACATTTTGCTGCGCCATCAAGATCTCCTGCATGTAATTCCTGGCGCTACTTTGCTCCGCATACAGCTTTTTCTTCTCGGCTGCAAGAGCGGCGGCATACTCTTGTTTACGGGAGTTGATAGTCGGCAGCTTCGACAGCTTACGGCATATCGTTCTTACATGGGAGTATTGCAATGAGCCGTAAAATTCAGCCCTGAGAAGTTGGAAGCTGCATGCGTACGGGCACTACATATAGGAAATCCCTGTTATACTACAGTCAGAAGCTTTCTACAAAACCCGCAGCCGATTAAACATTTTCATCCGTTACAGAGCCATGAAAACCTCCGGAATCCCTCAGAGTTCGCATAAAGGGGGTGAGATGTATGATGATCAATATCGGCAAATTTGAGATGTCCCTCTGCCGATCTGGTGGACATAGACTACGCTTCAGAACGAAAATTGGATAGAGCTCTCATCGCAAGGCTATCGGATATGTCATGGATTACGGAACATCGCAACTTGTTCATCACAGGTCCTAGCGGCGTCGGTAAAACCTGGATAGACTCCGCCTTCGGAAAGACTGCCTGCCATATGAAAACCCGTTTACCTCATACCGCATATCACGACTGTTACCATCCCTGCGCACGGCAAGGGCGGATGATACATGGGGCAAGGTTCTGACTACGTTAAAGAAACCTGCGCTGCTCGTTCTTGATGATTTTGGTTTGGACAGGCTTGACGCGATTCATTGCCGGGATATGCTGGAGATAATTGAGGACAGATACGGTTCTGGCTCCGTTATCATCACCGCGCTGCTTCCTGTTGCTGAATGGCACGGCATTTTCGATGATGAGACTGTCGCTGACGCTATGCTTGACCGGCTTGTTCACAACTCGTACAGAATCGAGCTGCACGAGCCATCACGTCGCGCAACGGTGGCTGGAACACGGTAGAGCTCGCTCGTCTACAGCCCCCGTCTCTCCACCGTGTTCGCCGACAAAGATTATTGAATCCTGACAATTAAAACAGCACATTATATCGTTAGGTTTGAGGTGCTGGGCTCAGCCCGGATGTTATACGGCTGTTGGCTAGATGTTTTCGGATTATTTGGCCGGATGTCGTCATGCGGCTGATGTCCGAATGCGTGCGGATTAACCAATCAATACCAATCAGCAAGCATATTGCGACCAGTTCAATTGCGAACGCAGCGCGTTCGCAATTGAATAGCGCCGGTAAAAATTTTTCGGCAATAGGCCAATTGATGGTATGAAAAACTGTTACCAAACTCGGTTTCCAGTTGTGTTGAAAGTTTTCGGATTAGATATTCTCCGCACACCGATCGCTCTTTTCTGCGCTGTTCCTCTATGAAAATACGTTCACCTAAACGCCAGTACATAAATACACGCTGAACATCAACACTGCAGATAGCGATATTTCTCGAATCGATGAGAATGCCTTTATGTCATCGTGAAAAGATGAATTTGTATTGATTTTTTTTATTAAACAGGTTATCCATTAAACATCGCCACCAATTCTGCCAGCCCAGCGGTGATCTCCATCACTAATTTCGATGATTTCCATCAATATATTGTCCCGGATACTTCATATGTACTCTGTGATGAATATATCGTCAGTATAAAACCATAACAAAGCATACCCAAAACCAAACCGCCGCAACCTCTACCGTTCCAATCCCCAGTCCTTTTCCCTGTTTCTTGAATCCGAGCCAATGACATTCCGGACTGTCCATAGTGTTTGTTCCGCTTCTTTGACTTCCTCTTTGAGCGAAGCGTATTGACCATAAATCTCATCTCTCTCAGAAAGCAACTTATCGCGCCCGGCTTCCCACGCAGCGACGGGAAGTTCGGAGCTTTTGCTCAAGTAATCTTTCAAATAGCTCTCAGCGTATTGATACAACGACAATTCCGACCGATGCGCCTCTTCAAACGCGTTTCTATTTTTCAGCCGGTCAATCTGCCGATACTGCTCATAAACAGGTTTGTTTTTCTTGTATATATCAGCCTGCTCGATATGTTCGTCTAAAGCCTTTATCCTCTGCGATAGAGGTTTTAATCTGTCTGAAATCTCAAACTGCCTATTGAACATATCACCGACCTTTCTGTTCAACCCAGCCATATCCTTAATTTCATTATCCCGCAGAAAACCAATTACCTTATCTACCGTTTCCCCATGTTGAAGATGAAGATAATCGCCCCTGCTCTCACGGTTTTTCAGAGCGGCTTGAAAAGCGTCGGCAAGAGCAGAGGATTTATACTCTATACTCACATCTTTAATCCAGTCTTGTAGTTTGGCGATACGCATCTCCAGTTTCCACAACTGGTTGTTTGAAATAGATATATCCCTGTTCAGGTTTCCCCTAACTGTAGCAACGCCTTTTCGCTCCATTTGGGAAGCTGCGACGCCGAGATGAACGGATGGTAATAAATCAATCCCTTTTCTTTCAAATGAACGGTGATCAACTTCCTCGTATATCCCCTGTCTTTCGAGAACATCATTAACAGCCAGAGCCCAACCCTCCCGCCAGACCTCGGCGTTGGAACGTTCGTTCCAGTCATTGGTGGAAATTTTCCTTGTCTTGAACTCTCCGCTTTTCAATCTTATCCTTTCTCCGTTATTATCGAGGACATATTCTTTTCTTGATTTCGCTCCCCATTCCCCGTTTTTATCCATGGGACGTACTGTAAGCAATATATGAGCATGGGGATTACCTTTTCCGGTATCATGGAAACAAACGTCGGCGCACATTCCTTTATCGACGAAATGCCGGTATACATATTCGTGAACAAGCGAAATATTCTGTCTTAGAGATAACTCAACAGGTAAAGCCACTTCAATCTCTCTGGCAAGCTGAGAGTTCTTCGCTTTCTCCACTCCCTCAACAGAGTTCCATAAAACAGCCCGAGATAAATATTCTATAGGCGCATTAGTGGGTAAGATAATCTCCGTATGAACGACGCCTTGTTTTCGTGAATAATCGTGGACGATACCGTCATAGTCATTTCTGATAACCTCACCGGCGCGATAAGCGGCAGCCGCGACCGCCGACTTTCCTTTTCCTCTGCTTACAATCCTGATACTGAGATGATACAAAGCCATCGGCGGTTTACTCCTTTATCTGAAATTTCCATCGATACTCTTAACAAGAAATATCGGTAAGTGAGCTTTCTACGGGAGAACACCCTTGCCGATATGTGTCGCAGGCGTTTGGGAACAGCGCAGTCACCGGGTTGAACCTGAAAAGTTAGCGCAAACAAATTATCACGTCCAAGTTCAAAGAGCCCTCGGCAGAGCGCACGGCACCCGCAAGGGTGTATAAGTGCGCCCTTGCCGATGCAAGGGAGAGGGCGCAAACCACTCCTCCCGAGCCAATACTGCAACCCTTGCAACGGCGAACACGACGACTATTACTCTGCGCTGTCTGATACGACCGGGACAGAAAGGTCGGAACGAACTCGGAATCTCGACAGGTTATTCCTCGATGTATCGCTCAATAGAATCTTTTCAAGGAAGGCTTTCACTTGCTCATTTGTAAGAGCTTCGGAGTTAGGAATAAGGCTTTCCAAGATAGCCCCCCGTTCAATCAAGCGTTTGGTCCTTGCCTTTCGTTCCTGTTCCTTTTGTTCCTGCAAGAGCTTCTTTCTCTGATTTTCAAGACGGATAATCTGTTCCTGAACTACCTCAATTCTTTCCGATGTGTTTTTTGACATGATGATAATCTCCTTTTTTATTTTGATGTGAACGACGGTGCATTCGAAAGAGTAAGCCGCCGAATTTGATTGTAAATCGCGGATAAACCGTATCAAGTCGTTTTTTCAATAATGGAGTCTTTCCCATATCGAAAACAAGCAGTTCAATACCATATCCCTCGAACCGACAAAATGACTGCGTGAAGCCCTTGTATACGGGCTTCTAATGAGCCTAAAGCGTTACATTCCTTGTTTCATGTTTACGATGTTTCTGAACCCTAACGGCAGTGGCGGCTTTGCGAACCAAAACAGCGCAGGCGTCGCAGTATGTCTTTCTACCCAAAACAGGAATACTGATACCGCAGCGTTTACAAGACTTAACGGGCTTATGATTGAATACGGCTTCCAATGCAAGGTCATTCTGCAATACGGCTTCCTTGAAATGCTTACACAAAACGCTTGTGTTGAACGCTATGCCGAACATATAGCAGTTAGAATCCAATGGTAAACATCCGTATTCATTATCAAAATTCGCGCATAATGCAATGATCAGCTTGCGAATGGAACTCTTTTCTTTTCCCGTCAGTTCACGGAAATTATAACGCGACATATCTTCCAATCCTCCTTTCAGCAACAGAGCCGGGAAACTAACCTCTTAGTATAATTGGCTTTGGTGTCGGCCATCAGCAATCCTCCTTTAAGCCGTCCATTGTCGCGGCAATAAGCTGAATCGTGTTCAGCAATTCATCAGCAATCTGTTCGCCGGAGGCAACGCGCAGTAATTCTTCCAGCACAGCCGCAAGTTGGTTTCGAAGTGCCTTATACACACGGGGATTGCCCTGCACCACTACATCCAAGCATTGAAGCCTTCTGACAATATAATCCTGCTTGGTCAAGCCTGATAGCCGGACGGCGGTTTCGATCAACTCATCTTCTTCCGGTGATACCCGAAATGCCACGGTTTTATTGCGCCAGCGGCCGTGCTCGTCGCGGACCTTCATTGACATATCTTATCCTCCTTTGCGTTGTAAATTAAGTTGAGTAGCCATTTCCGTCTGCCGCGTAGGAAACAGATGCGCATAACGGTATGTGATGTCAATACTTTCATGTCCCACCCGGTCGGCAATAGCCAGTGCTGTAAATCCCATATCAATCAGCAAACTTATGTGGCTGTGACGAAGATCATGGATTCTGATGCGCTTTACCCCCGTTTGCTTGCTTCCCCTGTCCATTTCGTGATGAAGATAATGCTTACTGATGGGGAAAATCCGGCTATCCGGTTCCACGTTGTAAAACTGCTTGAGATATTCCTGCATCTCCTCGCACAAAAACGTCGGCATTGTTATGATACGATTGCTCTTTTTGGTCTTAGGTGTTGTGACTACGTCCTGCCCTTTTAACCGCTGATAGGATTTATTGATGCGCAGCGTTTCGTTATTAAAATTGAAATCCGCCGGAGTAAGCGCTAAAAGCTCACCCTCACGAATGCCGCACCAGTAAAGCATCTCAAAAGCATAGTAAGACATCGGTTTATCCATCATGGCATCGGCAAACCGCTCATACTCCGCCTTCGTCCAAAAAAGCATTTCCCGACGTTCCTCGGTTCCCATATTGCCTGCTCTTTGTGCAGGGTTGAGTTGCAGCCCGTAATAACGGATAGCGTGATTGAAGATGCAGCTGAGCTGGTTGTGGACTGTTTTTAGGTAGGTCTGAGATAAAGGCTTTCCCCTGGAATCTATCAGCTCACGTATTTCATTTTGCCAGTCGATAATATCCTTCGCTGTAATTTCGGACAGCTTGCGTTTTCTGAAATATGGGAGAATTTTCTTTCGAATAATACTGTCTTTGGTCAGCCATGTGTTCAATTTCAACTTGGGCTTGATGTCCTTTTCGTAAAGCTGAACAAAGCTCTCAAAGGTCATGTTCACATCTGCCTGTTTTTGCTGGAGGAACTCCCGTTCCCACGCCTGTGCCTCTTTCTTGGTAGTAAAGCCTCGCCTTAACTTCTGCTGCCGTTCGCCCTTCCAATCGGTGTAGCGAAATTGCACGTACCATGTGCCATTGTCGTAATTCTTAAAAGCTGCCATTAAACTCTCCTTTCATGTTGGCCACTTGTTCCATAAAAGCTCTCATAGAAGAACTTTCTATCGATTCGGCCACAGATTGTAATGCAGCCGGTCTTCTTCAGTTCCGCATTCATGGAACGGATTAGCTTGTAGGCAAAAGATTTGGAAACTCCCAATTCCTCCGCCACTTCCTCAACTCGTAAAAACATTTGTCCCGCCATACAAAATCTCCTTTTTTCCCCTTTGGGCATAGTTATTTATTTAGTGTCGGAATACTTTCTGGCCGCCATCCGATTCGCCCGGGCGGACGCGTCATTACTGCGACGCGCGACAGTTATTTAATTGAAACTTAACTATATTTATTTAAGTCGCTCTTAGTATACTAACTATATTCCGTTAAGTCAAGTGGTTTTCATGTAAATATTTAACTTTTTTATTTAAGTTTCTCTTGATTGTTCTTAAACTTATATGCTATACTTATGTCAAAGATCATTTTTGTTCGGACGGGGGACGATGTTATGGCAATCGGCGAGAGGATTAGATTTTTCCGCAACCTACGCAGCATGACGCAGAAATATCTTGGAATGGCTATCGGCTTCACTGAGAAGACGGCTGATGTTCGTATGGCGCAATATGAATCCGGCGCCCGAACACCGAAAGTAAAAATGACAGCCGACCTTGCGAATGTCTTAGATGTCAGTCCACAGGCTCTGTCGGTTCCCGACATCGACAGCGACATTGGCTTAATGCACACCCTGTTTACGCTTGAGGATTTACGCGGTCTGAAAATATCAGAGATTGACGGCGAGCTGTGCTTGCGGTTGGACAAATCCAATAAAGCTTATTCAGGCATGCGCCAAATGCTTGACGCTTGGCGCGAACAGTCCGCAAAGTTGGAAACCGAGGAAATCACCAAAGAGGAATACGATAAGTGGCGCTACAGATACCCCGAATTTGACACCACGCAGATATGGGCGAAAATTCCTTCGCAGGAACTGAGTGACTGGCTTATAAAAGAACTGGATAAATAGAAAAACGGTCTTGCCAACTTTTAAAGTCAGCAAGACCGTTTTATTGGATAAGGCAGATTTACCTGCAAACCACCTGCTAAAGAGGAGTAAACAGAGTAAATCGGAAAATGGCTTCTGCTATCAATCTGCTATCAAATGGCGTATTTTTTCCCCAAGAATTCCGTGTTTTAGGGGCTTCAGGGGCTTCGTTAATTATTCCCACTCTATTGTAGAAGGGGGCTTATTTGTTATATCGAGCACCACGCGGTTTACCTGCGGGACTTCGGTTGTGATGCGGTCGGTGATTATA
>Ga0123353_10011942_pt1 | contig 12283 bp, 7 predicted proteins | sample TergutLab28metaG_3_FD_92763 | JGI IMG/M metagenome (GOLD analysis project Ga0123353, IMG submission 92763) | Labiotermes labralis P3 segment gut microbial communities from Petit-Saut dam, French Guiana - Lab288 P3 | ecosystem: Host-associated > Arthropoda: Insects > Digestive system > Gut ... | reverse complement strand
TTGTTTATGTTGTTTTTTTTTTTTTTTTTGGTGGTTGTGTGGTGGTGGGGGGGGGGGGGGGGGGGGGGGTTATAGGTTTGACAGTGGATGGGCTAAAACGTTTGTGCTTAGTGGTTTTGCGGACCATAATGTTTATAAAGGAAATACAGAATTTTGAGACATTCATGCAGAACAGTTGTGAAGAGGGGTGAATATATCACTTAAAAAGAAATCAAACCCTTGTCAAACTTTTGAGTAATTTTGTATTGTGATAATTTTAATGGGGAAGTTAAAGGTGTTCCTTTCCATGACATGAAGGCAAACAGTGGGAGCAGAAGAGGAATAGCTCTACTCATTCATAAACTTAGTGCTAGATGGTAGTCAGTGGTTAACATCACGCCCTACCCACATTACCCCCTAGGAAGAACCCATATACCTGTTGAATAGGAGGAGGGCGGGTCTCAGAGCCGATCTGGATGTTTTGGAAGTCTTTTGCACTGACAATGAAATATTTCTCCCAGACTGCTATGACTTGTGAACCATAATTTCAGTATCTGCTCTGGTGTCTCCTGTCATTATTCCATATGTGGTTTCATACATATACATGTACACCAGCTGCAGTTGCAGTTTATAATTGTTTTGGTGACATAATGTTACTTATTTAGGGTTTTGTGTGAATAAAAGTTCCTTACAATGGAAGGTTTCCATGGATGCCATGAAAACCCCTTACAAAGCCTTGGACTCCATAGATAATAATATTTTGTAATTCATTACTCTGATTTATGTTTCTCTAGGAATCTCAGGGCGCCATCAGGGGAACAAGTGAGGTTCTTGTTTGATGTAATTCACTGCAAAAACCAAATTATTGAACGAGCTGTCAAGTTTGCTGTTTCAAATTGTCTTGTGTGTGACACTACAGATACTGCTAGGCACATAGCTTATGAACTGGACACCAAAGTGAAGCATAATGTATGTAAAACTATGAAGTTGTAGAGTTGTAGCTTATTTAACTTTACATGTAAATTATGGGTGCTAAAATTATTTTTATGTGTTGAAATTCATAATAATTGTCAGCAGCAAAATAATTGATTGAATGGAAGGGGAATATGGAAGGCCTTAATAAAGCCTCCATTACTACAAATCTGTGAAGCTTCTTGCTTGAAGGTGGCTGGGAACTGAGCTTTAGAGTCGGGGATTGGGTCTAGTGGACTGAAATTCAGACACTGATTGTATGCAAAGCAACTACGTACATTTGGTGCATATTGCACACCGAATGTAATTAAGATAAACTTTAATAACTTTAACCAGCTTGCTGTATAATATTGTGTGTTGTTTTAATCTTTTGATCTTTTAGTGACATCTTTATATAACATTTGATCTCACCTTAATAGACTTTGTAACTCTAGTGTACAAAGATATACTCCCTGATGATGATGCTTATGCATCAAAACATGGAGTGTATTAAGGAGGAGAAAAGTGTTAGTATAAAATATTGTGCATTTGTTGGTTAATAAAAGAAGAAACTACAAAAAATGCATGGTACACATCATTTCAAGATGAACTTTTATTAATTTTAGTAGAGCATGTACCTTCCTAACTTTGTTCTGTATTTGTATTTTGTTCTATAGATTAGTAAAGTTTTTAGGTTTTAGGACTAGTGTTTATCATACTGATTTCTGCAGTGAATTTAAACCCTTCTCTTTGATTCGGGAGGAAATATTTTTTGATGTCTCCTCATCCTTCACCATTTTACTCAAAGTACCAACCAAGCTGAGGATGTTACTACACTTGATGGGCAAACACAGACCAGCAGACTGGAGCTACTGTGGACACTATCTTATTTTGCCTATACTTACAATGAATTAGCAGTCAGGCCCAAAACAGTAACAAAAAACACTACTTGTGCATAGGAAATATGAAGCATGAAAGAAATAAACTTCATTTAATGAAAGACAGAGATTTTTTGAGCTGAAATTCATCTGTTCAATAGCAGGGGAGTGTGGGAATCCAGATTGGCAGCCATGTAGTTTCATCCTGACACATTAGAACCAGTCACATAAGGTCGTAACAATGGTATTAAAATGGGTTATCACAAAAGGCCAAAATCCTAAACACTGACATTTACAAACTTGGAAACTGTACTCTGCAATATTTGTGCCAACTACTGCTTTATTTATTATTTTGTCTAACACTCTTTAAATGGAACCATACTTTTCTGCCCTTATTTGGGGAACAGAAGTGTTTAGACTATTATTAAATTACTGAATGTGCTGCAGGTTGTTTCATTGGATGGTACATATTATCAAAAGGGAGGCATAGTGTCAAGTGGCAAAGTAAGTCTGCAAGAGAAAGCAAAACGCTGGATGGCAGAGGACATTCTTCAAGCAAAAAACAGAAAGGTATGTTAAGTAATTTCAATAATTATATTAAACATATTTATAACTGATGTTGATTGACATAATCACATTTTAATTTCTGCAGGTGGATCTGCGTGAAAAGTTACGAGACTTACAGAAGCAATCCAGAATGGTTCCAGTCTCAGAGAAGATCAGTGATGAAATATGCAGCTTAGAAGTACACTTGAAATATGCCAAGAAAGACAAAAACAGGGTGGTATGTTATGGGTATAACTGGTACAATAAATTAACAAAATGTAACTAACATATTATGAACTTAAATTCCAGTTGAAGTGCAAAGGAAATTACTGTTGTGTAGTGCGGATTAAACATATTATTCCATTATATTCGTAGCCTAACAGTGTTTAATGTACTGTCATGACTTACTGGATTTTTTTTAAACAAATATCGAGTTCAGCCCCAGTATTTTTCTTTCCTAGTATATGTACCAGATTTCCCTTTCAGTTCAGTTCAGTTATGTTTATTCAATTCCATCAAATCCATTACAAGTCCAAGAGACCTACTAGTTATAGAACTAGTCATAGTACAATACGTACACAGATACTTATGCAGAAGTATTTAATTTACAAAGTAACAATTATAATTCAAGCTGGTAATAAAATGGCATTAATATATGGTTATTTGATTGATTTAATTTGTATGATTGGTCGATCCATTTCCACAATTGCATATGATAAAGACCTCGTCATTAAAAATATACACAGTCATTCTACATTGTATATTGTACATGATAAGAGAAATGGAACATAGTTTTTTACGAAGACAATTCTTGACTGCTGTGTATCAAAAATACTGAAGAGTATTTTATAAATAATAGCAAGACATATGCAAATGATAGAAATATAGCAGCATGCATACAATAAAATTTAAATAGACTAGAATAATAGTATGAGGTACAAATTTAAAATGAAATACAAGAGTAAAAACATATAACAATCAATTTTACAAACTGCATAGTAGATGCCAAACAGTTTAAAATTACCCACATTAAAATATCTTTAAAAACAGTCATATATCCCAACACTAGTAACATTGGAGTTTAATGGGAACATGTAACAGTGATTTAGTGAAATGTTTACTCTTCCATCATGAGTATGGAGGTAGCAGATTCATTCAAGATATTTGTAGTTGTTCACCAAACTACTTGATGTCACATTCCAGAAGAACATACGAGTAACTGTGATAATCATCACAATGAGGATCTAAGATCTCCCTTGTTAATTAAAGTGTTTATGACAGAGGAGCATAAAATGGTTGATGAAGCATTGTAGCACTTTTCTACAGAAGATAAGAAAAACCACGTAAACCTAAACCCAAAGATATTCAAAGCAAAAGTCAGTCATGTTGAGACAGAAATGGAGGTTTTAACTGAGGTACTGTGTTGCTGACTGTACCTTTAATTATGTGCATTATGCCAAAGTTAAATCTCTGGGCTTATACATCAACCCATCAGATTGTCTTTTGTTATCTTTAACATATACATCATTACAACTGCATGTGTGGAATTAAGAGCGAGTTGTTCCGTGACTAAGATCGTCAGACCATGTGATGTCTCATCACAGAAGACTGTAATCTCAGTATTTATTATTTTGAGACTCACAAATGCCTGTGTGTGAAACATATGAATTTTATTGTTATTTGTGAGTGACATACAGCAGAGAGACTGTATTACTGTTTTCGTTAACTTTCTTTATAGGCGGACAAAGTTCCAGAATTGCAGTTACAGCTTCAAGAAATGGATACTCAGTCTGCAGCTGTTGATGTAAGTTGTGATACTTTCTGCTATTAATGGCACATTGTACCACACTGTTCTCAGCACTGACTGAGTTTGTGTCTTTTGATAGTCTCTAGTTGCAGATCTTCAACAAAAAGTACTGGATCATTGTAGCAAGATACAAACAATTAAAAATGAGATTAATATAGTTGAGGATGGTATATTTGCTGACTTCTGTCAAAAGATTGGTGTAACATCCATTCGTGAATATGAGGGAATTGGTCTCAGGTAATTTATATTTAGAATCTGCTAATATTTATGAGTTTCTTATTAATATATTAATATTTGAAATGTGTGTTGAACTGTCACAGACTATCTTTGTATGAGTACTCTTAAATGAACACATAGCATGTATATTATGTACATTAATGTAAGACAGACTTTGTGATTGAGTCATACAAAGTGAAACAAAACACACATTTTATTAAACAGATTGTACCAAGAAAGAGCAGAGAAGAGAAATGAACTCTCTACACACAAGCAAAATATTTTGATGCAGCTGGAGTATGAGAAGGAGAAGCTCAGTTCTAGTGAGTATCTAGAATTTATTTGATTCAGTGTTACATGACAGTCAACATGCAACAGCACTGAGTTTCAAAGGGCTAAGATAAAGGCAGAAGTTAAAGTTTTCCATCTACACGCTATGAAGTCAGATAACTGTAGCTCCACTAATTCTTAACCTTGGCAATAGATGGAGGTGAGTGGTCAGCCTCATGCCCCAGCCACTTTAATCCTCAGGAAAAAAAAACCCAGTTCCCATGAATAGGAGACTAAGTGGGCCATAGCCGGTCTCAATGTTCTGAAGAAGAGAGATGTTTTTGCCCCTACTGCGATTTGAATTCTGGATCGTCCAGTCTGTAGCCAAGTTGCTATACTGACTATGCTTTCCAGGCTTTGAGAGTGTGTAGATGTGTACTTGGTAATGGAGTACAAAGAGCTTGTAGTACAGTCTTCTCAGAAGATTCAGACATCTGGCATGTGATGCAACATGGTTTTTAGACAGACATAATTATTTTGGAGGAGACATGCTGCTCCAGCTTCTGGGTAAGAGAAATGTGTTCTTGTTTGAAGATGGGAAATAAATGGTTCACTCTGTACCATGCGATGAAGACAAAGATGTGTAACTCTAATCCCTCTCTTTAACCTTGACCCTAGAAGTGGGTGGGTAGTCAACACCACACCCCAGACGCTTTACCCCCTGGAATGACCTTGTATCTGTTGTACAGGAGGCCGGATAGGCCCCAGGGCCTCTCTGGATGTGGGTAGAAAACTGAAAGTTTGATCTGTATGTACCTGTGTATATGATGTTACAATGCAGCTGTTATGAGTACATCAAATTCCTTGTCAAGTACACAGAGGTTGTGCTTCATTTACTGATATACAATCATCATAAATGAACCATGGATATATCTTTATTTTTATTGTACCATTCAAAATATGATTAATATGAAAGTGTTTCTGTACTGTTTTAAGTTGATGCATGGCCTCCTGTGAACGTCAGTTCGCCTGAGTTAAATTTCATTAATACTTCAAATAGTTTAATTTCATTAGGAAGGTGCACACCTCTTTAGTATTATTAGACTTTTGTAACATTGGAAGTCCTATCAAAGTTCAAAACAAGGGGGAAATATTAAAAATAATTTGAGGTTGACACCTAACATTTCAACATGCTGAGTCTTTCACACTGTGAGCATTTGTGACTTTCTGAACCAGTGAGAAGTATAAATAATTACTAAGTGTGTGGCTGTGGCTGACATTCCTTTATGTCTTGCACTGGGTCTAATTTGATGATATGATATAAACCATGAGAATACTTCAGTGAATTCCAATGTAAAGACCTTTACATATAACATTTATCTTGTTGTGTGCGTACAGGATAAACAACAGGAAGTGAAAATGGATGACTTTTTTTATTTCAGGTACTGGTATCTTGAAAAAGAAGCAGGAATTAAATGAACTAATAGCTCAATTGGAAACGGCAAAACGTAATGTACAGGAAACTGAAGAAGATAAAACAAGTCACACACAAAAATACGAGGATCTGAAATTAAATCTTCAGAGTGTGAAGAAAACACTTTTTTCTGCTGAAAAAAAAAAAGTTCAGGTGCGATGTTTATTCTCGGTTACCAGAGCTGGGCATAAAAAAATATGCCACTAGTTTGTTGTGTCTTGGTAGGATATTGCCTAAAGTACACTGAATTATGTCCATCTCATGATAACATGGTGACTCTCTTTTTTTGTAATTTTATATTTTTTAATTTCACGTTTTCTTATATCTTCATGTATCTTTGGTTTATTTCATAAAAATGTCAGTAGCTGAGATTAAATATCATTGAGTAGTAAGAGGATATGAGAATAATGAATTGGGAAGTTCGTGGATTAATTAGATGTATTATCCCAGCATTTGCTTAGAGCAACTGAGGATAAATATAGAAAATGGGATATAAGTAAGTTAATACATTTCCTTCAGCATCAAAATGCTTTTATGCTTGAATCCCTGAGGGTTATGAAGATAGGTTCCAGCAGGATACCTATGGTAATTTCTCTAAAGAAACCCTCTTCTCTCTCAATTTTTCTGTTTGCTGCATGCAACTACTCCACATCAAAATTTGCATCACATCTACTGCCTCAGGTGTCAGGTTCTCTATTGCAGCATTTGTAAAAGTCATTGTTTTATTGGCCATTTAGTTTGCTTGGGTTATAGTGTCAGTCACACCACTGTGTGATAGTGTTGCATGGAAGTTATGTCTAGTTCATAGCATTTATGTGGTTCATGCATCTTAACCGCTTCCCAATTTATTGTATAGGTAAATAAACAAGACTCTTGATAGTGGAACTCACAGTAAGAGTGATCATGTATGTCTGCGTATGCGTGTGTGGTTCCTTGCTTCCTTCATTCCTAACTTGGGTGGTTTTATTGGGTGGTTGTACACATGTTTCCTGCAAGTGGGCTGTAGATGGAACAATACTTCCTACTGAACCACCAATGTCTAAGGCTCTGTTGTAACCCGAGACTGTGGAATGTATTTCCTTGATGTATGGTTGCTTTATTGGTGGTTCGTGAAGACAACTGCCATTTCTATTAATTATGAATTATTATCTGTGTCAAAACATTTTAAAGGTAATGGAATTATTCATATCCCCTTATAGGCCCATATGCTAGTTTTTGGTCAAAGATATGCATGCAAATGGGGACTGTTTATTGAGGGCATAATATTTGTTGTAGGGAACAACAAGGAAATGCGCTTATCTCCGAAAAAAAGCATGGAATACATAGGGTAATAAGTGGGGATTATTTTCGGCAGCTTTCAGCGCTGGTGTCATTCCCCAAAATATTACAGTATGACAAAGATTATATGTCAAAAGACGGGGTATTTGGTACAGAGCTGTAACATGATGGATGGTTTGTTTAACCATTCACTGAAACTGAGATTTCAATTCCAACCACTACCCAGGGTGGAAGGGTTTTAAATGTACAGACCCCTTAAACGCATTTACAACTGTATGGCGAACCAAGGTCAGTAGCATGTGAAGATTTGGATCCTTTACAGGGCAAGGAGGCAAGCAATGAAGAATTAATATTTCAAATCCGTTAGTGTCAAGTAAAACTTAGGCAAAGACCAGGTACTTTCATTATTTAAAAATAAGAGAAGGCACTCAGTATAACTGATGTGCTGTATTTCAGGTGAACTGCCTGTAATGGTAAACACAATTTAAAATTTGTGAAAGGTTCCAGTAACAAAATATGTAAAGTAGAAGTATATACTTTGGCACAGCAAACGATATAAAAATTTTATATTGTGGTCATATGTGTAAGATGTTACCAACTGTCTGGACCAAGCACAAATCCAGAATCATGCACTCAGGTGGGGCACCTGTGTTGTAAACAGCCATGACTATATACCAAGGCCCACCCTGTGTATATTACTAACAAACCAACTGGCTTGCTGTCCTTATTATCCACACTTGCAGAATTTTTTCATATCATCATTTGCAATTTCTCTTCTTGGACTGCTTATCTCTGAAGGTGAATGCTGTATGATTCTTCAAAACATGGTAACTATTTATCAAACAGTGAAAAGACTTGAATCTTCAGTGATACCATTGAATGGACAACGAATCTTGCATGGTTTTGCTACATCGAACTTGGCCTTTGGTTTCAGTTGCCTATTTACCATATTCATTTTAGCTGAAGGTACACTTGTATGATAACACTTAATGTGTGAGGTGTATTCACAGTTGGCAGATGATCTTACTTGCAGGCTAAAGACGATGTTAAGAGACTTGCAGAGGATATAAAGGAAGGTTCGTTACAGCTGAATAAAATGAGACTGAAGATTGAAGATTTGAAATATACACATCACTTCCTGCTAGTACAGTGCGAGGTAACTTTTCACCTTAGTGTTGACTATAGCACAATTATCAACCAGAAATTTACACATTTTACAGTGTGAGAATTTGAGCAGAGTGCCTTGCAGTGGATAAATTTGAAACCGTAGACTAAAAATTAAAAATTATGGGAATTTTAAAAAATGGAATGTTATTTTACTCATAGTTTAAATGACACAATTCGTTTTCACTGCTGTGGACCACACATAGCTTCTGTGGGTGTGTGTACAACTTAATCATGCTGTAGCTCAGGCGACTAGTCACTGGGATCTTGCAGCAGACACTTGGGATCAGTCCCAGGTATTCCATGTGGGATTTGTGATGGACAAAGTGTCAGTGGGAGAAGTTTATTCTCCTGTCAATTATCATTCCAGCAGTGCTCCATATTATTTGTCTCTCATCCAGAGCCAGTACTGCAGGTCCTTTAGTAGTTACAATTTCTAGGGATTTGGGTTTCACAACACCCCTAGATTGAAAAGAGTAGACCTATACATAACTTAAAGTGGTTCATCCTATTGTATTGAAATCTAAATATTGACAATGTGTTACATATAAAGATGTACATTCTTCTTGATGTATAATTGTGTGCAGTCTGAAAGTAGCTTGATATAAGTTGTAATATGTAGCTGCGATTGCATTTTGATTATAAAGAACTGTGTCTGATGTCTGTTTATTGAATTCCTTATAGAAAATAAGAAATAAAGAGTATCACAACTCTACAGACTGCTCACCAAGTCATATCACATATATCAATTAGAAACTGGTCGAACATTGGTTTATAGTGGAATGCTATTTGTCAGTTTGTGTATTACCTGGCTATTGTGTTTGCAGTTGTACTATTGTGTTTGTGTGTGTGTGTGTACACACACGTGCACAGTGCCTGTGCATGTTTATGTGCATGTATGTGACAAAAGAAGGATAGTTTTAATTTTACAGACTTAGTAGTTGCTGACCAGCAATGTGCGTACTGAAGAAAGGTTGACATGTGTAATATGTCAGGTATCATTAACATGTTGTGTGTTAGACAGGAGTTTTAAGATCTCATAAAATATGTGACACACTTCTCTAGATTGTGAAGTTGTGTAGTTTGGAAGACAGATACTGACATTTTGGAGGAAATTTCTCTCTCCATATGAGATTTCACATTGCTGAACACTGTGTTCACTGCTATGAGGCATATGCCATGAAATTGTTACAGTATTATAAGTTCCATGATGATGATGATGATGCAGTTTGTGTTATGACAGGTCCATAGTGTCTCCTAAATTGAATTCTCCACACAGTGCAATTTAGGGCTTCCTTTTTCAGTTTCCACTATCTTCTTGTTTCCTTAATGTGATCCAGTAGCTGCTTACATCTTATTTCTCATCTTTCTGTCACTTCTGTCCTTCTATCTTTCTTTCAATAACATGTTTTAGAAAGCGGTTCCTTTGTAAGATGTGACCAATTCAGTTAGCCTTTCTTCTGCTTGTTGTATGTAAGATGCTTCTTTCCCCCTTGACTCGTAGTAACAGTTTTTATTTTTTTCACATAATCACTCCAACTGATCTTCTCCATCCTTCTACAGCACAACATTTCATAATTTTTTAGGTATTTCTGATCTATTTTCTGCAGTACCCAAGTCCTTCAACACATTTGATTCTTGTACATTGCACACTGGATATTATCATCTACCAGTTATTTTTTAACTACTTTTGGCTAATATAATGTATATAAGTAGAAATACCATCATAGTCGATGAAGCGTGATGATAGATGCAGCAGGCTGTCTCTAAAATGTCAGTACAAATTTACAAATCCATACGGCGTTACACTTCAGAAGACAGTAATCTTCATACTCATTGCCATAATAACCTAAAATCTTGTTCACAAATGCACAAAAAGGGGGTTGTGATGAATCAGGTTGAAGAGAGTAATAGCAAATGAATGCTGTAGCAGAATTATCTTTATTGATGTTAACTGGATATTTATTTCTGTTCAGGTTCAGGGATTGAACATTCCTATGAAGTATGGAACAATGGCTCACATTCATGAATCACAGTCATCCCTAAATGAAGGCTCTTCTATGCCACAGGCAGCAGAACAGGATAAGAGAAGGTATGTTTATTCTAGCAGGAAGCTGTGTGAGATTGAGCTTCCCATAGCAGTGTTGCTAAAGGTTAAAGTCTTCAGGGATATTATGCTATGTTGACTGGTAAACAGAAAGTATTTAGGAGTCAGCTTGGTTTAAAATCTCAGATGACTTGAATTTTTAGCTCTGTCAACAGATGATCATGTAAATTCTGCAGAATAATTCACCATTTCACTTTCCTTAATTTTTGTGTTGTTCTCATTGTCTAACAACATTGTATGTACACATTTTGTTTTCTGAAAGTAACAAGAATAAAAATTGGGCTTCGCCCTGTAACATACCATGAAGGCACAGATGAGGAATAGAGGTATATCTATGTTCTTTCTTTGACCCCAGAACAATACAGGGGTGGATGGTCAATGCCACACTCCAGCCACTTTACACCTGTGAAAGACCCAGTACCCATTGTCAGGAAACTTGGTGGGCCCTAGGGACTTTCTAGATGGGTGTGAAAAACCTCATCCCTACTAGATTTTGAACCATGAACTGTCCAGGGCATAGAAAGTTGCTATACCGACTACACTATCCCAGCCCACCTGAAATTGTGAAGCACTTGCTGTATGAAAGTGTCTATTGGAAACAAGTAGCAACATTCAGATTACAGAAGTCTCTTGGTTAATATAATAAAGAGAAAGAATTATGGGCGTGTTTTAGTGAGTGAGTAGTGGAAACAATAGCTCCTATTTAAAGTAAAATTCAGATAAAAGTGTGAATGGGTGAAATTTGTCATCCAGGTTAAATGTACAAATTGTTAGTGAAATGCAAGTTAGGTAGTTTCAAAATGCTTCATCCTGTACTGTGGACAACCAAAGTCACAATAATTCAGTAATATGCCATGACTACAAACTTCAGCTCACTGTGCTTGACTTGTTTATTTATTTATTTATTTATGTATTGTCCCAAACATGTTTTGGCAATCAAATGACCGTCACTGGAGAAACACATGAATTACTCAAGGGACATTAATAAGGTTTTATATTAATCACACATATGTAATGTACATGTGTGAGTTGTGTGCAGTATAAATAGATATTTTGATTTTAATCCTAGGGCACGTACACAGTCATTATAGTCTGGACAAAACTTATGTTAAAATCTAAAATTTATTAATTCTTACAGTTCATTTCATTTAAATAATCAAAATATTTACTCTTGAACAATACAGAGAATGTATCACTTTGCATACATGTATGTAAAGGAAATAAACAAATGACCATGCAACACAGCAACTTTTTATAAAATATCAATGTAGGTACATGTTGCGACCTTGCGAGGTCATCATAAGGCCAGTTTTGGAACATTTTAAAAAGAATATACAAATTGCATTTCTAGAAATGAGATCTTATTTTATACACAATAGGTTCAAAATTTGCCTTTTTTAAATACAAGAAAACTTTTAATGTAGATAAAAGATAAAAAAAATTAGTTGTATGAAACTGTTAAAATTTAGAGGTGGCAGGTGTCAGCAAGGACTATGGGGTAGTCGAGCATTGTGGGATGTCTTATTTTATCTTTTATCTATATTGAAATTTTGAATGTATTTATAGAAGAGATAGGAATTGTGAACATACTGTGTAAATATGAGATCTCATTT
>Ga0123353_10011941_pt1 | contig 12284 bp, 10 predicted proteins | sample TergutLab28metaG_3_FD_92763 | JGI IMG/M metagenome (GOLD analysis project Ga0123353, IMG submission 92763) | Labiotermes labralis P3 segment gut microbial communities from Petit-Saut dam, French Guiana - Lab288 P3 | ecosystem: Host-associated > Arthropoda: Insects > Digestive system > Gut ... | reverse complement strand
AGACCGATTTCGCCATGAAAAAAACGAAAATCCGTCAAAATGAATGCGCGCCGGCAAAATAGACAAACAAAAAATTTTTCAAAATTCTCAAAAACAATGCGAGACTGTCGAACTTGGGCTAACCCCTGCCAATAACAACTGTTCGGCTTATGATTGGACACTCGCCGGGACATATCAAAAAAAACAGTAAAATCAACTGTTTTTTTGTGACACTCCACAAAACCATGCTATCTTTCGTTAGAAAGAATCTTCTTCTGGCGAAATGTACAGGAACCCGGTAAATCAACGAGAAGCTCCAGGCAAAGAAAGTCAACAACATGGAATCGGCACTCTTCGGGCGGGTAGCAAGCGCACTGCGAAAAAATCCCTATCTCGATCATTCAAAATTCTCTCATGAAATCCATGAGGATCGGGTCATCCTCAAGGGAACTGTCCCATCCTATTTTGAAAAACAGATGGCTCAGGAATCACTCCGACCCATCCAGGAAATCCGCGAAATCGTCAACGATCTGGAAGTGATGATGCGTCCCTATCGCGTGGACGAAACGCAATGACCCGTCATCGTTGAATCAGGAATTGATGAACGGCAAAATGCCCATGATGCTCCCGCCTCTACACGCCCGACGGACACCGGTGACGGTGGGCAGGGATGGATGGTGAGCCTGGAGTTTAGCCCCGCGTCTTGAACGCCGGATTGGACTTGCGCGTTCTTATGTCCGATAATCCGCATTCAACCGGATGTACTCTTCGGTGAGGTCGGTTGTCCAGTAACGAATGTTCGCGTCGCCGTCGCCGAATGTGATGACGATCGACGTTTCGCGATTATCCCGCAGCGACGCGGACACGGTGCTTTCATCAAAGGGCAGCGGCACGCCGTCGCGAAACAACTCGAAACCGTTGAGCCGTAGGCCGACTTTCGTGATGTCGAACTTGACGCCGCTGTACCCGGCGGCGGAAACGATGCGTCCCCAGTTCGGGTCGGCCCCGGCAATCGATGCCTTGACGAGCGCGTCGCGAGAGATGGTGTCCGCGATGATCTTCGCCGATACGCGATCTTTGCAACCGATCACGTCAACGATCACAAGGTGCGAAACGCCTTCGCCGTCGTTCGGAATGGCGCGAGCGAGTTCGAGGCACACTTCGCCGAACACAGTAGTAAAGGCATCGAAATCGGCACCGGCAAGCGGCTCGTTGCACGTTGCACCGTTGGCCAGCAGCAGGACCGTGTCGCTTGGACTGGTGTGTCCCTCGACGACGATGCAGTTAAACGTTTCATCGACGGTCGCCTTGAGCAGCGTTTGTGCTTGCCCGGCGTCCAACATGGCATCGGTGACAATGAGTGCGAGCATCGTCCCCATGTTCGGCCCGATCATGGCCGCCCCCTTGCACATCCCGGCAACGGAAACGACCTTGCCATTTGTCAGCGTCAGTTGCCGCGACGCCATTTTCGGATACGTATCGGTTGTCATCATGCCGCGTGCCGCCCGTTCGAATGCAGCTTCATCGGCGGCAAGACGTTCGCCCGCCTTGACGATGCCCGTTCGCACTTTGTCGAGCATGATGAACTCGCTGATGACGCCGGTGGACATGACCAAAGCCTGTTCGGGACTCGCCTCGACGGTCGCGGCGGCACGTGCGGTCATTTCCTCCGCATCACGTATCCCGCGTTCGCCCGTGCAGACGTTCGAGCAGCCGGAGTTCATCACGACGGCACGAAAGCCCGTCCCCGGCGTTCGGACCCGGTCGATGCGCACAGGCGCGCCGCACATCAGGTTCATCGTGTAAACGCCCGCCGCAACCGCCGGAATGTCCGAAACGACGAGCGACAGATCAAGAGGAAAGGAAGCAGTACTGCTACTGCGCCCCGCAACATTGCCCGGGTCGCTTTTCACGCCCGAGTAAACACCGGCAAAACGATAACCCTTTGGGATGAACATGTTTCTATTTGCTCCTTTGTTAGTGGCTGGTGATTGCAACCAATCATTATGATCGAAAATCCCGATTCGTCAAGTTTTGGGAGATCACCATTCCTGCGTTTCCGTCGCGTTGGGGATTTCGTATTGCTCCGTCGTCAGATGATACGTCACGGCCAGCCAGCAGTGCAGATAGGCGACAATGGGCAACAGTCCAAAGACGATCGGAGTTGCGATGAAAATGAAGAAAAGTATCTCCATGTAAGGTGGACGCAATTCGATGGTGCCAAGACCGAGAAAATTCGCTGCACCAAGAAAGGTAAGAACTGCGGCGCCGTTCAATAGGATGCAATGCAAGCAAAACGACATGGCAATCGCAAAACCATTACCTCGCGTGTAGTTGGCCGAGCGACGCAACGCCGTCAGACAGCCGACTTCGCGGTCAACGATGTAATGTAGCCCGACCGCGTAACGTCCCAATACATACATGCCCAGCAGAGCGAAAAGCATCAGTCCCACGCAAAAAACCGCAAGCCATAAGTTCGACAGGAACATGTCGCCGGTTTGTTCCAATCCGATCAGGCTTGCACCGATTAAGACCCAAACCGGCAATAGCATTAGCAGGCAAATCAACCCGTAGCAGAAGCAATTCCACCAAGTCAGAAATAATCGCAAAGTGCTTTTCGGATTCTTGCGAAAAAATTTTTTGCCGCGTAATAATCGTATTGCTCCGTCAGAGACAACCGCATAACCGATCAGCTCGAAAAACGAAAGCACAATCATGAATAGAAGCGTAATACAAAACTCGACTGCAACTGGAGGGTTGTCGGAGTTGCTTGCGATGATTGCAATGGACGCAAAAGGCAAAACAACAAGATATGCGAGCAAAATTGCGATCGGTAACATCACCAATTGCAGCAGACCAAGCCTGATGAACGGCCAAGGCTTACTGCGGAAGGTTTGCCAGGTGAAACGGCGGATCATTTTGCCGGTGAGTTTGCACAGTACCGGTTTGCGACGGACAAAGCGGATTTCTCCAACCATCGGTTTTTCCGGTTTTTCGTCCTCAAGGAACGTGACTTGATACGGATTGGGCGAATCGTTCGTCGGCATGATTTTGCGATGTCCTTGTTGAAACCCATGTAGCGGCGGTCACGTCGTGACTGCTTTACATTTCTCGCCCCTCATCCCTCGTCCCTCCTAATAAAACGATCCCTTCTTCGCCTTTTTCATCCGTCCTTTGCGCCGGCGGAGGGTTTCCTGGTCGGCGGGGGTGAGGTCGTCCTCGTCTTGCCAATATTCTTTTCTCGCACGGGCATCGGCGACGGTTTGGCGGTAACGTGATCGATGAGAGTCGCCCTCATGATATTCGTCCGCATTACGGTACTCCGGACCAACTTCTTTGTCATATCCGTCCGAACTCGTGAAACTGTACATCGTCGGGTTGACACGCCGGGACAATTTCCGCCAGATCGACGAGTACCACATATTATACGTCGCCGGATCGGTGACAATAAGTCGTCGCCCGTACAGGCCGATCGACAGTACCAAAAACAGGCAACCCATCATGGCCGCACCGGAGCAGAGCATGGCGTTGAATACCGAATCACCCGGAAGAACCAACTCCAATTCCGTACACCCCGATACGATGAAACAACTTCCGGCCAGCAATAGCGAATTGCACGCCGGCAGATAATGGTGAATTTCGGTCAAAATCCGCGTCCCGATCATCCCGAACACAATAAGGTAAACCGCAACCCACCAAAGGTTTCCGTTTCCGTACAATTGCGTGCCCGTGAAATGAATCATGACATCGCGGAACAGGATTCGTAGCCCGGCCACTTGGTCAAGGCTCAGATACATGCAGGCAATTGCTCCCCAGACCCAAATATCGCTCAAGCGACGAAAGTCCTGCTCACGGCAGCAGATCATATAAACGAGCCCCCCCCAAAATGCCGCCATGCCCCAGAATAGCGTCATCAGCCAAGAAGCCAGCGAATCGCGACGGGTCACATCGAACGCCGCAAAAGTCTCCATGCTACCTGTTTCCGCTATTTTGTTGATTTCCGGGAGTTTGAAATACAGAAACAAAATACAGGCAACACTGCCCGCTCCCAGTAGAAACAGCAGCCAAAACGTTCCAAGCCGTTTGGGAATCAAGTCCTTCAGTAAAGGTGTGTCTTCCATTGACGTTTCTCCCATATTGCGCAGTTTGAATATTCTTCCAATTGATGCCGACAAACTTTTTTCAATCACATTTTTCGACAAAACATGACCGATGAAATCCGTATTGACCTGAAGACAAAAAATCGTTATCGTTCCCATCGGAAATTTTTCTCCGTGGTATGACACCGCTTTCATTTTCTCGGTTTAAACCAATGATGTTTGATGTGACGGACAAAGAAACAGTTCTGAAAACGCTAACTCGCGTCATTGCATTCACTTGCACAATGGCCGCCATATCGTCAATGCTCGTGCTTTGTACAGGTTGCGGTTTGACGGCCCACTCGCTCGGGGCGATCAATCGCAGCCTGCCGATTTCGCCTTTGCCGACGACGAAAGGTTATTCGCCTGTTCAAACGCTTGTGCTTTCGCCAGACGAGAAGTATCTCATTCAGGGACAACATATTACGGCAAAAGAAGGCGAGTCGGTCAGCGGTGACATTCTCCAGATTTGGAATATTGAGAAGAAAAAACACGTTCTGGTCAACCGGCAGCGAACGGGTGCCAATCTCGCCGCAACCTTTTCGCAAGACAGTAAATACGTCTTGTCATGTAATAACGCCGGAGTTGCCCGCATCCCGGTCAGTAGCGAAACGGCCGAGATGATTCCGCTCGAAGAACCGAAATATCTTTCCGGGGACGGGAGCCTCGTCGCGTGTTTGATGACCGATGAATGGCAAGTGCGATCAATTGAAACACAGAACAAAATTTTTACTTTCCCGAAAAATGTTGAAAGATTTTTAGCTTTTTCGCCGGACAACAAGTTTGTAGCAACAACAATCAAAAAAGAGAGTACCCCGGGCGGAGGATCGATAGTTGCCATTTGGTCGCTGGATGTGCCGGGCGAAAACGACTCACCGATGCCAGCTTGCGAAATTTCTGTACCAAGTTCTTTACCCTCAGCGGAAAGAACACGGTTTTCTCCCGATGGAAGATTTCTCGCATTACCTTCCCGACAAGGGGGTTACGTCGGCGTTTGGGATGTTCAAAACGGTAAAATCCACAAAGAGCTTGGTGTACATGATGGTTCCATCAGAACGCTGGAATTTTCGCCCAACGGGAGAATTATGGCTGTGGGAACGCAGGAAGCCAGCGGGAAATACGGTAAAATTTACTTGTGGGATGTTTTTACCGGCATGTTGACGGAAAGAGAAATCATCAACGAAAATCAAGCCAAAGGCGTGACTGCCTTATGTTTCTCCTCCGATAATGAAACGATTTTCATCGGCAACACATCCGGAGATGTCAAAAGCGAAACCATCAAGCGACGTGATTCTCTGTTTTCGTCGAAGTCGCGATGACATACAAAAGGCTTCAAGGCTTCATTGTGTCGAAAATTGATGAAAATCCGTGTTTTTTTCAATGATGCCCTTTCAAATCTGCTTTCCAGGATTTATATTAGTGGTTGGTTGTTAGTGCCGTGTGGCTTGAGTTTTTGATTTTCCAGCCACTCATCACTAACTACTCATCCCATGCCACTAACCAACGGAAGAAATGAACGTGAAAGAATCAAAAGCAAATCAAAATTCGTCCCGTGATTCCTGGACGGCATTACAAACAGAGCTGGGGCTACTTTCGTCGCCGATTGAGCAAGAGCAGGTTTCGGTCATCCGTGCGGTCGATCACCAGGAGAGCGACGATTTTCAGAATCAAGAAGTGTCTGCTGAAGTTCCGCAAGACGAAATTGTCCCCTCACGCCACGAAAGTGACAGTGTGACCGTCAATATTCTTATGCCGGAAACAACGGAAAAAGCACCAGAACATGCAAGCGATCCGTTCGGTTTCGACCCGCTCGACGATTGCGACATTCCCAAAAATGCTTTTTCCTCGCCGCGCAAGTCAAAGGCGTTTCGCAAAACTGAGGAGTCTGCTCCAACTCCGGATGACGTGCCACCGCAGGAAATACGGGAAACGCTGGGATTTGCTCTGCCATCGGAATCCGAATCAAGACAAAGCGAAGCATTGCACGACGGGACAGGTACTTCTGACGGCAAACCAAGCGACTCGATCATTGACCCGCTCCTGTCGGACGAATTACCGACTTCGCTCTGGCAGCCGCGCAAGCCTGCAACGGTTGCCAAGACACCGGCATCGGTGGCGTCGCCTTCTGCGTTTTCCGATTCATGGAGCAATGCGAAAGTCAAAGAGTTGCCGGTTGCAACACCCCCGTCCACCGACGATTTGGGCAGACCTTCCTCCGGTCAAAAGCGGTATGAACGCGGCAATGGTCGGCAACAACAAGAAAAATCCTTCGACCGCAGATCAAGGGAACCGATGCAGGGCCCGTCGGAACGTGACTGGGATCGCCGTGAACATCCCCGCAATGTGCCGAACAATCCGAGACACCGCCAACCCAGGGCTGCCGATCCTCCGGCGGCGTTCGACGATTTTACGATTGATGATCCTGCGGACAGCCCGATGGATTCGTCGTTCAACGAGCTGGCCTGGGAACCGAAATCGACAACTAAAGGCAGGGATCGCGGGCACGACGACCATGACTGGCTCGACGACGGCGTGGACATGGAAATGGAGCAGGCATCGCCCCGGACGAAGCAAAGTGTTGCTGATCGAAGTACCGACAATCGCACTGATCGAAGTACCGACAATCGCACTGGTCGGAGTACCGACAACCGCACTGGTCGGAGTACCGACAATCGCACTGGTCGGAGTACCGACAACCGCACTGGTCGGAGTACCGACAATCGCACTGGTCGGAGTACCGACAATCGCAATCGCAAATCAATCTCCGAAAAGCGGGAGAAGCCTGAAAAGCGGGAGAAATTCGACAAAGACGCGCGGGCTGCTTATGAGGCGGAACGTATACTCGCCCGTCGTGCCCGTGAGGAACAGGTGCGGGAAGAGCGGGAGGAATCGCCAGCTCGTCCGTCGGCTGCTCCGAAACGTTCCGAACCTCATCCGACCGGCAAACCGACGGGTGTCCCGCCGCAAAAAATCGCCGTTTCCAGTTGGGACGACGCCGTCCGGGACATCATTGAGAAGAACATGCAGCGACGTCCGGCAACCTACGGCAATAAAACCGACCGAGACCGAAGAAACGGTGGACGCAGCCATCGGCGTTGATGAGGTGAGTGGTGGGTTGTGAGTTGCGAGTTGCGGGGTTTTCTCACAACTCACCACGCGCCACTCGGCGGTCACGCCTCGACCGTCCTGCCTCGCCACTTACAACTCGCCCCTCCTCTTCAACCTCTGGATTTCAGGTAAAACCCGATGAAAACAATCGTCATTCTATTGCTGCTCGCAACGGCGGGTGCCGGTGGTTACTTTGGCTGGCGTCAATGGAAACTGTCGCAGAACGATCCTCACTCGGAATGCCTCGAATTGCACGGAAACGTCGAGATTCGCCGGGTAAATCTGGGATTTCGCGTTTCCGGTCGTATGGAGTCGATCGCGTTTGAGGAAGGCGATTTTGTCGCGAAGGGTGAAGTCATCGCAACGCTCGACCGAAAACCGAACGAAGAAAATCTCGCCGTCGCGCAAGCGCAACGAGACCGAGCCGCCGCCGAATTGGAACGTATGGAAAACGGTTCGCGTCCGCAGGAAATCGAACAAGCCCGCGCATCGCTGGCCGAAGCCAGGGCGAGTCTGCGCTTGCAAACCGCCGAAATGGAACGGGCGGAAAAGCTGCTTCCCACACGGACGATCGCACAAAGCGAGCATGACGCGATCCTCGCCAGGCGGGATGAAGCCGAGGCCAAAGTCCGGCGCGGTGAAGAAACGCTCAATCTTTTGGAAGAAGGCTCCCGCAAAGAAGACATCGCCGCCGCCCGGGCGTTTCTCGCCGAAGCAAAGGCGAATCTTGACCGGGCGAAAACACTGCTGGGAGACACTGTCCTGGTTTGCCCGAACGACGGTATCATTCTGACGCGCATCGAAGAACCGGGGGCCGTCGTGCAGGCAGGGCAAAATGTCGTAACGCTCTCGCTGAAAGACGCCGTTTGGGTCTATGTCTATGTACCCGAACCGCAACTCGGCAGGATCGTCCCCGGCATGAAGGCCGAAATATACACCGACACGAAAGACAGCAAACCGTACCTTGGCCAGGTCGGTTACATTTCACCGGAAGCGGAGTTCACGCCGAAAAACGTCGAAACTTCGCAACTGCGAACCGATCTGGTCTATCGCGTCCGCATCATCGCCGACACGCCCGACAACGGTCTGCGACAAGGCATGCCCGTCACCGTGCGATTGTTGTTTGATGTGAATGAATTTTGATTTTGCGCAGAGATTTTTTCAAGTGAACAACCTGATGGTTATTGAAATCCAAAATCAATGACATGGAGTTCCCTATCATGGAAAACAATCTGGAAAACGATTCGGAAAAGGTTGTTTGTACTTCATTGACGGATGCCAAAAAGAGCATGACTCGACGGGCGATTCTCTTATGCTTGCTCATTGGAGGTCTTGTCGTCACACCTTTTGCGTCGCGTTTTATACTTCCAAAAAAAACACTTGTCCAAGAGAAACCTACCGAGACACAAATTACGTTTCATGACCCTTTGACACAAATTACCTTTCATGGCCCTTTTAAGATGAATGAGGTTATTCTGCCTGCTGTTGTACCGAATATTATTGAAATTTCAGGAAACGACATCATGGCGGAGTCTCTCACTTTTTATGAAGGAACTTATAACGACACGGTTTCGATCATCTTTACTTTTCAAGGGAAAGAAGATGCCAACCGTAAATTGTATATTTTTCTGTATGTATTGGATGATATGGATAATGTTATTGCCGAAAAACATGGCGGAAGCTTCACTGACCCAAGAATTTTTGCACGAGAAGAAATGGAAACTTCCGGAAAGAGTTTAAGACCTTCAGCGACGATTCATGTCGAATTAAAGAAAGACGTGGAAATCTCTTCCATTTCAAAAATACGCCTTATCTCGCTTCAGGATTTGGAAGATTAGTTGTTTCACAACAGGTTTTTGAAAAATTTAAGATTTTTTCTTTGCGTCCTCTGCGTTCTCTGCGAGAAAAAACTTCGTGCTCTTCGTGATGAAGAAAAATGATCGTCCTTGACCAACTGACAAAACGATTCGGCAGCAATACAAAACCCGCACTGGATGCGGTTACGGCGACGGTGCATCCGGGGCGGATTACCGGGCTTGTCGGACCCGACGGGGCCGGCAAGACGACGTTGCTGCGACTGATCGCCGGGTTGTTCGAACCAACCGCCGGAGCGATCCGGTGGGAAGGGTTGAGGGACGAGGGACGAGGGACGAGAGAAGTTCAGAGTTCAGAGTCCAGAGTCCAGAGTATGAAAAATCACTCTGCATTCCGCACTCTGCATTCTGCACTTGGTTATATGCCGCAGCGGTTCGGGCTGTACGAAGATTTGACCGTGCAGGAAAACCTCAATTTGTACGCCGATCTTCAGGGTATTTCACCATCGCAACGAAAGACGCGATTTGCCGAACTGTTGCGATTCACGGGGTTGGAACCGTTTACCGGACGTTTGGCGAAAAAACTTTCGGGCGGGATGAAACAGAAACTCGGCCTGGCTTGCGTACTGGTCAAGATGCCGAAATTGTTGCTGCTTGACGAACCAAGCGTGGGTGTTGACCCGATCAGCCGCCGCGACCTATGGCGGATGGTGCGCGAATTGGTGACGGATGACGTTATCGTGATCTGGAGCACCGCGTACCTCGACGAAGCGGAAACCTGTGATGAAGTACTGTTACTCAACGAAGGCCGAATGCTCTTTTTCGGCAAACCCGGAGAACTGACCTCGCGTATGGAGGATCGCGTCGTGCAGGTGCGCGGCCTCGGAGACCGCGAGCGGCGGCGCGAGCTGGTTAAACTGTTGCGATTGCCCGAAGTCATCGACGGAACCGTGCAGGGAAGTGCTCTTCGCATCGTAGTGGCGAGTGGCGAGAGGCGAGAGACGAGAGACGAGCATTACTCACCTCTCATTTCTCACCTCTCATCCCTCGCCTCTCACCTCTACCCTGTCACGCCGCGATTTGAGGACGCCTTCATTGATCTGCTCGGCGGAATGCCCAAAGGGAATTCGCCTCTGGTCGGCCGAATGCGTCAAGTGCCGGACACGGATCAACCTGTGGTCGTTGCACGCGGGTTGACGAAACGATTCGGGAATTTCACCGCCGTGCGCGACAACAACTTCGAGATCAAACGCGGCGAAATCTTCGGGCTGCTCGGTCCGAACGGTGCCGGGAAAAGCACGACGTTTAAAATGCTCTGCGGTCTGCTCAAACCCAGCGAAGGCGAGGGTTTCATCGCCGGGCACAATCTGCTCAAATCACCGTCGCAAGCACGCGCGCGACTTGGTTACATGGCGCAAAAATTTTCGCTGTACGGTGATTTGAACGTCCGGCAGAATCTCGCGTTTTTTGCGGGAACTTACGGCTTGAAACACAAGGCGAAACGCGAAGCGGTCGAAAACATGATCGACATGTTCGACCTTGCTCCGTATGTCGGAACGAACACCGGATTGCTGCCGCTCGGATTCAAGCAGCGGTTGTCGCTGGCCTGTGCGCTGATGCACGCACCGGACGTGTTGTTTCTCGACGAACCGACTTCGGGTGTCGATCCGCTCACCCGCCGCGAATTCTGGGGACACGTCAACGCCCTCGTCGAAAAGGGTGTCACCGTGCTCGTCACAACGCATTTCATGGACGAAGCGGAATACTGCGACCGTGTCACGCTCATCTATCGCGGTGAGACCATCGCCGAAGGCACTCCCGATGATTTGAAACTGTCCGTCCAATCCGAAACCCTGCCCGACCCGACGCTCAACGATGCGTTTATGGTGTTAATCCGGGAAAATGACGCGAGGAACTTGTGAACAAACGCATCCGTCAGTTGAGAGCTTTGATGAAAAAGGAAGCCCTGCAAATCCTGCGTGATCCGAGCAGTATTCTGATTGCGTTCGTTTTGCCGTTGATTTTGCTGTTCATTTTCGGGTACGGACTTTCGCTCGACGCCAAGCACGTCAAAACGGCCATTGTGCTCGAAGATCGCAGCCCAATGGCCGAGTCGTTTTACCAGGCGTTCGTTACGACGGATTATATCGACGCGATTCGTTTTGAGCATCGCGCTGCGGCGGAACAGGCGATCATCGACGGACAGGTGCGTGCCGTGCTTGTTGTACCGAACGATTTTACGCGGCAAATCGCAGGCAATCGCGGCGCGAAGGTGCAACTGCTCACCGACGGCAGTGAAACCAATACGGCCACGATTCTTCAGAATTACGTGCTCGGTGTTGTTTCGCGGTGGTCGGTTCATCAATTGCGCGATGCCGGCATGTCAGCCGGAGTCGTCATTGATGTCAAGCCGCGCGTGTATTTCAACGCCGAGCTCAATACGCGCAACGCCCTGATTCCCGGATCCATCGTGCTGATCATGGCGATCATCGGCATCATGCTGACCTCGCTCGTCGTAGCACGTGAATGGGAACGCGGCACGATGGAAGCGATGCTCGCAACCCCCGTACGGAAAATCGACATGATTCTCGGCAAGCTGCTGACGTATTATCTGCTCGGTATGGGATCGGCGACGGTTTGCACTCTGATCGGCATTTTTCTGTTCGGCGTGCCGTTTCGCGGGTCGGTATTTGCCATGTTCCTCGCGTCGAGCGTGTTCCTGGGTGTCGCGCTGATGCAGGGTTATCTCATTTCGACACTGACAAAAAACCAGTTTCTCGCCTCGCAAGGGTCGCTCGTGTTCGCGTTTTTGCCGAACTTCCTTTTGTCGGGCATACTGTTTGAAATCTCGTCGATGCCGATGCTCATTCGCGGAGTGACCTACATTTTTCCGGCACGATATTATGTGACCTGCCTGCAAACGATCTTCATGGCCGGCGACGTCTGGCCGCTACTCATTAAAAACATGGCCTGTATGTGCATCATCGGCATCGTCGTCATGGTCGCCACCATTGTGAAAACGCCGAAACGATTAGAGTAAGACCCTGTCATGTTCAACCGCATTTATCACCTGATGGTCAAGGAATTTCTCGCCGTGTTGCGAGACCCGAAATCACGGCTGTTGTTGATCGTGCCGCCGATTTTGCAGATCATCATTTTTTCCCACGCGATCACGCAGGAAGTCAAAAACGTGACGCTGGCCGTGCTCAATCAGGATCGCGGTGCCGAGGGAAGTACGCTTGTT
>Ga0123353_10011940_pt1 | contig 12285 bp, 8 predicted proteins | sample TergutLab28metaG_3_FD_92763 | JGI IMG/M metagenome (GOLD analysis project Ga0123353, IMG submission 92763) | Labiotermes labralis P3 segment gut microbial communities from Petit-Saut dam, French Guiana - Lab288 P3 | ecosystem: Host-associated > Arthropoda: Insects > Digestive system > Gut ... | reverse complement strand
TGTGGGGACCCGTTGCGCTGACCACGTGACACCCCTCTATCCGCAAAGTTGGCACTAACTTCGCCGACCGGCGGCGGCCGCTCTGTCGGTATAGTTCGCGTGCGGACTAAGGCCACGGAGTTTAGTTTAGTTTTAGTAGTCGATACCAATTTAGTATTGTCCGTGACATATATATATATATATATATATATATATGAAACATTTTATCAAGAGCACTTTAAAGTTTTGGCCCTATTCAGTTGTAATTACCAGATTTCAAGGCTGCAATGTAAGACAGGGGATACATGCTGAGGGTTAGTTTTAAAAGTAAAATAGGAAAAGTGCTGGAACTCTGTATTTAATGTGTGGACTGATAAATTCTAGTTCTTGGGCATATGTCTAATGTGTGGGTTCAAAGACTTGAAATTATTGGCATAGGAAAACGAAAGCTAGAAATGATTAGGGATAAGCAAGAAGGAGAGCGACGGGAAGTTGATTAACTGACAACGTGCGTTTTATGAACTCTGTGGGATCAGTGTGGGATGCAGATTGATAAAAGTCAATACAGATTAATGCTTTGCTTTTCACGACTGACTTTACAGGCTGTGAGCTGCCTCCTGTCCCGGTTCTGTGGTCGTGACTCGGAAGGGCACGCCGTTCCGGCTGGCTTTCTTGCGGGAGCTGCCTTCTTGTTCGATCCCAGGCTGAGTACCTTAGTTACGCTTTTCATCGCGACCCTTCAGCAGCTGACAAAGAGCATCGTAACTGTCAGCGCCGTGCCGTGCCCAAAGTTGCTCCTCACCGCTCTTTGTGCGGTACTTAATGGGGTTGTATTTCATGGCCGAATAGTGGAAGAAGAACTATGTCACCCTTTGGCCGTCAGGTGGATCAGGTTGCTTTCTGGTCGCCGGTCAGTGTTTGCGTGTTTTTGTTTACGGTAAACTGTCAATAGATCAACTATGGAATTGTCATTCTTTCAGGGTTTTTCTACTTCACCCAAAAGAAGAACTGTCGGATGATGTGAAAATGCCCTTTCAGATCTAGGTAGACATCCCACACCCACAGAAAAGCCCAGGAGGGATGGCCAACGGATATTACAAAAGAAATGTAACTGCAAATATTTGAGAATGTGTCCATTTATAAATCGCTGTTGGTAACGACAGTTATGATGTCTTGAAACACTGGAAATAGTTTCGTTGGTAACGTGCCCTGAAGCTAAGTAGGTGGTATATATCCACGTCCAAGTTCATTTCTAGTCTTCTTGTCAGGACATGCATATTTATGAATGTCCCTAAATCAGTGACTCATTAACATTTACACAAAAACTTATTGTTAAATGGGATCTGCGTTCTTCTAGGATATTACGCAGCTTATAGTGGTAATATTCCTTACCGAGTTTTCGAGACAACCTATCGGTCCGATCTTCAAGGACCTTCTTTCTTCTTGGGTTTCTTGGCCCTTGAAGATGGTACCGATCTTTTTCTTCTTAGAATGAGAAATGTTTCGGAAAAAAAAATTGTAAAGAAAATCAAAACACACGTTTTATGTTCATAACTTTATTTCTTAAATCGTTCCGTTGATGAGATAATGTGGAAAAATGTGGTAGAGCCAGACAGACCACAGATGGCGATAAGGCTCATGTGTTTTTGCATGTTGGTTATCTGTTACACTCGGAAAATAAAGTACTTAATGTTTTTCCACAGCGACAATGATGACGCGAATGCGTTTCAATTTTACCGTTATACGTACTCGTACATTGTCACCCTTGTTTTTCATAATGGCAAAACTCGGTTCTCTGTGAGGTACGAAATGGTGCTATCTGCATAGGGTGATTATTTTGTTTGACAACTATAGGTTGCCACTTCCTAACGGTTTGTCTATTGTATCAACGTGTCCCAACTCTCCGACCGCCCACACGTTTAGCACAATAGCGGCAGGAATTGGCAAAAATAGTTATCTGATAAAAAAATAACTCTGTGTAACTTAGATTAATTTTAATCTCCAAGTGTTACTTCCCCTCCCCCCACAAAAAAGACCAGTTTTTACTTTATTTTAATTCCCAAAGCAAATGCTGTGCCATAGTTAAGTCAACAATACGTAGGGTTCTTACTTCTTGCCCGGCCTCAATAGCGGGGCAATCTATATGGAATTTTTAGTTGACAAAACGCCAGTTGGGGGGGGGAGGGGATTTTTTTTGGGAGTGTTTAGAATTTCCCCTTCCTGTAAGCATTCCAGTAGTTTTGCAAACGCATCAACCTTTATTTTTCTAGTAAAATAAACCAAATCGTTGCAGTCGACACAAAAATAACACCGGTTAGAAAAAATTATTCATATTTTGAGTTATGTACAACATATCTGATGTACCTCTTCCGTGCAACAGCCTAATATACACAAATTTCACCACCAATTAGTTGCTCAGTGTTTTATACTCATTATACACAACGCCTACATGTTTCGGTCATGTATCCTGGCCATCTTCAGGGAGTTAAAAGTATGGTCGACGTGTACAGCGTATTTGGCAATTTGTCGTAGATAATTGTCTCATTACAGTATATATATATATATATACTCTGCAGTTATATATGAAAAGTTACCAAATACGCTGTACAGGTTGACCAAACTTGTAACTCCCTGCAGATGGCCAGGATACATGTCTTTTATAGTTTAACTTAATGACGCCATTTTCGACAAGTTTTAATTAATATATCGCTTTTTCTGTTGCAGATGTGACGTGGTTAGAGCCACTTACATGAAATTTCAAGACAGCGTTTAAGTGTAAATTTATACTGCAGTAATTTTCATAACCTCTTGCTGTAAAGTGTCACAATTTTCTGCAATTTGGATTAATTACTGCGTGCTCATAGCACAAAGACAAATGGAGATCGGGTGGATTCTGTATACTTTTGTTCCACTCTTTCATCAGCACATCCGAATTCAAAAATCAAACTGCTCTGATAATGGAACTTTTCTGCTGTTATTTTATTTGGCATTCACGTCATAAAGACAGTTACATTATTGTAAAAAAAAGCCCCCACATTTAAGATTAAAAATGATACAAAACTTGAATGTAGCATGTGACTAAAATTAAAATAAAAATGTATCAAGAAAAGCACGTAGGCCTACATTTGTAAATATTTTATATGCATGTGGTATAATTTCACTCACACTGTGGAGCAATTTCAATCAGTCCTATGTTCTGCTGACATAAAGTTTATATTTTTCGTCAAAGTTTCATGTTACCCAGCTTTATATTCTTGGCAACAAATACGATCACCTTTGAGGCCTTCGGTCTTCTAGGCTGTTGCGCAGCGTCAGATGGGTAGTTTGTTATCAGTACTTCGGGACACAATGTCGGTCTCTTCTTCACGAGTCAAGATGACCAAGAACGTCACACATTACGTTCACCTCTTTTGGCAGATTCTCAGAGCCCCCCCCCCCTACTAGGAGTCACATAGAGTATTTATAATGGGGAGTACTTTAATCCAAGCATTAGGTGCTGGTTCTTCGAAAGTCGAGTAATTATATTGGTTTTTTTTAGGTCATGTAAGGCCTTCTGTTTCTTTTGAGTCGAAGTTAGGATGTCATTACCAATACAGCAGAGACAAAATTAGCATACTTTACTTTGTGGTGCAGTTTAGTAAATAACACTCACAGTAATTATGGCAATTTAATACAATTTTATTTTAAACTAAAATTGGATTGCTATGGACCGTCTTTAGAAAATTCATGACGTAAATTACTCGTATATCCAGTGCATCTGTCTTACTACTAAAAAAAAAATTCCGACCAAGATTCACACAGCCTATTCTCCTACTCGACAGCTCTCCAGTCCTATAGATATAGTGTTATTAATGTCAAATTGAGGTAAGACAAAGTTATAATTCAATAATAAATTCCACAAGCTCAAAAACATTATATTGTACTCAGAATTCTTAATAGAAAGGTAAGAGTTGTCCCTGTGCTCAGTTAGGTGCAACGACATAAAGACATAAGCGGGAGTGGCGATGCAGCTCCACACGATATTAAACATGGCGCTAGATGGAGATGAGTGGTCAGCTGCATGTTTCGACTGCTATACCCACCAGGGAAACAACCTCAGATATCCGCCGAATTGGAGACTATGTTGGCCTCAGATACGAACCTGAACCTTGAAGCTGCCGAAAATCGAACTACTAATATCCAGTCGTCCAACCCTCAGACTATTCACTAGGGGTGCACAAATCCCGTGCACCAGGTCAGCATGACGACTAAATTTTGTACGATGGCACCAAGTAGTTATGGGCCCTCACTACGGCACTTGCTTCACGTCATCCATCTGGCGTCTAAAATTTTGAGATATCTCCTACATTTTTAGACAATATCGCACCCCTGCTACTCTCTATACCAGTTGATTTTCCCGGTTTCAACAGCAGCACCACCAGCAGTGGTAAAAGCAGCAGGGGCAGCGCAGCAACGGCAGTGGTAGGTACGTAAACTTATTTCCAACCGCGTAAAATAAAATACCGCGTGGGAAAACCTGAATGTATGAGGAGCTGCTGTGTACAAGTATGCCTGAATTCCGTAACTTCTCATGGAGTCGTTAAAGATTCGTGTTCTGGGACATTACGGCTTGCACATTCGTGTGTAATTTCTCCACATGTACGATAAGTTTGGTGTCTCCATCTTCCGGGCAGCCCGTTAGACTATGTACCTTTCTTGACAGCATCATGTCACAGAAGACTTTACTGTTTATCTAAATTACATTTAATTCTTGTAAAAATACAAATTTTTTATATTGATTCACGTGCTTGGGGTTAACGAGCTCAAACAACGAAGTGTTATTTTCGCAGAGATTTTTATTGAACTAGCCCATCCATCATGTCCGCTGAATCGAATCGATTCAGTTTTATCGATGTTAATTAATGGCGCCGCGGAGGTGGGAAGTAAAGTTGTACAAGGTAGAGGATGAATTTTGTTTTTGGAAGGACGATTAGGAAGAGTGCCAGCCGCATGCTGTGTTTAAAGTCATTGTGGAATGGAGAAGCCATTCTAAAGAGTACACCAAAAATAGTGTCTACGGCGCGTTACAGTTTATGTGAAATGTACAGACCTAACCTGCAATATGTAAGAAATAAATCCACAAAGAATAAACATTCTCAATCGGCGGAAGTAAGTAAATAATAATGGTATTATTGTATCCATCAGAATGTTTTATTTTATGAAGGGTCATAGTTTTCCATTACGTTGCGGTGGATGTTTAAGTTTCTACGCGTTGAGGCAAATGTAATATGATCTGTTTTATATCTTTGGCCTGGATTGCGACTATGTAAATTGGAAGAATCATGTTGATCAAATTATTCCTAAATTAATTGGGGCATGTTATGCAGTTAGGTCGATGTTCCACATCAGCAAGATTGGTGAATTATAGTTGGTACAACCTGTAGAGCTTTCATGTAGACGTCTTTTTAGAAGACGGGTGATTTTACTTGTTCCATGCCATTATATTGCCATTAAGGAACTTCATTCTGAATAACCAAGAAAATTTCAAGTGAATTTTTCTGTACACAGTATTAATACAAGAATAAACACCATCTGCATTGTCCAAATGCCAACCTTTTATGTTTTCACAGAAGTGCATTCTACACTGGCATCAGTATTTTCTGCAGTTTACCACTTGGTCTCACAAGTCTTAGGAATGAAAGTCACAATTTAAAGTAGCATTAAGAAGATATGTAAACACACACTCCCTTTACTCTACTGATGAATTTTTTTGTTTAAGTGTAATTCATAATACTGTCTATGGAATCTTTATATTTTGTAGTGTACAAAGTCTGTATATGTTACATATTTTGTATGTTTATGACATATTCCACATTGTACAGTAACTCTGGCAAACTTCTTAATTGGTGGAATATGTGTGTGTGGGTATGTGTGTATGTATTCATGTGGTCCCTTGGCATTGGCTCGCTTGCCTTGTCTTCAAAATGTATATCATAGTCTTTAATAAAATATCCTTTAACAGTTTGTAATCATTACTTTTTGTCATATGTGTAATCTACATATGGCTTTCCAGGTATCTAAATACAAAGTTGTGAATTTGAAGGAACATAGATTACCAGTCAACTTCTTACTTTTGCTTTCTTCATTTTGTAGTTTCTTACAACCAATGTATTATTTTATATGCACCATTAGGAGACAGCAATAAAGAGGCAAGAGAATCCTTTACAGTATCAGAGAAATTAGAATTTCAGTATCTCAGTGTGAGACGTCCTGTTGTGTTATGTGTATGTAATAGTTAGGAAAGACCATCAACAAAACTAATTGTGTTAAAATAGTTTATCTGCAGTAACAAATATGTCTGCATGTTTCAGCTCGATTTTAAGCCACCTTCAAGCCAAAGTAACATTCATGCATTTTGAAAGCTTGTGTGCAGAATACCAAGGGATCCCTTGTGGAACAATACAGTTCCATGAAGCAGTTTGTAAATCAGTAATAAGTGTTTGAATCAGTACCCTTGCACATTGGCCAATAAACACTCGAATGTTATTCCAAAGAAGTCCTTCTAGATTCTTTAGAAAGGGTCAGTCTATTACAAACGTGTCAGTGAATCTCGATATCTTGATTCCTGATCATTTTTTCAGAGTTTTTGCCCTATTTATATAGTTCATTTTTTCTGAGGAGATGTCAGGAGGCACTATCTTAACTTTGTACGGAAGACTCAAATCATCTGCATTGTTTTGAAATGAATAGTAAACCAAAAGTGTTGAGCAACAGTTATGTATGTGCTTTTACAGGAGGCATCTGATTCTGATACAGATGATGATAATAAGGACTTTGATGAAGCAATTCCAGACAGAAATGCAAAGATTTTAACAGTGAAAATAAGTTCTCTTCGTACCGACCTTGTGGTGAAAGCAGGCCTTTCTGTGGCTAGAAAGTAAGGTTTGTTCACATTTTAGATATTTGTTATACTTTCGTGTATTATATGGAGTATTTGTCATCATATTCCTATGCACCTCAGCTGTTAGAAAAGTAGCCTTATATGATGTGTGTAATGACAGAGCAGAATTGCTATGGCTGTTAAATTTAGAGTTCATTTCTTTAACATTTTTTGTGCCAAGAATTCAAGCAGAAAGATTTTATTTGTTTTATAATTCTGATGCAACTTATGAATTCATGCTGTTGGATGGTGTGTGTGGATGGTTTGAAGTATTCAGGTGTAGTTGGACAAATTCCTTTTTGACTGATAGTTCCACACACGCACACACACATAGAAATGTAGGGGGAAGAAAGATCTGATTTAAAATGATATGCCATGTGTTTAGCATGCAATCACATGCTTAATTAAGTGTAGGGACCATATTACATTTATGTACGTAGGCCTTTCTGCTTTTCGTTTTGTCACCTGTATCATAGTGAAATTACATCGATATTATGAAACGTGCAAGAAATGCTGCACACACTTGATCTTTCTAGCAGCATGCTATCATAACCTATTGAACAATCTACATAGTCTGTCTTCCTATAGGGAAAGATAACAAAGTTGCTTGTAACCATGTTTTCATAACAAGTTCAAGGAATATAATCCTTGAACTTGTTATGAACTTTTCATTTTGCCTCTTGGATCTTCCATTCCCTGAACTTTTTTTAATGCTTGGATGAAAGTCTGCATGTGATACATTACTAAAATTTTGTAACTAGCCTGAATTTGAGGAGACTCCTCTTCTGGGATATGATGCCACATCAGTGATTAATTGGTTCCTGACATTTTGAAACAACATTATACTATCATATTCAAGGGTCGAAGAGTTCTTAGACATTTCAGCCCTTGAAGATGAGACCATCGCATTGTCTGGAAATGTCAGGAGCCTATTACCCAGTGACAGGGTGTCATTGCCCACAAGAATGGAATCCTCAGCTACACCACTGTGAAAACCTGAATTTGTTCTGTGTTAACTTGGAAATCAGTCAACACTGCCACAAAAGTTATGTTACCCAGTGGCTTCAGCTGAGATGTGAAAATGAAACTTTTTTAGTCGATCTTTCCAACTGGTATTATTTCAACTGTACCTTAGAAATGCACTGAGTAATAAAAGATGGGAATTATAAAGGCCTGTAAAGAGCACACTCTAGTAGTGATGTCTTCCATGTAAAACTTGTAAATACCTTGTTGCTTAATAGTGATTTGTAGTAAACAAGGCTAGTGTGTATTGAATCACTGAAGCCCGGCATCTAATATTTAACACAGCTGTAGCTCATGAACATAGCTACAGATTTTGTATGAAATCCTCCCTTACCGCTTTAGCTTTCTTAAAAATAACAAATGGGAAACACTGAGCATCCTACCCAGTGGGTACTGGATATTCATCCACAAAGGTAAAGAGTTTGGGGCATGCAGCTGACCAGTCACCCCATATACTGTCAAGGTTAAGAAAGAATCAATGTAAAGCTCTTCTTCCCTGTACATCTTCATGGCATGATTTACGTTTACCTTGAGAAAAAATATGTTGCTGTACATTTTGAAGTAGTTGTGATTTACCCTGAATGTTACTGGTTTTAGACATCCATTTTACAGCTGTGAAGCATCACTGGCTGGAAGTAGAAAAATGAGTGGTTGGCTTACAAATATTTTGAAGAATTAAGCAGTTTACCTGATAGACTGTTGTCACCAACTATAATTACAGTGAATGCCCAATTTTTGTGCTGTTGGTTACTGCTGTCTATTATAACTCTGAACAGTTTTTATGCTTAAATTGCAATAAAATTGAACAGCTGGCCACAGGATTAACACCATTTTCATAAATATGAATAGTTTTGTAGTATACATAATTAGATACCCATTAATATATATATATTTTTATTTAATGAACTTTGCAGCAAAGTGGAAAACTTATTCTATGGAAGTCGGATACGAGTCAATGGAAAGAAGATACTTAAGAAGAGCACACGGGTAAGTTACAGATACATACAGTGTAGAGCTTTTTGTAGATAAATGTGTTCAATATTTGTTATACTCTTTCATTGACATACTGTACATGTCTCTTTACAGTTACATGTTGGAGATGAAGTAGATGTAATTCGTGGTTTAAGCCCCATGAACCCAGAATTTCTTTTAGTATCTCGGATTGAGATACTATCAGTGAAACCTGAGGAAGAGAATGTGGGTGTTAAAATTAGACGATTTAAGTCTCTTACTATAGAAAACTATAGTGAACCATGGAGAGAAAGTGTTGATTCTGGTTCGTAGGTCTGGACTGCAGTTTCCAGGTATATTTTTACATATAATAATTTTTAGAAGGACACTTGTTGCAGTATCAAAATTCAGCATTGTGTTTGATTAGTGGAACATTTTTGCACATACTACAGCATGAAAGTAGGAATAATATTTGTCATTTAATGAATATAACAACATACAAATTTAGCACTAAAATTTCTTATTCTGATTTACTATAGTGGTGAATCTTGCAAATGTTTTTAAGAAGGTTGAATGGGAAGGGGTAGGTAAAATGTCAGTTTTGTGAACAGTTGATGTTGGTTCCTTCCTCTTCCACCAGCCAGCCTGGTGATTATCACACTTTTTATTCGGTGATGGAAATGGTATGTTTTCATATAGAATTAATTAGTTCTAATTGTATTCATATTATTTTGTCATGTTATATGCACAAAAGATATGAATACAAGTTTCAGGAAATGTACAAAATACAGTGAGATTATGTGACAGCTGTGCCATTGCATGACCATTATGCTGCATGCAGTTACTGCTATCTGTCTTACTTGGTGAGATGTAGTGATAGTATTGTAAGTTAAAGTTCTAAGTCAGCAGCAGTGATAGAAGAAGCTGTACCTTACCCACTTGTAACACTAATGTCTTCCTGAGTGTTTTATACGAATCTTATATTTAAGTCTGCTAGGAGTCACATAAGCTGAGATTCATATTTTGTTTGTAGCAGGAACACTTTTTAGGAGCTTGTAAGAAGGTAAGAACATCTGACATGCTAATAGCCATTGAACTAATTATCAGTGTTGTGTATTAACAGAATGAAGTTGTATGATGTCACTGCGCTGTGTTTGAAAATTCATCTTGCAAACCTCTTAAGCACTGCCCAAGAACCTGGAGTATGAAAAGGGAGTACAAGATCATATATATAATTACTGGAATCATGGCTGCACAAAACCACACTACCACACTCTTTTTACTCTGTCTTGTGTCAGTTCGATATGATATATTTGATCCCATGCTGACATTTCTTCGAGCAGGGTTTTGAGTACGTCCTTGTGCACACAAAATAACAGACACTGGATCAAAGAAAATCCACGTGTAGATGAAGAAATGAAGAGTAAATATTCAGCATTAATACTTATGTATAATTGTGTGTATGTACGTACTTACGTAAAGAACAAGAAAAAAGAGAGCGAGATAAAAATAACTGCAATGTATGAGCCTTAATCTGTTTTGAAAGTTCAGACAATATATCCAAGCTGATGGGGAGCATCTACTGTAATGCAATAAGTGGTGCATTTTCTCTATTGCTGCGACAAGTGGGAAAGGTAGCGACCATTAGTGCTGATGCATAATGGAAAAGCTGTGCATTGGTACAGCCACCAGGTAATCTGTGTAACAAGAATTTTGTAAGGTAACATTTTATCTTTCCAAATAAAAGTGCAGACTTTTACCAACTTAGTACCAATATTTTGCTTGTGTATGAACTTATGACAGCATCTGACTGCAACACCTTCATCTGGACTTTTAATTGAGAGAGAAGTGTATATGATGTAAAGTTTTAGATTAGCTGAATCATGAGTTGTGACAAACATGAGACTGATAAGTACTATAGAGTCCACTATATACACATAATTTGTCAAAGAATATAAATATTTTGTTATGCATTACATATTAAATAAAAGAGGGCATGATATGTTTGTCTTCATGGAATCTGATGTTATTTAATAAGTTAATTCTCCATAATACACATTAATAAACAGTACAACTTAAAAATTTGTAATTATGTACAAGGAAGCTTCAAAAAGCAAGGTAACCAACACTCTTAATGCCCTAAAATTTATTCTGACGTGGATGCATACATGACACGTGTCAAACCTCAACATAGTCACCACTGATATTTAAGCATTTGTCCACCATGACACCAGGGCTTGTATCCCAGTGTATAAGAAGTCAGTGTAAGTTATTTTGTAGACAGGAGGGGACAGCTTGCTTCACATTGGCATCTGTTGCAAATTGCTTGTCATCCAAATGCTTCGTAAGAGATACAGTGAAATGGAAATCACTGGGTCGCATTCTGAAAGCCGGACTTGCGAATGATTGCATTGCCACAGTTCGGAGTTCCCAATCTTGTGCTACCTGGTGCTTTCCATCTCCTTTGGCATCTTAAGAAGTTCGTGGCTGGCAAACGATTTGCGACATTTGATTGTTGAGGGAAGCTATCATGAGCACCCAGAAAACACCAGAAATAACTTATATGAGGAAAATATAGCATTATTTGACGTTAAAGAAATTGACATGCATAGTTACCACTGTCTGTGTTTCGCACCGATGGGCTACAATATTTTGGAGTTACAAATGGTAAGGTGGGATCTTGCAGCCAAGAATTGACTTCTTTAGACGGAATACAAAGCAATAATCTAGTAATCGAGTCATGAAGTTTTTGTTGTAAATGAGAACCTTTTCAAGCTGAAACTCTTTCTGACTACAAGAAATCAATTACAGTCGCAAGAAGTGTGCATTTTCCGTGTTTTTGAACGAGAAGTCCAGTGTATATAATTTTTTTTAGGACAGAAACTGTTTTTAGAGTTGTAATTTTAATATAAATTTGCTTTATCCCCCACTAACAACACTGAACAAGGCACTTGCAGATTTGAACTGGTCCGACGTGAATGTTTAGTATGCGTGTACGACTGAAGTTGCCTGTTTGCAAGCCACACAACAAACCGTAATGTAGATTGGGTTGTATACATATAGTAAGCTTCAGGTTTCTGTGACCGTGCATCATGAGCAAATTGTGAAGTGAGAGAGAAAACCAACGAGATGCAACAGTTAGTTACTACTCTAAGCTGCGTAATATCCCAGAAGAGTGCAGATCTCTATACAGATCAGTCTGGTGCCTCAGTTCTGCCCATACGAACTGCACCACTGGCGAGTCACATGGCAATGGCGGCGACAAAGATTTAAACTTAAAACAACACATCCTGTGAAGTGAGAGAGAAAACCAACAAGATGCAACAGTTAGATGTTTATTTTTAACAATTTCTCAACATGTTTCGGGCATCATTATGCCCATCTTCAGGAGAACAAGACGTATGTTACTGCAT
>Ga0123353_10011939_pt1 | contig 12285 bp, 5 predicted proteins | sample TergutLab28metaG_3_FD_92763 | JGI IMG/M metagenome (GOLD analysis project Ga0123353, IMG submission 92763) | Labiotermes labralis P3 segment gut microbial communities from Petit-Saut dam, French Guiana - Lab288 P3 | ecosystem: Host-associated > Arthropoda: Insects > Digestive system > Gut ... | reverse complement strand
TGTGTGTGTGTGTGTGTGTGTGTGTGTGTGCCGGTTTACGGCACTGAAGTTTTCCCGGATAATAGCCTGTCTTTCTTTGGTTAATGTGAAAGGGGTAGAGGGTTGGGGAATGAAGGATGAAAAGTAGTGTGAAGGGAAATGTCTCGAATAGACACGTGTAAAGCACTTATTGTATTAGAGCAGGATTTAGACTCTTACGTCATGGGATGGTACTGGGCGGAATTAAAACATGAACTCGTATAAGTTTAGTGGTGACTGTTTGTAACACCATGTTTAACTTTCAACAAGAAAGGCAATGTACGTATGACGTATTATTGAGGGGCGTCTGAACAACCAATGTTATGGTGGAAAAGCAATAAGTATTACCTCTTCGGAGAATGTTTTTGTAGCCGTAGGTATCTAGAGTGTAACGCACGTGAGCCATATTGTTATCTGTGATCTGTCCGGCTCTACAATATTTTTTCCACAATATCTCATTAAAGAACGGCGTTCGAAAAAACATTACTGTATATAAAATGTGTGTTCTGATTATATTTACAGCTTTCATCTGAAACATTTCTCATTCTAAGAAGAACCAAGCGACATGAGCCCATAAATGTACACTGGTGTTTGTGTAAAGTACCTGTGATTCTTGTCGGATATTAATGAAAATTAAATTTTCTTGACATTTTCTAAATATACTCAAATATCAAATTTCGTGAAAATCGGTCCAGTGGGAGCCGAGTTTTTCCATGCTGACGGAAGGGCAGCCAGACAGACGGACGGACAGACGAACAAACATGACGAAGCTAATAGTCGCTTTTCGCAATTTTACGAATGCACCTAAAAAAACTTACTTTCTATGTGGTTGTGTTTTGATGCATCTCAGAACGAACCGCGAATTTTTATCATATACATCATTAGCTGATTGGGTTTTATAACAGAGCCGGTGTGTGTTCAGTGCGCGGTACGAGCTGAAATTTGAAATGTAATTCTAGATACACCTTCTCCTCACAGGGTCAGTATTCAGAGGCTTCTGTGAGAAGCAGGCAGTGCCACGAGAGCTTTATGTAGCAACTAAACATTTGCCCAGGAAATTAGTACGTTGATAGGGACGGCCGGTCGCCAGACCAGAGCGCATACAGACTTCTAGCTGGCAGTAGGAACCCATTTCGCTCTATGAGTATGTCGGAGTGACCCATTCTGAATCTGGCACTAGATTGAGGTGTTTGGCCAACTTTTGATGAGTGGTCGAAATCATTCACCGGCTGCTTTATCCCTGGGGGGAGCGTCTGCTGTTTCAATTGAATAGGAGGGTGGTTGGGGCGCATAGTCGGTGTGGTTGCGATGTACAGGAGGTTAATTGCTCCCCCAGTTAGGAATCGAACCACGATTTCTAGGAATTCCAATCTGTATTGTACGTATTACACGCGGCATTCAAGTACGCGAATGTGAGTTGCATTTCATACGTATGCAGTTGCTTCGATTTTTGAAAAGTTCAAATATGTTGTACGGGTATCCTTTTGAGTATTGGACGAATAATGTGACAGCAAGGAAGAGGGAGGGCGAAAAACTTCGATATTAAAAGCGCCGACTTTTATCTGTTATGCACTCCTAGGGCTTTAAGATTAGACAGGTTTTTTGACTTTTGTATCTGCTTTTGGTCAATTTTAATACAATCGTTATTCATCCAGTTACGAAACATGGAACATGTATATTGTAAGTCGAAAATTTATTCTCACTCTTCGTCTTCATTTCCTAATGCTTTCCTTTTGGTTCAGGGTAAGGGGTTATTAGAAGTGACCACTTATGAACTGAGTGCATCGGAGTGCCACCTGAATTCTGGTCTTTTGAAAGGGGATCTACTTCTTTTCCTCAGATGTTTTTGCTTGTTCGAGATCCAAAGTCTGACCAATAAATGTGCAAGTTACAGTTCATACTGTCTTATATCATTGCTGGTTTATTGATTTTTTCTAATTTTTACAATTCCCTTGTTTTGTGAAGTGTGAGTTGGCTGAGGAGAACTGGGGTGATGAAGTGTGAGTTGGGTGAGGTGAATTGGGGTGATGAAGTGTGAGTTGGTTGAGGTGAACTGGGGTGATGAAGTGTGAGTTGGGTGAGGAGAACTGGGGTGATGAATTGTGAGTTGGGTGAGGAGAATTGGGGCGATGAAGTGCGAGTTGGATGAGGTGTGAGTTGGGTGATGTGAATTGGGGTGATGAAGTGTGAATTGGGTGGGGTGAATTGGGGTGATGAAGTGTGAGTTGGGTGAGGTGAATTGGGGTGATGAAATGTGAGTTGGTTGAGGAGAATTGGGGTGATGAAGTGTGAGTTGGGTGAGGTGAATTGGGCTGATGAAGTGTGAGTTCGTGAGGTGAATTGGGGCGATGATGTGTGAGTTGGGTGAGGTGAATTGGGTGATTAGTTGAAGATAGTTACGCCTGATGGCAGCAGTCCGGTTGATAGAACTATGCGTGGTGAATCGCAGAATCGTGATTCTATTTAATCGGATTGTTGTTGTTGGTTATTAAATATCAATATTGTTTGGAATGTTAGGTGGTCGAAAATTTAAGAAATACACTTTAAATTGGCGCTGCAGTTAAAATAGTTCGATCTTCCGTAAGTGTGGCCTGTTGTACTGTACCATTCAGTGCGTAAATTCGTACCTTGACAAAACCTGTCGCTGTCTGTAGTCCAGAAGTTAACGCATAAATAACACAATACTTGAAGCCGAAGTATTATGCGTTGTCGAGCACTTTGGAAATTGAAAATTGAGACTGCACTTTTGGTGATGTGATATTTCAGTGCCTTTTCTGCTATATAAATGGCAGTACAACACTGTGCAATGGAAAGCGAAATTATGACAGTTATATATAGACATGCCGAGACACAGGGGAGAGAGAAAAATAGATGTGAGAGCAAACTCGTAAAAACGAAGCGTGGTGGAGAGTGAGAAGCAGGTCGGAACAGAATAAGAAATGGATGGTGTTAGAAGTCAAGCTGCCATATATACAAATACATGCGTGGAGCATGAATATAAGCATTTGGTTTTCTGTGTAGGGAGGCTGAAGAAACTGCAAAATGAAAGCGTAATATTTTGCATTGACCGGCAAATATTACGCACTATCAGCCCATCCAGCCAACTATTCGTGCACTAAAAATTAAAAACAATTGACACACAGTTTCCTTCCTTCATGTTTCGGCACTTCAGCGGTGCCATCATCGGGGAATCCTTATGTTAACACAAGCAGCGTCTCCGATTTGGTCCAGTGCACACACAACAAACACACGCCATTTTCAATAAGACAACAACAACAACAACAACAACAACACCGCCTCATAAAACGTAAAAATGTTAAAAATTAATAACAAATGAATGGAGAGTTTAATGTTTTTTGGCCGTGCATCTCGATATGTTCATTTAAAGAAAAACCTAATGCTGTGCTAGCTGGGACAACAGTCATCTAGAAAGAACAATAAGTACCAAGTTTTGTATCCGTACGGTGTACCTCCTGATGATGGGCTGTAGATACGCCCGAAATATGTAGAGGTGTTTGACGAAATATACTGCAGGTAAAATGTGCATCGAGTTGGTTTCTCTTTAAATGAAGATGGAGAGTTTTTTTGTGCTACATTTATGCTGCGCTAAGCGGTCCACAATCTTCACCGGGGGGTCAGTGGACGGGTAGACGCCCAGCACATAACCCAAATACGTGTAAAGTCCTGACGAAGCGTGTGCTCTGAATGGATTAGAGGTGGGAGGGTGACTGTGGGTCGATTGTGTTTGAGTGTGGTGCATGATTGTGTGGTTGGATGGTTGAGTTTGGCATCATGCACGGTGCACACCGTACTGAGATTACGTGTTATGTTTATCAGAAGAAGGAGGATAGGAAGAGTGGGGCTTGCGGTATGTGCAGGAAAGAACTGCTTGCATGGTCTTGGTAGGAACATCTGAAGTCAAGAGACTACTAGGAAGAAATGTGCGAAGTGGGGACAGAAATACTGAAATGGACCTGAGAGATATAGAATGAAAAGTGGACAGGTTTAATCTGGCTCGGGATAGGAAAAACTGGCAGAATCTATTTGAACGATAATACAACTTTGGTTTCAGTAAAATTCGGGAACGTCTTGACCAACTGAGAACTTTTAACTCTTCAACAATGAATTGGTTAGAAATTAGTCGGAATATATTTGGTTATTGTGTGCCTCGAAATAAACTTTTAACTTCGAGAATGATATTCTACATGGAGTCAATTTTTGTAACTGGATACTTCGATATGTTCGGCAAAGTAGAATTAAAAGAAATCTGGCAGAGAAACGGACGATGGTCAGTTATGTTAGGACAGTACAACAGGTGTCCTTAAAGTAGACGAAGATGTTCTGGTTTGTAATGTTTTTATAATAAGACAGGTGTCATTGCCCGAGCGCAGGTGTTTCGTTATCATTGTGGACGTTAATTTCAGATAATAGTATCTTTGTGTATCGTAGCATGGGCCTGGATTTGTATAAACTTTAGTTTATATTATATGAAATTCAGTATTATTACTTCTTTAAATTGTGTGAATTCGCCTCATGTATGTAGGAACGTTATCTAGCCTACAGACATGTGTGGATTCTTACGTATTTGAAGCTGCCACGATCAACAACATTAGCTTAAGCTACAACTGGCGAACAATATAGGATACCTTGACTAACTGGAAAGAGTGGAAGTAGACAGATCTGTGGGATCTGTGAACGAGGGGACCCGTGGAAAAAACACAGTCGCGGAACCGAGTCACGGATCCTATAATTTCGTCCGGTGGTCTCTTATTTCGACCATTTTTTTTCGGAATTTGAAGGGTGTAAACAATATCACTGTTGATGTTTCGGTCGACGCCGATTTTCGTTTACGTTCAGGTAATATTATTTTAATTCTAATATTGTACGCATATTTAAATTTTAACATTTTACACATTTTCTTGCAAATGGATTTTGCTGGAAATCCATTCAAGTAACAAAGGGAAGACGAAGTGAAAAAATAATAAATTTATTACAGTGCACTTTTTTGAAGGCGTGTGGGGACCGGAAGTACAGATCCACTTATTTTTAAGTTAGGCTCGATTTGGAGGCGTTTGATACACTACACATACGGCTGTCTTACGCCAGGAAAGAGCCTCCTCCTGTCCACTGAACAGGAGGCTGGTTGGACTTCAGAGCCGGTCCGTACGTCATAGAGGTTATCCTGTTTTACAGCGTCTTTTGACATTTGTTGCTGTTTCACCACGTGTTATTTCAATACAGCGCGAAGGTGTAAGATCTTCTTGAAAACTGCACAGACGCCCCTCCGAATATTAGTTCTGGTGACTGAAAAAGTTGCTGGAAAATTCCACAAGCTCTTAGTCTTCTGTCCTCGTAATTGGGCAACTTGCTGATAAGTGAGCTAGACAGTTAGGCGTTTGTCGCAGGGCGATAGTTGTTGATCTTGGGTGACAAAATTTCGTGGACACAACGGAGCCGGTTGCAAGGACTATGGCTTTCGATAATTACGTACACAGCGATTGTCACGTGGCACTTGCATCGACCACTAGATTGCGAACACCGTTCCGTGTTGTATTCAGGTCGATCACGGTGGCTACGCGGTCTGAAGAGAGGGTCTGCGGTCACTCGCTTGCTGGGATTGGGTGTTCGAATCCCACTGGGGACATGAATGTTTGTCTCTTGTGAGTGTTGTGTGTATTGTCACTTACAGGTCTGTGCGACAGGCCAATCATTCGTCCAGAGGAGTTCTACCGAGACTGGTGTATCTGAATGTGATTTCGAAACCTTAAAGATGAAGAGACGTGGGCCCACTAGGGCTGTCAAGCCACAAAAAACGTAGAAAACCAACAAATTCACACTAATAAAATCATAATATTTTATCAGCGTCCATATATTTTGTCAATCTGAATTTGTTAGTTTGCTACTTAAGTGTAAATATTGCATAATGTAGGTTTTGGAAAATGTAACGTTGGTTAGAAATTGTGTTCAAGCATTTATAGAGTACGAAACACAAAGTTATACTGTGAAGTGAGAGAGAAAACCAACAAGATGCAACAGTTAGATGTTTATTATCAATACATTCTCAACATGTTTCGGGCATCATTATGCCCATCTTCAGGAGAACAAGACGTGTGTTACTGCACGTGGTGTGCTGCGCTGGTACTGCTGGATGTGGTTGGTAGCGATTGTGGGGCGCTGCTTTGTAGGGTGCGAGCACTGTGAAGGTTACTCTTATACGTCAACACGAAAGCATTTTAAAAAATACTCGTAATCCGCACAAACACAACACCCGAAAGCATTACAGTGCTATAATGATTAACTGGCGCAGCGGGACGATTTTGTCCAAATACCTGTACTTCTTAATAATCTAGGATAAGGAATTTGTAAAAAGCAAAATTATTTCAATAGAAAAACTTGCTGAAATTTTATACTACATGGTTTTACTAAAAATTATTCATATTTTGTTTAAAGTCGGACAAAGTAACAGGTAACTTAATTAATGGCCAATATCGATGGCAGCCATGGTAAAACTAGTAACCACACTACTAATAATACACGTGGGTCTTTGTATTAAATGCCTGCTCTTTCTGTTCATCTTGACCGAACATAAATATTCTTGACATATTGCGGACAAATGGAGAAAGGGCATGGCGAGGCTTTTTGTAGCTTCGTGAACGGGCCCAAAAAACTTCTTTGTTATCATCCAAACAAACCGCTTTTTAATAAAATTACATTCTGACTCTGAAAATATATTGTGTGAAAATTAGTACACATGTCCTCTGGGGAGAGTTTAGAATGTCGTTAACTTTGTAATAAAATTTCTAAGTCACAGAATGTGCAGAAATTGTTAATGGGAAGAAGTCAGGGTGTTAGCTGTTAAACAGATATCTGTAACTGACAGGTTCTGAGATCGAGCGCAGAATTACAATTTTCTTTTTAATTTTTCATTCTTCAAAGCTAGCTCCACACATGGAAAATCAAAATAAACGAGTCCAAATCAACATATTTCACTTTCATGTTACGACGCGATCCCAGCCCACCAATGTATTTAAATAATGTATCAGTACCCCCAGCCACAACTGTGAAATATCTTGGATTGCATTTGGACAATAAGCTGAACTGCAAGGAACATGCCATCAAGAAGCGAAAATAGACGGACCTACGACACAAAGAACTCAATTGGTTACTTGGAAGGTCATCTCCTCTCTCGGTACGCAACAAACTCTTGCTGTACAAATCTCTCATTCCTCCTATATGGACCTATGGCAATTAATTATGGGACTGTGCTTCCTAGTCCAGTATTGCAATCATACAGAGATTCCAGTCTAAAATACTACGAGCAATTCTTGAAGCTCCATGGTACGTCACCACTGCTATGATCCACGAAGACCTAGGTATACCAGCTGTGCAAGAAGTCATCCACGCCAGAAGTGTCAAGCACATATAAAACTAAAACACTCGAACCCCCTACTCCACCCCATTCCACGGGATAACGTCGTACGAAGACTGAAAGGACGGCGGTCAGCTGACCTGTAATACGGCGAACGAGATCTCCTTGCAGGAGTGGAATTCATCACGCTAGCACGTCTACGAGTTTGACTGATAGCCAGCCCTTCAGCTTATCGAATACTTTGTACTCCGATTGCTGATTTCAAATACAATAAAAACATTTTTCTTTCTGAACTAACATTCATTTGTAAGTAAGCTTACTTCACGTTATGCTATAGAATGGAATTTCAGACATTCGTTACCGCGGCGGGAATCCATTCCGCTGCCTACAGAACACTCATTCCGTACATTCTGTACAAATATAGCTGTGACTGTGTTACATGAACCGCAGCTGATAGTTATTAAGGCGACACGCGGAAGAGCGTGCTGCATGTAGATACTTCGAAACGTTGCTATTGGCGGGTGGACACGGCGTCACATCCCGGAAGACTCGAATCTACAACAACACCGCTGTTAGAACCTCAAATCTTGCAGTGATATCCTTGTTGATGCTATTTCGTGAGACACTATCTGGCATATAATACAGCCTAGTTTTATTCTTACTAGTATAGACGTCCTAAATGACAACTTGAAACTGGTTATCATGTTTACAGTATTAATATGAATATTTGTAAAAATGGAGGTATCGTAAATTGCTTTGGAATGTGATATCGTATATAGTTTGCTGTATAGGCACCAATGTTTCCAATTTTGCCACACTACACGGCGTCAGTATATCTCAAAACAGGAATATTTATAATAACTGTAGTGACCTCATTAAACTGCTATATTGACATTTAATCTCATTCGCTGTTGGAGGCTAACTGATTCACACACGGTGCTGAGTCTTTCTTAAGCGCGGTAATGAGCAAAAATGCGCTACTTTTATTACTCTTCATCTTTGGACACATTAACAAATAATCGTGAAAAACAACTCATAGCTTTGCCCGCCCGCATGAAGCACTTTGGCTTCAACTTTGCGAATTTTTGTGGAATAAGATGTTGAGTTTTTTTTTAATACTAAAATGTGTCGTCCTGTACGTATTTGGTTAAAATCACACTGAGGTTTGTGTAACGTTACGTCACTGCCGACGTATGTATAATGACACCTCATCATTTGTGCAAGTTATACACCGAGTGATGTTGGTGATCTAAACAGAGTATGGCGATACATAGACGGGATTTTTATGCCAGATAATTAGGTCGAAATAACAGCGCGGTCGTGATATTTAACATTTATTGCCTTACACTTGTTTATAATTACGTGATATGACACCACATGTAGGTGATCTGTCGTGAATATGACACCACATGTAGGTGATCTGTCGTGGATATGACACCATATGTAGGTGATCTGTCGTGGATATGACACCACGTGTAGGTGATCTGTCGTGGATATGACACCACGTGTAGGTGATCTGTCGTGGATATGACACCACGTGTAGGTGATCTGTCGTGGATATGACACCACATGTAGGTGATCTGTTGTGGATATGACACCACATGTAGGTGATCTGTCGTGGCGTGAGGTTAGAGTCCATTCGCATATCCTACGTGCTGTGACGTCACGGTACTATGCAGTTGTAGCTATGGGCAAAATAGGACTACGAGAAGGCGGAAGATCATGGACCCTTCCTCCCTTCATCGCCCAGTCGCTTAATATACAATACGTACGTACATGTTTGGATACGAGCCATTAAACGCTCGCAGTGCTTAGTTAGCTGATGCTGCTGCTAGTTTCCGCAGCCATTCAGTGAGCAATCACCAGATTTATCGTCGTGCGTTTGCATTTTTCATCGTTCAGCAGATTTTGTCCCCACATAGCTTAATTGTTAAAAAATACGCTCTGTCAAAATGGCCTTCCGAGATTAACGGTGGTCATAGTAAACAGTGACTATGTTAAAAATTGTGGAGTCTGATCATCCAAAACCTATTCATTTTACATACCATTTAATTAGTTAAGGTTTAATTTTTCATGTTACATAAAACTTCCTATAAGATGGATGATGTCAACCGAAACATGCATAAAGGACTGTGCGAATTAAATGTAGCCTTTTTACGGCTTATATTTCTGCGACTGACGACGTCTGTTTCAAATATTGTGGGCCACCGTGTCTACAGTACGCATTTGTGTACACTTAATGCTGCTCGCATGGCTGAAGGGGGGGGGGGGTCGCTGTGTAAGTCACTGAGCAGTCTGGTCCCTTACAGCTGTGACGTCGTTGGACTGGTCTGATAAGAACTAATGTTGCAAAGCCATTTTGTTTGCGGTGAAGCCTGAGAGCTGTCGTGTGGTGAAAAGTGGAGAGTGTAACAGAGTGAAATTTATTGAAGGAACTGGGGACGGTAGCGCTGGAATGAAGGCTCAAGGAAGGTTACTGCCTGTCGGCTGGAAGTCACACAAATCGTTCCGCCTCAAAGGTAAAATTTCGAACACAGCTTGTGCCTAGTGTTCATCCGAGCATACTAACTGGTTTTATGGGAGAGACAGGACTGGGTCCTGGTTTAATTGTCGCTTAATTCCGGCTCTAGTAAGCCTAAAATGCAATGTTTTTTCTTAATCTGTGCTCTCTAATATGACGACATGCTTGGCTTCGTATTTAATGTTACAATCTAGAACAAAGAATTTAAGTTCATCGACTTGGTTAGCCCTGTGTAGACATACAGTATGTGGCAACATAAGGGCGATCTGTTTGGCAGTGCAATAACCTTTTGCACAATCCTGAAACTGAACTTAAAATTCCAAGATTAAGGAGGAAATGTGCAACGTCGTGTTGTTCTGATGAAATGCGTGATAAAGTTCATTTAGATGAATATTGTATTATGTTAAAATTTGTCGTGTGGAGAACAAACTAATGATTCCTAACTTTGTAATGAAATAAAATATTAGCAAACTTCAAGGGAATCAGCAGGGACCGGAACTGACTAAATGCAGTCGCCTAGGCTGTACTCATGAACATTTGGTTGTAAACATGTGTTCGTATGTGAAAAGAGTTTCTTAATTAACTTCACAAAGATGACTGCATAAAAGGTCCTTCAGCCGTCTGCCTAGTTTTTCTGACCCTTCCATATACAGCCGGGCTACATAAAAGCTCTAAGGCATTCCTTCGACAAATATTTCTCAGTTGTTCATTACGTCTTCGCAGTGTTTGTTCCGTGTGCACGAATGTCCGATAAAGGAAGATGGAATCAGATATGAAAAGACAGCAAAAACACTTAACTTTTAATGGTGAAAATTACACTTGATTGAGAATAGTGCATTGTCTTTGTTTTGATAACTGTTCAGCTTACATAAATAAAAAAAATCTGTAGAAGAAGGTCCGGATTCAATCACAAGTCCGATTTTGGATTTCTGGGGAACAAAGTGACACAGAGGATTTTCTGTCCAGGCACTTCAGTATTTCTCCTGTCAGCATCCTTCTGCCACTGCTATTTTTTCCTCCATCGGCGCTGTATGATCTTGGGAACTGAGGTGTCGTTGCATAAGACACCTCGCGTGCTCTGCCTTGTCTAACGTCTCACAAATGTCAGTAACAGCGAATTGATCGACACTAAAGACATTCTGCGAACTGCCGTGCGATGGTTTCAACGGGAAATAACGGGATGATTAGCGGTGTTGCGAGAAGAGACGGTCTATAATTTTTAGTAATGGGGAAATATTATTGGATACTCGATACCGCAGGCCATATGCAGACTAGGCTACGGTTTGAATAACTAAGGAATCGTGGTTCGATTTCTGGCGGGGAAATTACTATCTACTTCGAAACGTCGATACCGGCTCTGGGACCCAACCAACTTTGTATTCAATGGCTATAGGGGACGCTTTCTCAAGGGTTAAAGCAGCTGGAGCGTTAGACTGATCATCCACATTCTAGTCCCGATATCAAGAATGAGTGCAACTATACCTCCACTCCCAATGTACTTACATAGAGTGCGGAGGAATAATTTTGATTTTTACCCTAACAAAAAAAAAAGACATGATTGCGGTGATAAACTGAAGCGCGGTGAGATGGAGGGGAAATGTGGCACAATTGGAGGGATGAAAACAGAACACAAAAAGTTTGGGCCGGGAAGTTCAAGGAAACTAATGTGAAAGACCCAGCAAAAGATGGAGGGATAGCTGAAGAATGGATTTTAAAGGAATAGTTTGTCGAAGTGCAGACTGCATTAATGTGCTTCACGGTGCTAACCAGTGGGGAACACGTGGTTCCATACTTGTGCGCCAGTTCCGTGATCAAACTAGCAACAGCCACTTTCTCTGTAACGATTCTGCTGCGTGATTATAACTGGTACAGGCGTCGTTTTATTTCAGATGTAAACTAGCTATGGTTTCCCTGTGTCTATAAGCAAATGCTGAGACGGTTCCCAATATTCCAAGTTGCCACTACATGCTTCTCATGTAGCCCTCTCGACTTAAATCCAGCAGTAAACAATTTCATGTTTTGTTTACATGTAAATTAACCACTGTCACCGGGTAACAACCCAATTGCAGTAAATAAATAAATTATTATATTATAAGAACACACTACCAGTGTGGTGATTCAACAGAAAGGTCGCAGGCTCCTGATGATGGATGTATTAATGTCCGAAAAATGTTGAGCATAGAAGAAGTGAAATAAAACATAATAACTAGTGACATCAAGTTGGTCTCTTATTCTTCAATATAAGAACATTTGGCATTCAACAATACAAATATTGCAGTTGTCACTATGTAAGCTTCCCCATTCTCCCATTGTTACGTGAAGTATCACATTCAGCACTTTGTACAATGAACCAACAAATGCTATTGTTATGTTGCTC
>Ga0123353_10011935_pt1 | contig 12287 bp, 8 predicted proteins | sample TergutLab28metaG_3_FD_92763 | JGI IMG/M metagenome (GOLD analysis project Ga0123353, IMG submission 92763) | Labiotermes labralis P3 segment gut microbial communities from Petit-Saut dam, French Guiana - Lab288 P3 | ecosystem: Host-associated > Arthropoda: Insects > Digestive system > Gut ... | reverse complement strand
GGAGATCCATCCTAATATTATCCACCCATCTACGCCTAGGTCTCCCCAGTGGTCTCTTTCCCTCCGGTTTCCCCACCAAGACCCTATACACTCCCCTCTCCTCACCCATATGCGCCACATGCCCAGCCCATCTCATTCTTCTCGATTTTATCACCCGCACAATGTTGAGTGAGGAGTACAAATCATTTAGCTCCTCGTTATGCAATCTCCTCCATTCCCCCGTTACCTCGTCCCTCCTAGGTCCAAATATTCTCCTCAACACCATGTCCTCAAACACCCTCAGCTTGTGCATTAGTTGGTTATAACAAAAAATATACGATGCACGGTACATATAGTAAAATGATAGATCGTTTTATATTTAGTAACTAAAAACAGGTATGCACTTGCACACACAACAAAATTCAGGTAAAACACATTATTATCCAAAACACAAATTTTAAAACACTAGGGGAGATGTTCCGTCGAGCGCCGTGTAGACTGCGGATACAGGCTTTGCAGTCTTCACTAGCCGTTCGTAATCATCCAGAAACATCTCGAAGTCCAAAGGCCGGTTGAGTCCCGTGGGGGCCGAAAGTTGTATAAGCTGCAAGTACTCCTGAGTGTATAACACGGTCAGTAATGCAATGTACTAGAATAAAGTACCTGGTGTTGTCCTATAAGTGCTTTATACGTTGAGTAGAAACCTACTGACACAGCGTCGTGTTCGTGTTGAAATAGGATACGGCGTATAGACAGTTGTATGTGTATGCTAAGGAGTAGAGTGGGTTGTAGCCTTGAGCAGTCTGTCAGGTATTCGAGGGCGCGCTATGGTGGATACTGAGAAGACTCCCTGATAATGGCGCCTGTGACGTGCCGAAACACAAAGAAGACTGGCTAACGTCTTGTGAACATATTTTGTGCATGTGAATTTGGTTACGCAAATTAGTTCTCGTAAGTTGCACGGTGCATACTATATTAAATTATCAGCTACATTTCTCGGCTACGTAAAGTGGCCTTCATCAGGCTGTAATTATCAGAAATGTAAAAAAGAAGAGTTATATAACCGTATCATAAATCTTAGTAATTGACCAACTTAGTGCACAAATTCTTGTTTTATAATAAGTGTATTATATTCCTCTACATGTTTCGAGCACATAGTGCTCGAAACATGTAGAGGGATATAATAAATTATTATAAAACAAGAATTTGTGCATTAAGTTGGTCAGTTCCTAAGACTATACTGAGATGCACGCTCAGCAAAACATCATATCAGAAATGTAATGGAGTAGAACTATACACCTGTAGCTACAGTTTTATAATTCTCCGTTTTACATTTCTGATAACTACAACCTAACGATGGTCACAAGCTCTACAATAAAAGTTGTGCTTTACCTGGTCGTATTTCTTTCATTATGTATTCTATAAGCACAACGGGGATACCACGCCTTAAAACCTGGTCATAGATTAAGGGATAATATTAATTTGGATCGTAACAAAATTGGGTGGGAGGAAGAGCCTGTGGCGGAGTGTTGTGCCTCAACTTGAAAGAGTTACTAAAATTTTTTGCGCAATTTTATGAGGCCTAAACTCGTCTGGAACTTTTTTGCGTTAAACAGATATATTTTAATGCCAGAAGCGAATGAAAATGACAAATACAGAGTTTTGACGGTTAGCGTAATTGTGGATGACGTAATTGGAATACGATGGCAAATAACGTCATGCACAACGCATTTTAGTCGTTATATATTTATCACAGATCATACTGATTTTGTACCAATAGTTTTATGAGTTTCATATTGATATAACATCGGACAACACGTCTATACAGAAGCAGTGTTCGATAATATCTAATCGGCTTTCGTCCATAAAATCCGATTCAAATCGGAGTTCGAACTCACAATAATGATTTCATCAAACTGTTTTAACGTCGTGTTAAACCAGCTGGTCACAAGAGACTCTCAACACATCAAATAACTCACTTCATAAATACATTCAAATATTACCTAACCTACAACCTGACAGCGGCACTTCCTACATGCCACATACCATAATTATACCATCATCACTAGGTCACCAGTCCAGTATGTCTGAAGGGGTAAGGATGAAATTAAATAAAGCTGAACTCGATTATAACAACCTTGATATGTGCGACACCTCGGCTATAGCGTAATACATGCTCTAATACCAACCATTTTCCCATAAGGCGCGTGTTTTTCTGCCTTGCTTAGTACGACATACATATGCGCATCCACATCGGATATAATGACATTGAAATTCACAGTTCCAGTATAATTTTCCAAGAAGTAGGCCAGTTCGAGAATTATACCATCTACTCCACATCGTGTAGGCAAACCCTGTACGTTTTCACGTAACCACATAATTCCAGCCCTGAAAATGACAATAGTAACGATAGTTCACTTTGTGAGCAAAGTTTCCCTGCACTCCTGCAATTAACAGGAGGATGGTAAGATGACAACATGGCTATCATCACGAATAAAAGGAAGATTTTGAGCGTCGAAAGAAAAGTTAAAGTCATACGACAAATAGTAAATGGAAAAAATGAAGCTAGCTTGTGTCGGGAATTTGGTTTCATTACTTCTACGATCCAAATGATTTGGACAAACAGAACCAAAATTATTAGTGTGTTTGAACAGAACGAATCGAGATCAAAGCGATTTCATGACCCTACACGAAGTGACGTCGATGAGGCGCTGCTTAAGTGGTTTAAGCAAGAGAGAAATGATAAAGTATTGGTGAGGGGCCCTCTTCTTACGATAACTCTTTTTCTTACTAAATTTTAACTTTAAGTTAATGTATTTCCTAGCACAAACCTGTATGGAAATTTACAATTACAGAAGAGAAATTTTAATTACTTCTAAATTTTAATCGCAATATAAATCTGAAATAGATCACAGCGTTAACACAAAGTGACATACCGGCAGGCCTGTATTTTATCTTGAAATACTTTCCCTTCACTTTTACCATACCCTTCGCTTACACCGACACTCGTGTATAACAATACAATTTATTTGGTCATTTCGATGACGTTATAACCGAGTTCGACTGTATTTAAAGCACACCGGTATTTGTATTCGCCACCTTCTTCAACGAGAGAAAGCTCAGCATTTTACTCACAGAGTGTGTATTTATGCGTTTCACATAAATATTACAGTAAAGAGGAATCAGTTCCCTAAGCAATATTACCAGACTCTTCTTTGTAATGGAGACGGGGTATGTCCATCGTGAGTTTGGTTCTGAATTTTCATATATATATATATATAATAGAAATACACTTCCTGCTTCAAATAGAAGCAGTTTCATGCCAAGCACCGTACCGTTTAGTACCCATAGCCTGAATAAATTTAAATATGGTCGTCTGAATTTTTTACATTAATTAAAAGTGATTTTTTTTTACTTAATGCATCAACATACAAACAAAACTTAACTTTAAAAAAGCTGCTCCGAGCGAAGAAACTCTGTCGCCACTCTCTTTCCCCCGCGACTTCTGAATATCCGTATGTTTTAAAAAGCAGTCTACAAACTGAAGGCAGGGCACAGACTAGAATATATGGATCTGAGAGTTTGTACCAGGAGAATGGAAAAAAAATGGATAATGAGGAACTTGGTAATTTGCACACTTCACGAAAAGAGTGACCAGATAAAGTAGGATAAGATGAGCGTACTGTGTAGCGAGTATGAGAAAAAAAAACAGATCTTGTACTCTGCAAACCTGAAGAGAAGAGCCAACACATTTGGAAGATCTGGTCGTAAATGTAAGTATAATATTAAAATGAATTTAAGGATATAAATGAACGTATGGGATTACATTTGGTTCAGGATAGACCCCATTAGAGTACTGTCGTAAGAACGAAAATGTACCTACGGTTTCCGCATGGGCCAGGACTATTAGTTTCTCAAGAGTGGCCTAGGACCACAGTAGTTAGCCCAAGCGCCTGATTAATTCTTGTATGTAATATATCGTGCAATACTGACCGTTGCACTGTGTGGGCCGTTTCGTGGTAATGAATGACTAGAATCAAACAATAACTGAGGATGCAAAATTAGTGCCTAAGTATTGACAAAAATTGTAAAAAAATAATCGTTGGTAGGGAAGTCACTATAACAGACAGTACAGTCTAGGTGGCCTTTGGCAACATTCCTTCTGTGCTGAATAATGATACATGAAGTATTTAGTAAACGAATAAAACAAAACAAGCCAATATTTACAGAAGACTGGCGCAAAAACAGGAGAATTACGCCTGTCACGCTTGTCTGTGTACAAATTGGCGGTGGATTTTAATGAGTGCAGCCAACTGCTGTTACCGAACCAAACAATGAGCTGGGTGAAAGACTAATGAGTGCTAATCGCTGTATTACCATACGTGACGTCGCTACTGCAGTAAACGCTGATGCTAGCAGCGCGTGGTCAGCTCCGGCTGAAATCCTGGAAAGTACGACCACGCTGAGTGTTCAGGAAACTTTCATTTTGTCAAACGGAAATATGCCTGACCGCTTACACGAAGCATATGTTGCATTCTGTACAATTAGTAATGGTCTATTTCATGTCACTTACAGAAGACAGGACTGTATAATGTCGAATTATGGGTTAATTAGTCAAAAATGAATTGTTAAGGGCGTGAAAAGAAGTGGCGTTACCCAATTTGAAGTACATTTCCGACATTTTCCTAATACAAGTGAGGCGAACAGAGAACATATCAGTCAGGATAGCCGATTACAGGGTCCAGATTTGAACCCAGAACCTCCCGAATAGGAACAAGGTGTGATAGCTACCCTACCGCGAAGACAGACAGCATTCTTTACTGATATAGGCAAGTCTGTGGAGCGGACGTGGTGCACAATTATACACCAGAATCCAAGCCGTCCAAAGGGCAGTGGCATTATTTTGGATTGTGCACTATGAAACAGAACGACAAGCCGAAGTAAGAAAGTAAAGGTAATTTCATTTCACCACACAGGTGACATTAACACAGACAAATGTAGTAGCTACAAGCAAAATAAGCCTCCTGTCATTCTTCTCATTTGGTTTTCATTGTCTTGTGAATAGTAACAAATAGCATACTGTCCCTGCGACATGCCTACTTCATTTTAAAAATCCGCCGAAGTATAAGCATCTGTGCTTTTATTTTCTGGGTTATGAAAACACGAAGCCGGATAAATGTTTTAGGCGTTACGGATTAACCTGCTGGGTCCATCTTCATTACAGCAGAACTCCACTTATCCGGATGAATTGGGACGGCGAGCATTCCGGAAATGCAGAAAATCCGGATAATGGGAGTTTTCTTTGAAAATACGGCAGTTTGGAGTTCGGATGTTACTATTTACAGTATATACGTGCGCCTAAACATTTCTACCATGCCTGATTTGATGTTCTAGATAACCGGTAATTTCAAGGCAAGTTAGTTTTGTAGACTTCTCGACAAATTTACCCGAAGGGCCAATCAGGATAACCAGCGCTCGGGTAAGCGGAGTTCTAATGTATATCCTGAAAACTGAGGCAGCAGGTTCAAATGATGTTTGTCACAACCTAGCAAACAGGAATTGGTAATTTAGTCGACAACCACAATCTAATCCTCTAACGTCTTGAAGACGTTAAATCTTAAGAAGAGGCATCAGTGATCCGATTTCCACTGTCAGGCAACCTAAGAGAAAAGCAGTGAAATGTGTGGAAGAATGACAATCCACTGGGGCGATAACTGCAAGAGACAAGGAAATGTTTGCCCGTGTGTTGAAAGGTTCAGAGGAAAGCGAAAGAGCAGATCGATATGTGTATCCGTAACAAATAAAAAACCAGTAACGGCAGCTACTGATAAAATTATATCTGAAACGAGCATCGGCCATTAAAGGGAATGATGCAAGAATGGGTTATGTGCAAACGAATGGCGAGTTGAAGAAGCCTGTGGACAGCCGAACATAGTAAGTGGTTTTGTGGAAATATAAATCACGTCTTTGTGGTCAGCGTTAGTGATGTAATTCAATAATATATTATTGAAAAGGCACCCACGGAAGAATTAAAAATAGATGAAAATACGACTGGGTGTGGCTTGTCACAGTGACGCACGTATCATACCGCGCCACACAATGGCAGTCCAAGTATAAAAATCCCCAGAAAGGTCCCCAAATAAAGCTAATCCCTTTACAAGAAGATACGAAGGTAAGTACAAAATTAAATCAATATACGGCCTATTTACTGTTTTTATTCAACAACCTGTTTCCTATCTCAGCTTGTTCAGAGCACCCGTGAACTCTACCGACAAGATTGTAGTGCCCGTTCCCTACCCACAGGTCAGCATGGAATTTGATGTTGGCATGTCCACATTCACATCATACCGGAGATACACGGGTAGACACTTGGCGTGGGTTGACACGGCCACCGTGTTCTGTGAGGACAGAATTGGGTGGGATGCAGGGGTAAAAATGAAGAAGGCTTCGGTGTTTTCTTGCAAACTCGTGTAATTTCGAATCCAGATAAACACATCTGCGTTTACAGCTGCTAAAAATGGCGACCATCGACCTCGTTGGAGAGTATACAACGAAGCGTCAACCATTAGCACAAGTGCTCAAAGACGTCACGCTGTCTGACGTTTGGGTTGCATAACACCAGGTGTTTCGTCGAATGGTATTTTAATTTGTGCAGAATTAACTGCAAATAATATGGAAATAAATGTCCATGACATGGTTCGAGAAGCTAATGGAGGATTTGAAGAAAATAACAAAGTACCCGGCAGAACATTCGGTGTTGCAGCCCAGTTCACAATGTACACCTCTAGAAAGCTTGCCGCTTTGAGATCCCTACTCAGTGAAAACAAATTTATCATTTTGAATTGCTTCCAGAAAGCAGGTCAAGAAATTCCAAGTCCCTTATGGGACACGAAATTTCGTTGCCGTGTTCACAAGAACTTGCTGCTGAAACGTACCCTGTACAAGACGAATCCACCGCGCGTCCTCAGACACTGTCTTTTTTCCCACGGCGCAACAGTCCCTGGTGGGGCAGGGCCTCCTCGTTATCGAGGCTTCACAGTCATACTCATCAAACACACCACACTTGGTAGGACTCCTCTGGACGAGTGATTAGCCCATCACAAAATCCTCTACCTGACAACAAACAATACTTACAAGATACAGGCTTTGATGCCCCCGGTGGGATTTGAACCCGCAATCCCAGCAAGCGATCGGCCGCAGACCCAAGCCTTAGACCGCGCGTCCACTTCAAACGCAGTACATTTAAGCTCAATTTTTACTTTATCCTCCCATCTACAGTTAGGTTCCTCACACATTCAGTTCTCCTGAATGAATTACATATTTCTCATTTCTCTGATGTGAGATACATTTGGGTCCGCTTCATCCTCCCCCGTTTTAAAACCCTCATAATGCGTCGCGAAGAGAACACAGTATGAATGTCTTTATTACACATTTGCCTCTGATGTCCTGTTACCTATTCCATACTGGGTGCAAATATTCTCTTCGACACCGTGTTTCTAAATAACACCACAGCGCCAAATGATCTGGAGTAATATTGAGCGATATTATTGTTAACTGTTGTGTGAATTTTGTTTTGTGTCGCATTATAAATAGGACATGTGCTTTTACACATGTAACTCATCAGTTCCTGTAATACATCTCTGTAAAGGCAAATGCTTATAATACTTGGTATAATTCGGTGAAATCTGTACTTATTAACACACATATCGGTTTATAACGCAGGCTATAAGCGAATATAATACACAGAATGTCGTTACAGCAGTGCTGATCAGTACAGCGAAAACTGCCGTAAGAGGATTTTATCTGATGACGCAAAGGTGCTTTTTTTAATCTAAAACGCGAGAACCAGACTAGCAGGGGCAAGCTGAAAACACGCTCTTATAAAATGTCAGAGTTGTGTACAATTTGTTATATCAAAATATAGTAAGATGGCGGTGGAACTATATAAATTGCTTTCGTCAATATCAAAGTCTTTTATTACCAACTGACGCACAGGAGAATCGTTTTTCAAAGAGTATTAAAATTTACATTAAAATTACAACAGCTCCAGCATGTTTCGGTGTGATCACCATAATCAGGGAGCGTACTGTGTGAGCTTGCTAAAGTTACAGTGTTAAAACGTTTGGTTCACATTTTGATCACACCGAAACATGTTGGAGCTATTGTAATTTAATTTAAATTTTAATACTCTTTTAACAACAATTCTCTTGTGCATCAGTAGGTAATTAAAAACACTTTGATAATAGCAAAATGCGCGGTACAAATGTGAAAATTTCTTTCGTCAGTATTTATCACTGCGCCGATGCAATAGCCATTGCAGGGAAGTCCTTATGGTATTTATGTTGGACAAAACCAGCACACGGACAGGTTTTTGTCGGAGAACTTTGGATTTCTCCTTGCCAGTTGTCATACCATCATTGCACCATTCGCATCTACAGCTATCTATTTACGGAAGTAGTACAACAAGACTCGATTCCATCTTGCTTCAATAATAAACGAATACGGATATGCGCCGCATAACGACGTTCCAGTCAACGACGGACCGCATATACGACGGTGGTCCCATAATATTATAAAACCACTGTGTTAAAACTGTACCATATAGCCTAGGTGTGTGAAAAGGGAAAGTAGCCCGTTACAGGCCTGGAGTGGCCCAGAGGGTTCCAGGAAGTTAAGGTTCCCAGATTGCATGAAAACGGCACAGGATGGTGGTAAGATTGTCAGCCTTACGCACCGGCCGCCTTTACCCCCAGGAAATGCTCCTGGTACTCATTTCTGTTAGAGGCTGAGTCGATCCCAGGGCCATAGTGCGATCGGAAGGATTTTATGTCAATGAAAAATCCAGTGACACCAGCTGGGATCGAACCAGCGACCTTCCGATTTGTAGCACAACACCTTAACCACTGCGTTACCGCGGTCCCCGCCTAGGTGTGTAGTAGGCTATATTATCTAGGTTTGTGTAAGTACACGTTCGCAAAGCGACGAAATCGTCTAACGACTCATTTCTCAGAAGGTACCCCCGTCGTTAAGTGACTCATATCTACTAGTATACTGTGCGTGCTGACCCTTCAGAAGCGGGCGTATCGTGTGTGCACATCCGCGTGTAAATCATACTGGTAGAGTGAACTATAAAGCACTTCAATTCCCTCACTATTTTAACTCAGGCTTCAGTTTGATTGTCAAGTCATACTGAGCATCGCACTTCTTAAACTTCAGTTTGTTTTTGGATTATTGATGACATACCCAATGATAATGCAGCGCCAGAGAAAGATTACTGCAATAAAAGAGAAGTAAGTCCCGTGACACATAGGCCTACTGGCAGCACTGTTACAGCGTATGGTCGCTTTGTTAAGGAATCCGCAAAATTAATTTAACAGTCGGTCATTCGGGCAAGTATTTTACGATATTAACTTAAGTGTGTTTTATTAAAGTCTATTCACTAAATACTTCCAAATACTTGCCCCCCATATACTACGTGTCAGTACTATCAGAAACTCATTCTGAGAAGATTTAAACATCCTAGGTAATTTAATGTCTGGAACGTTTTTCCTTGCTCTGTAACCAAGGGTGGCAAAATGTTACGAATTCCTTAGAGTCATTTAGTCCTGGAGGTATTTCACAGGCAAGGGAAAGAGAAGCTGGAAAGAAAATGGAGAAATAGGAGCAAAGAGACTCTTGGGCACAGGTAGCATATATAAAGTGTCACTTCGGTCAAACTCCTCTCATAAAAAGATCCATCTTAATGTCATCCTTCCATCTACGTTTAGTTCTTTCAGTGGGTCTCTTCCCTTCAGATAAAAATGTCGTACGCATTTCTCATCCTTCCCATGCGTGCTGCATGTCCCGATCAGTTTACCGACTATGATATGACCAGTCTAATAATATATGGTTAAGAATGCACATTTTGGAGCTTCCCATGCTATAAAAGTTGTTTCCCTTCCGCTACGTTCGATCTGCTGTCACAAAGAATTTATTTATTTAAAATTAATCAATTTATTTCGATAATTCAAAAGATAACTTATCATCCCGTTCTCTAGAGAAGCATGAACCGAAGTAGTATGTTCAAGCTCTCCAAGACAGCTTCTACCTTAGACATTTCCTCTTTCTGTGAAACTTCTCGCAACGAAGTCTCCCCATCCATCTACGTTTTACCAGCGCTGGTCCTCCTCATTTCCTTTCCACGTCCTTTCTTCCTTGCGTGGAACATTTTCCCGAACCTGTTATTTCCTCTTGATCTCTGTCATCCTCTCAGGCATTTTTCTTTCGGTTTCATATTGAAAACCTTCTTTGCGATTGTATCTTCATTCACTTTTAAAACGAGCATGTAACGTCTTATTTTGTTACTTGCTAATTTTTCTTCCAGATCCTTCATATACATCTTCATCTTGATCCTTAAATCTCTCCCATTAAAGCAGCCAAGCTTGATGATAAAGCAATGGCATAAATGTAATTCAGTTTTAAGTTTGACTTACTTTTTCCGCAGAATTTTAATCGCGACAGAAGTTGCCGTTTGACTTTTAGTGTCTTCACATTCTGGAATTTCAGGTTCTGACACTTCAGACCGAATTAAAATATCTCTAACACACACACACACACACACACGTAATATAATGGTATAATGAGTTACAAGTTTACTACAGGTGAAACTAAGTAAGGTTTAACATGGACTCGAGGCCCACTACTGAAAGAAATGGACATACCGGACTAAGAAACCATGCAACCAATTTTATTAATTTAATCGCATATAATAATAAGCAGTAATATTTAGGCCGTCGCGAAGAAATTATTAAATTAAATTCCGCGTCTCTACATCTGTATTGTGTTCTTAAGATTGTTTTTCAGATGGCTTTGCCCTATCTGAATTCTATATTTTAAGAACAATGTTGTATTCTGGGACGCAAACACGTGTATTCTGATAATTTTAGGTTCACAGCATGTTATTCTATGTTTCAACAAAAGCAGGAAATTTCATTTCTCCGTATTTTTAAATTTTTGCTTCGCTGGTAAGAACCTAATGGACGAATTTCAATTCTAACAACGTCACACAGCATATTCTAGGGATCAGTAATATTTGCCTGTACACAAAGCATAATTGGTTATAATTGGCGTGTTTGAACTACATAAAAAATCCTTTTAAATTTACTTTTGTGAGATCATTGTATTAAATCGGAATAAATCGTATCGTTTCTGCTTTTGTAGCTTCAGAATGTCCCAGACATATTAATTGTTGAAATATTCTGTTTGTGATGCATAAAATGTAAATTGCTGGTTCTGCGCCTTCAAAACCGAAAATTAGTAAAACTAAACAAACACGCTTGAAGTACAATCTTGTGTTAAAAACTGCAGCACTTGGTCGGTACTACGTTTACACTTAATTACCAACTAATTAGCTCCATGAAGCAGTTTCCTATTTTAGAAACTGACAGTCTATCGGAAATTTCTCAACTTTCAGGGACCTCGAAGTTTCGCAGCCGCGTTTTCAAGGCCCCGCCATGGATCCCCAACCTGATTCATTAGAAGCCAGTCGTACCCGCACATATTATTTCTCTAAGCTCCGTTTTATTATTTTATTCCCATATAAACCTATAATTCTGATCCCATTCGCCGCGGGTTTAAGGCGTAGGTCTGCGGCCTTTCCCTCGGTGGGACTGCGGGTTCGAATGCTGTCGGGAGCATGGATTTCTGTCTCTTGATAATATTGTGTGTAGTCAGGTAGAGGTGTCTTCGGCGGGCCTAGTGTGGCGTTACTGAGTGTGACAGAGAAACCTCTACAGTGGGGAGGCCATGGACCACTATGGCTGTCGAATCATGGAAAAAAAAAAAGAAAAAAGCACAAAATACTTTATAAGTAACGTAATGTGTTTATCCACTAATGACTATAATAAAATATGCTAGAAAAAATACAGAATAATGGCGTAATATCTCCCAAATAGTTTCATCTCTTCGCATTTCTCGACTAAAAGTTTGTACGCATGTCTCATACCCACAGGAACACTGAATTCCTGCCCACTTCGTTCTTCTTCATTCAGTCATGCTATTGACATGTACACGCGTCGAAATTACGAAGATATCAGTTACTCACTTCTCTCTCCTTCGTATTACTCCGACTTCCTTGCAATAAAATACGAAATTATTTTTTAATATAACAAAGTTTATTTGATAAAATAAAAATATCTCAAGTTTGAATAGCTGTTTATTTAATGGTATACCAACTGATGCACATACATACAACTTTTTCACATTAAAACACTAGAATTGCTCCGACATGTTTCGATCCAAGGATCATCCTCAGGGAGCTACACTTTCAT
>Ga0123353_10011933_pt1 | contig 12288 bp, 10 predicted proteins | sample TergutLab28metaG_3_FD_92763 | JGI IMG/M metagenome (GOLD analysis project Ga0123353, IMG submission 92763) | Labiotermes labralis P3 segment gut microbial communities from Petit-Saut dam, French Guiana - Lab288 P3 | ecosystem: Host-associated > Arthropoda: Insects > Digestive system > Gut ... | reverse complement strand
GTTCTGCCCGGGTTGTCGCAGGGCAGCATTTCGTCCGGAATATCTTTCTTCAGAAATGTGAGCAGCGAGGCAAACACGGAACCCAGGCGCACCTCGCAGTCCAGGGGGTACGGAATGACGCCTTCGAGAATTTTCACCCGGCCGCCCTCCTATCCGTCTCCACCATCTCATTTGCCGCCACAACCGCGCCTTTTCCAACCGTCAGCCCCGCGCCGACCACCGCCACGCCCCACTGGCCTTTTTCCGGGGTATCCTCGGGCCGCGCGCCCACGCGGGCGTTCTCCTCGATGACGGCGTTTTCCGCCACGATGGCGTATTGCACCCGCGCGCCGGCCTTCACCCGCGCGCCGGGCATGAGGATGCTGTCGCGCACCACCGCGCCGGGCTCCACGGCGACATTGGGCGACAGGATAGAAAAGTCCACCGCGCCCTCGATGACGCAGCCCTCGGCCACCATGGCGTTTTGCACCAGGGAGCTGTCCGCGACGTAGTGCGGCGGCGCGGCGGCCGTGCGATAATAGATCTTCCAGTCGGGATCGTTCAAATCAATGTCGATTTTTGGGTTTAACAAATCGAGATTCGCCTCCCAGAGGCTGTCCACGGTGCCCACGTCCTTCCAGTAGCCCTCGAAGGCGTAGGCGCACAGGCGCTCCCCCGCGGCGTGCATGGCGGGGATGACGTCCTTGCCGAAATCGTTGCTGGAGGCCGCGTTGGCTTCGTCAGCCAGCAGGTACTGCCGCAGCTTCTCCCAGGTGAAGACGTAGATGCCCATGGAGGCCATGTTGCTAGTGGGTTTTTCAGGCTTCTCCTCGAATTCCCGGATGGTGCCGTCCTCGTCCGCGACAATCAGGCCGAAGCGCGGCGCCTCCTCCCAGGGCACCTCCAGCATGGCGAGCGTGCAGGCGGCGTCCTTCTCTTTATGGAAGGCCAGCAGCTTCGCGTAGTCCATCTTGTAGATGTGGTCCCCGCCCAGCACCAGCACGTGCTCGGGGCTGTAGCGCTCGATGAAAGGGATGTGCTGGTACACGGCGTTGGCCGAGCCCCTGTACCACTGCGTGCCGGAGATCTGCCGGTAGGGCGAGAGAACGTGCAGCCCCCCATTGGCCCTGTCCAAATCCCAGGGCTGGCCGTTGCCGAGGTAGTCGTTGAGCTCCTGCGGCTGGTACTGCGTGAGCACGCCCACGGTGTCGATGCCGGAGTTCACGCAGTTGGACAATGGAAAATCGATCATCCTGTATTTGCCGCCGTAAGGCACGGCGGGCTTGGCGATGGACCGGGTGAGCACGCCGAGCCTGCTGCCCTGGCCCCCGGCCAGCAGCATGGCGATGCATTCTTGGTGTTGCATTGGATACACCCCTTTGTTAGACTTTAGATGTTAGATGGTAGACGGTAGATTTTAGCGGCTGTTTTCGCGATATGCTTCGCGCACACAAAATGCCAGTCCTACGATACTCATCAGGCAAAAAAGTGTGAACGGAATGAGCGCTTTCAATCCGTAAATGGCGGTAAACCAACTCTCCTTAAAGAATCCAGGATCAACTCCCACTGGATTCCATGTGGTTACAATTCCAGCCACAATCATGGCAATCACGCCGAGCATTCCCAATGCAAATAAGAGGCTGCCGAGGACTAGCTTTTTCATTGTGTGGTCCTTTCTCTATTCGCTGGATTGTATGGCGGCGAGCCATTGGCCCGCCGCAGGCAAGATCAACCTTCCAACTTTTTGTCTTCCAACTTGTAAGTCATTAGTCGTTCAGTTGTCAGTTTGCAGTCTTTGGCGCTGCCAAGCAAGCTTGACGGCGGCTCCACCCTCTCCAAATAAACCACACTAAGCCCCGGCAGCGTCAGCTCCAGCGAACACGGCAGGCCGTGCATTGCCTTAGGCAGGGTTTGGTATAGCTTTTTCTTGCTTACCCCAGCGCCGCCGAATTTCTTCTCATCCGTGCTGAACACAACTTTATACTCCCCGGCCACAGGCGCGCCGATGCGGTAGCCCTTGCGCGTCACGGGTGTGAAATTGCACACGCAGATGAGCTCTTTGCCGGATTTGGCGACGCGGCGGAAGGCGATGACGGAGTTGACGTTATCGTCGCCGGAGATCCAACTGAAGCCCTCCCAGCTGTTGTCCACTTCCCAGAGGGCCTTTTTGCGCTTGTAGAACATATTTAAAGCGCGGGTGAAATCCTGCAATTGCCTATGGCTCTCGTAATCGAGCAGCAGCCAATCCAGCTCCCGCTCGTAGTTCCACTCGATGAACTGGCCGAACTCCTGCCCCATGAACAGCAACTTCTTGCCCGGGTGGGCGACCATATAGCCCAAAAACGAGCGCAGCCCCGCGAATTTGTCGGCGTAGTCCCCGGGCATCTTGCTGAGCATGGAGCACTTGCCGTGGACGACCTCGTCGTGTGAAATCGGCAGGATGAAATTCTCGGAGAAAGCGTAGTGGAAGGAGAAGGTCAGGGCGCGTTGGTGGTCTTTTCTGTGGGCCGGATCGAGGCTGAAGTAGCGCAGGCAGTCGTTCATCCAGCCCATGTTCCACTTAAAATTGAAGCCTAAACCCCCATCGTGGACGGGTTTGGTGACCAGGGGCCAGGCGGTGCTCTCCTCGGCGGCCATGATGACCCCGGGGAATTTCTCGAACACGGCTTTGTTCAATTCTTGAAGGAACGAGACGGCCTCCAGGTTCTCCCGGCCGCCACGGGCGTTGGGGAGCCACTGGCCCTTCTCGCGGTTGTAGTCGAGGTAGAGCATACTGGCCACGGCGTCCACGCGCAGGCCGTCGGCGTGGTAGTAGTCCAGCCAGAACATGGCGCTGGACATCAGGAAGGAGCGCACCTCGGGCTTGCCGTAGTCGAACACCTTCGTGCCCCACTGCTTGTGCTCGCCCTTGCGGGGGTCGGCGTATTCGTAGCAGGGCCCGCCGTCGAACTCGGCCAGGGCGGAGGCGTCGCGCGGGAAGTGCGCGGGCACCCAGTCCAGGATGACGCCCAAACCGGCCTGATGGGCTTTGTCTATAAAATACATGAGGTCTTTCGGCTCGCCGTAGCGCGAAGTGGCGGCGAAGTAGCCGGTCACCTGGTAGCCCCAGCTGCCGTCGAATGGGTACTCCGTCACGGGCATGAGCTCCAGGTGCGTGTAGCCCAGGTCTTTGGCGTAGGGGATGAGCTCCTCCGCCAATTTTCGGTAGCTGAAGGGCTCGCCGTCCGGGTACCTGCGCCAGGAGCCGGGGTGCACCTCGTATACGCTCACCGGCGAGGCGAAAATATTTTTCTTTCCGCGCTTTTGCAGCCAGGCCTCGTCCTCCCAGGCATAACAATCTTTTACGGTGTAATACTTTGAGGCCGTGCCGGGGCTGGCCTCCGCATGGAAGGCGTAGGGGTCGTTCTTCAGGCGGCGTTTTCCGTCCTTGCCGGTGACGCAGAACTTATACGCCGCGTAGGGGTTCACCTCGGGGATGACGGCCTCCCACACGCCGTTTTTGCTGATGCGCCGCATGGGCGCGGCGGTGTTGTCCCACTGGTTGAAATCGCCCACCACGCTCATGGCCCGGGCGGCGGGGGCCCAGGCGCGGAACACGGTGGCGCTGTAATCCGCCGTGCGGTGCGCGCCCAGCAGCCGGTAGGCCCGGGTGTTGGTCCCCTGGTGGAACAGATACAGCGGCAGCTCCAGCCTGTCCATGCGCTTGCCTCCCCTTGTTTTTTTGTGCGGACAACAGATATATCGCCCCTATACGCCTATTATAACAGACATGTTGCACAAATTCAAGGGGTAAGCGCCAAATAATTGCCGCGGGGAGCGCCAATTAATTGCCGGGGGCAAAACAATGCCCCTCTCGATTGCGGGAGAGGGGCGGCAGGGCGGGCGGCTTTACGATATTCAACGGGCGGACGGGGAGATTTCTGCGATATTGGGTGATTGCTCAAAATCAACAGCTGTGCAATGGCAATGCTTTTCCTGTTTGGCTCTCTCCAGCCAGCTTTGCACGTCAGGACCATCACCATATTTTTTGATTCGGTACTCGATGTTGGCTATCCTTGCCTTTTTGGTGTCATAGCCCTGAGGAGACAAAAGGACAGGACGGTTTTCGGCGGAAGTGTATTTTCCAAAGCTGCTATTTTCAAAGGTCGCGAAATAGTATAGATTTTTCGCGAAATACTTGATATTCGCCGTTCTGCTTTTTTCGTTCAATGTGCGATTGTGATACTTCGCTTCAGCATTGAAGAACACGGAATCTTGATTTGCCAAACAGTCACGAAGCTCCAAAAGACTCAGGACTTCACCCTGTTTGTTTGTAAAATAGGCGTTATATGTGGGGTCAAGCATAACCCACTTGTTCATTTCATTGATAAAAACATGCGAGACGACATGGTTGTCGCCATCATAGGGAGAGCAGGGCATGATACCAACCCTTCTCGCTTTTAGCCCAACAGCAAGCAGGCACTCCGTCAAAATGGAAGATAAAGCCAAGCAGTTAATTCGATTCCTCTTTTTATTGCCATAGGCGTAATTCAGCAAATCCAATGCGTTGCAAGGGACGTGGTTGTCATAATTGCCCTTGTGCCAAACATTCTCCGATACCCAATGCAGCAAATTCAATGCCCTTGCAAAATCCTCTCCGTCACCGGCAGCAGCCTCTATCGGGTATATGGATTTCAATGCGGCGAATTGGGCATTGCTATTGTCATAGGTAAAACATATGTCCGTTTTTCCTTCTGTGGGCAGTGGAAACGCCTTTAACAACCCGGTATAAATATCATAACTCATATGCAAACCTCCAATCGCGCTTTCGCGCAGCCCTTATTTATAGCCATTTTCTTAGAACCACATCCAAATCCAGCCGAACAGGAAGATGAACAGCAGCCAATTGATTAGCGTCGCTTCGTATCCGGTGTTGAAAATCGTATTGGGCGAATCGCTGCCGCCCGCCGAAACGGCGACGCTGAAGGTCCTCTGGTAGGGTACGCCGGGGGCGGTGCCGTCGGCGACGGCGGCCATGAGGGTCACCGTGCCCGCAGCGGTGGTGTGCAGGACGCCGCCGGTGATGACCGCCCCGGTTGCGCCCGTGTTCGCCACGCTCCAAGCGATTGTTTGATTGGTGGCGTTGGCGGGGGTCACCTCGCCGGCGAGGGCGAGGGGGGTCCCCACCGTGGCGGCCGTGGGCAGCCCGGCGATGCCCGTGACGGGGATAAATTCGGCCTGCTCGGCGTCCTGCGGGCTGTAGATGAAGTTCACGGCGTCCCACGCGCCGGCGAAGCCCCGCACGCTGTGGGTGGTCGTCATGCGGTTGTGGGAGCAATCGAGCTTGAACAGCGTCAGGCCCGTCACGTCCAGCCCGGCGAGCAGGTTTTCTTTACAGTAGAGGTAGCGCAGGCTCTTCGGCAGCGCGGGCAGGGAGGTGAGCGCGTTGCCGCCGCAGTCGAGGGTCCAGAGCTTGGCGGACAGCGTTGGCAGGGTTTCCAGCGCATTGCCCTGGCAGTGGAGGTACTCCAGCGCGGCGGGCAGCGCGGGCAGCGCCGTGAGCAAATTCTCCCCGCAGTTAAGGAAAAACAGCCCGGCGGGCAGCGCGGGCAGCGCCGTAAGCTCGTTGCCTTGGCAGTACAGGTATTGCAGGCCGACAGGCAGCGTGGGCAGTTCCTCCAACGCATTGCCCTGGCAGTTGAGAGTGACCAGGCCGGTGAAGTATTCCAGCCCATCCAGGCTTTGGATGCCCAGGTTGGATACGTCCAGCGAGGCGATGCCCGACACGTCCGTATCAAGGATGGGCTCATCGGGCTCGGTTTTGCCTATGCGTTCGTACACCGCCGCCCGGAAGAGCTCATCCGTGAACGCCTCGGTGATGTCCTCCTGCGCGTATGCAATGACGAGTCCGCCCGCGCACAGCAGGCACACCATCAACAGGACAGATAAGACTTTCTTCATTGTGCTTTCCACCTTTCAAGATAATTTCGCAGGGTAATCATAGCACGGTTTTGATAAAAAAGCAAGCTTTTCATGTAAATTTTCCGGGTTTTCCGGGTACGGCGAGTTGTTGCGCCCTACGGCGAGTGATACTCGCCGCCTAGAAGAACAAGGCGTAGGGCCGGAATGATGTTCCGGCGATGGGCAATGAACGGTTTGCGGATGCGCACACCGTAGGGGACGGCCTGCGGAGGCCGTCCCCGGCTCTGAAAGACAGGCTTTGCTCTCTGCGCCCGGGGACGTCACGCAGGCCGTCCCCTACAATGACATTTCTGCTCGATTCGCACCGATCCTCCATCACTTTCCATTGCTTTCACGCGGTAAATCAAGTATAATCCCTCAGCAGGAGGTGATTGACTTGCACAACGCAAAAAAACGCATTATGGCCTTGTTTATTGCCATTACAATGCTCATTAGCCTTGCCTCACGCGCTGCGGCGGAGGGCTCCTACCATGATTGGAAGCAGTCCGACCCGCGCTGGGGCTCGGTGGTCCTCACCAACCAGACCATGAAAAAAGTCGGCTGTCTGGCGACCACGGTGGCCATCCTGGCCGTGCACGCGGGCCTGCGCGGCGAGGATGACTTCGACCCCGGCGTGTTTGCCCGGAACATGAAAGAGGCGGGCGGCTTCACCGGGGACGACGACCTGATCTGGGAGGCCATCCCGGCGGCGGTGCCGGGCCTCACGGCGGAAAACCCCTGGGCGCGCCTGGAGGGCAGCGAGGCCGAAAAGCTCGCTGTTCTCCAGGAGTTTCTCGACCGGGGCTGCCAGGTGGCCGTGGCCGTGAAAAACGGCGGGCACTGGGTGGCGCTGCGCAGTGTCGCAAACGGCAGGGCCGTGATGATGGACCCCGGCAGCGCCGCCACGGATCTGTTCGCGAAGTATCCCGCCGCGGGCGTCACCCGCGCGGCCCTGCTGCGCGCCGAGGCGCCGAAGCGGGCGGCGGAAAGACCCCCGGTGGCCTTGCCTTCACTGCGTCCCTGTTTGCACAGGAACATCGCGCTATGATAGAGGATGCGTTCGCGCTCCTGCGGGACGTGGCGAGGCTGGTTTGGCGGATGATGCGGTGGGTTGTTTCGCCGGCGGGATGAGTTCGGCACAGACGCGGCAGCTGCTGCGTCTGTGCATAATTTTTCGCAAAGCGATTGTTTTTTGTGGAAAACCGTGCTATAATGCACCTGAAAAAATAAATTCCCCTTTACGAAGGGCGAGGAGGTTCCCCATGGTCGTTTTGGCCTACGACATCGGCACCACGGGCGTGAAGACCTGCATTTTTGATGTGGGCGAAACCATAGCGCTGCTCGGCGCGGCGGGAGGCGGCTACCCGCTCTACGTGCTGCCCGGCGGCGGCGCGGAGCAGAACCCCGAGGACTGGTGGTCCGCCATGCGCGAGACCACCGGCAAAGCCCTGGCGCGGGCGGGCCTCGCGCCGGAGCGGATCGAGGGCATCTCCTTCTGCTCGCAGATGCAGGGCGTGATCCTCGTGGATAGGGACGGCCTGCCCCTGCGCCGCGCCATGAGCTACATGGACCAGCGCGCCGTGGAGGAGCACAAGAAGGGCATCGCCTTCGGCCTGCAAATCGCCGGGGGCAATGTATATCGCCTGCTGAAATCCCTGCGTTACACCGGCGCGGCGTCGCTGAGCGTGAAGGACCCCGTGTGGAAATACAAGTGGGTGGAGGCCCACGAGCCGGAGGTCTTCGCCAAAACATACAAGTGGCTGGACGTGAAGGAGGCGCTGATCGCCCGGATGACGGGCCGCTGCGTGCGTACCCCGGATTCCGCCTTCGCCGCGCTGCTCTACGACATCCACAAAAACGGCTGGTCGAAGCCCGTCGCCGACATGCTGGGCGTCAAATTCGATCACCTGCCCGAGATCGTCCCCTGCGAATCCCGGGTGGGCGTTTTATGCGCGCAGCAAGCCAGTGAGTTGGGCCTGGCGGAGGGCATTCCCGTGTTCGGCGGAGGCGGGGACGCCTCCCTGGTGGGCGTGGGCGCGGGGGCCGTCGCGCCCGGCGATACGCATATCTACTGCGGCACCAGCGGCTGGGTGGGTACCGTCGTGGAGAAGAGCATGGTGGACGCCACGGCGAACATCGCCGCCATCGTGGGGGCCCAGGAGGGCCTGTACAACTACTTCGCCGAGCAGGAGACCGCCGGCAAGTGCCTGGAGTGGGTGAAGGACACTCTCGATATAGCCGGCTATGAAGAGCTCATGGCCCTGGCTGAAGAAGCGCCCATCGGCGCGGGCGGGGTGCTGTTCGCGCCCTGGCTCCACGGCAACCGCTGCCCGTTTGAAGACTCGGCGGCCCGGGGCATGTTCTTCGGCCTGAACCTGGACAGCGGCAGGGCGCAGATTGCGCGCGCGGTGGCGGAGGGCGTGGTGTACCACCTGCGCTGGATGCTGGAGACCCAGGACAAGAAGACCGCCACCGGCAAAACAGTTCGCTTCGTGGGCGGCGGCGCTTTGAATGACCTGATGTGCCAAATGCTCGCCGACTGCACGGGCCGCGCGGTGGAGACCGTGGCCGATCCGCAGAACGTGGGCAGCGTGGGCGCGGCGGCCCTGGCGGCGGTGGGCATGGGCATCATCCCCTCCCTGCAAGAGGTCAAGCCCCTCATCCCCGCCGCAAAGCTTTACGCGCCCGATATGGCGAAGAAGCCGGAATATGACAGGTTTTTCGAGCTGTATAAGGGGCTGTACAAGGCAAATAGGAAGCTGTTTAAGGCGATGCAGGGCTAGCTCCCGGCGCTTCGCGCCACCACTCTGCGCGGACACCCCCCGGCGCTTCGCGCCCCCCCCCTCTAAAGAGGGGGTTTTTTTCTGTTTCATCCGCAGCTTTCGTAGAGAGCAAAGAAAGCCCCCCTCTTTAGAGGGGGGAAGCGCCGAAGGCATCGGGGGGTGTCCATGCGAGGAGGTGTCCTACAGCGCCTCAAAGTCCCGCAGCTCCCTGCCCAGGGAGACGGCCAGGTTCCCGTTGCGGCAGCGCAGCTCGTCCAGGAGGGCCTTTTGGTCGGCGTCCCTCTTCAGGCGCACGTGGTAGGTCAGCTCATAGAGGCTGCCGAGGTCGGTGGTGCGCACCTGCTGCAGCTCGGCCTCGGCGGTGTGGCGCGCGAGCACGTCGTCGAACAGGGCCTCGTAGTCCAGGCTCTCGGGGATGGCGATGCGCAGCACGCGGATGTCCGCGTTGCCCTGCCCGAAGCGGCTGTGCGTGAGCAGCAAATACGCGCCGCCGACGAGCAGCAGGAACAGGAACGCATAGAGCAGGTAGCCCATGCCCGTGGCGAGGCCTATAGCCATGGCGAAGAACAGGCAGGCGATCTCCTGCGCCTTGCCCTGGAGGGAGCGGAAGCGCATCAGGCCGAAGGCCCCGGCGGTGGCCAGGCCCACGCCGAGGTTCCCGTTGACGAGCATCACCACGATCTGCACCACCGCGGGGATCAGCACGAGGGTGATAGCGAGGCTGCGGCTGTAGCGGCTGCGGAACATGTAGGCGAAGGCGATCCCCAGCCCGAACACCAGGGAGCAGGCCGTGCAAAGCAGCACCCCGCCGACGCCAGGCATGGCGCGGGTGACGCTCTGGGTTATTGTGGAGAGGAAATCAGGCATAGGAAATATTCCTTTCGGGCGCTTGCAAAATATATCTGATATAGCACACCCCATATTTCGAGTACGGTACGGGATACAGCCGGGCCCCGCTCAGCGCCCGGGAGAGCCACAGCGGCATGTTGTCCGGGGTCTTCACCTCCAGCACCGCCATGTCGCTCGGCAGGACGCGCAGCCCGGCGTCCGGGTGCAGGAAGTCCAGACGGTCGGGCCGGAAGCGTATGTCCGTATCCAGCGTGACGCGCAGGTTCTCCCGGGCGATGCCCACGTAGGCGCGCCGCTGATAGGCCAGGAAGGCCTTTTCCCTTATGGGGCCCCTTTGCAGATAGAACGCCATCTCCCGCGCGGCCTGCGAATCCTCCCGGGCGAGCAGCGCGCCCGCGCGGCCCGGGGCGTATTCCCCGGCGGAGATGGACACCCGGCGCTTGCTCACGACGCCTTTGTACTTTCTTTTCAGTTCCAGATGCAGCTCGCTGCCGCCCGCCGGGACGCCGTAGCAGCGCAGGCGCAGCTTTTCTTTATAGGCCGGCTGGTTGAGGGAGGCGCGCGCCGCGTCCCAGCCGTCGGTGTCGTAATAGAAGTTCTGCACCAGGTATTGGGGAAAAACATCCGGCGCCATGCGCCGCCCGAGGAGCTCAACCAGCGCGTCGCGCTGCGCCCCCGAGAGGAGATATTTGATTTCGTAGCGGTTGGCGTCGATCTCCATCGGTGGCTCCTCACATCGCCCCTATCGCCTTATCCATCCACGCCTTGCGTGTGGTGAGAAAATTCCGGATATGCTGCAGGTGCGCCGCGTAGGTGTTCAGCCTGGCGATGCCCGCGGGCTCGAAGCCCGCCTTTTTGCCCATGGTGTCCCAAACTTTGTAATTCTCTTTTTGCGAGAGGTCGATTACGCTCTCGCACAGATCGATCTCCCGCAGAGCGGTGCGCAGCAGGGCGCCGCCCACCTCGTTCCAGCGCGCCTTGAGCCGCGCGGTGAAGCGGGGGTCCTTCAGCAGGTGGTCCATCCAAGTGACGCCCACGTAGCCGTCCTCCCGGCTCACGCTGGCCCACACATTGGGGTAGTTGACATAGCGGAAGTGATTCCCGAAGGCCAGGTCGAAGTCCCAGGGCGGGCCCATTTTCAGCTTGCCGCCCGCGTCCTTGGTGAAAAAGCAGCTGCGGCGGAAGCTGCTGTCCAGGTTGTAGGTGAGCTCGTGCAGGATGAACCAGTCGATGAGCGAGGGTATATCAATATAATCTTCATAATTTGACAGGCTGACGACCGCTGCGTCGGCCTGCTGCACGTACTGCGTGATGAAGCGCATCTGCGCCGCAGTGCGCACACCCGCCTTGGGGTTCTTCACATAAGCCGCGCCCACGAAGCTGCTGACGCTGAAATAGTCCCGCCCGGGCAGGTCGCCCTCGTCGTTCCCGCCGATTTCAAGCAGGAAGCCGGTGTCGTTCGCGGCGCTCACGTCGAGCTCCACGCGGCCCGGCGCGGCCTCCACCTGCTCGCAGAGGATATACACCCCCTGGTACGTGTTATTGAAATACACGTCCACCAGCACGGAGTGGGGGACGAAGCCCAAGTTCCCCAGCGCGTGCCCCATCACGAAGGCCAGGTGGTCCCGGATGAGCGACTTATCGCTGTAGCTGGGCCGTAATATCCAGTCGTGCGCCTTGGGCAGGCCGAACAGGGAGGTGCTCTTGTCCAGCTTGACGAGGTAGGGCGTCTTGGGCCACTCCCAGGAGGAGGAGCCGCGCCCGCGTATCCGCATGGGCTGCGCGGGCAGGGAGAGGGAGGGGCTGTAGAGCGTCTTCTCGCCAATTTTCAAAGCAAATGTGCCATTGACCAGCTCCGTCTTGGAGGTCACGGGCCTGCCGCTGTCGGTGGTGAGCCAGACGGCGGGCAGCCGCCCATAGGGGGATTCCGCCGCCGCGGAGGAGGGCTCTGAGGAAGCCGCTTCGCCCTGTTCGCTGCGCGCCTTTGCCGAAGACGTCCCGTCCACAGCGGCCGGCGTCTCCGACAGGCCCGCCGTGGACGCCTCCGGCGCGCCCGTGGGGGGATTCGTCCCCTGCGCACAGCCCGTCAGAAGCAGCAGCAAAGCAAGGCAGAGGGGAAGCAGGCGCTTCATGGGCGGCCCTCCTTTCGTCAGGATTCTTCAATTATAGCACAGATCGCGTGGGTTGTCCACTGAAAAAATTCTGTTCTGCCCCAAAGGCCATAGAGGCAGTTTGTCCGCACTCACCGCCGAAACTTGTATACAATGATGTGACGGCGCTTTTGCGAAAACACCTGCGCCGGAGAATAAAGAGAGGGATGACAACATTGAGTGCTTGAATCAAAGATGGCCTGAGAATTTTTATCCTGAGCCCTTCGATTGCAACAAGCCATGCCATGGCAAGCCCGAGGGCTGCGAATACGCCTGCGTCCCGGTGAAACTGTGCCCCGGCCCCACCGGCGCGATCTCGCCGTGTATTTATGTCATGATTAGGCTGAATAAAAATGGAGCATCTGCGGCTCCCCGAATCTACCCTGCCATCTCCACTAAGGCTAAGTCCGGTCTTCGGTTGTTCTCAATAAACTCCACCATTCGTCGGTGCTGATCGGCGAAGCTAAGAACCCGTATTCACAAGCGTTTAAGCAACGTATGGAAGTGGGAGATTTTTATGACAGCCTCAGCGGAAGCGGTAGTGATTTCGTAATCCTTGCTGAGGCGGCGGGAATTGTTCAACCAGC
>Ga0123353_10011932_pt1 | contig 12288 bp, 6 predicted proteins | sample TergutLab28metaG_3_FD_92763 | JGI IMG/M metagenome (GOLD analysis project Ga0123353, IMG submission 92763) | Labiotermes labralis P3 segment gut microbial communities from Petit-Saut dam, French Guiana - Lab288 P3 | ecosystem: Host-associated > Arthropoda: Insects > Digestive system > Gut ... | reverse complement strand
TTATGCTGTTGATCAGTCTTGTCACGATAACGGAATTATACACCGGATCCGGCAAAACTTCTCTTTTTGGTACACTGCCTCTTCTTGGCATTATACTTCCCTCCTTCATTAAAAGAATGTATATGCATTCTTTATGATTTTCATAGGTACTCCGGAAAAATTTATTTTCCCGGCATATGCCGGCTATGAAGAGTTGAAAATATCTAATTCTTCATGCAAGCATAAAGTTATTTAACTAAATATGGGATTTCCGCTGTGGTGTAACAACGTGTAAAACACGTTATTTTGCGCCTTTTGGTCTTTTTGCTCCGTATTTCGACCTTGACTGCTGACGGCCGTCAACGCCTTGTGTATCAAGCGTTCCGCGTACTATATGGTAACGTACGCCCGGCAGGTCTTTTACGCGCCCGCCGCGTATCATTACGACCGAGTGCTCCTGAAGGTTATGGCCGACACCGGGTATATAGGCTGTAACCTCGTGACCGTTTGTTAATCTTATACGTGCAATCTTGCGAAGTGCCGAATTAGGCTTCTTTGGCGTTGCGGTCCTTACCGCTGTGCAGACTCCGCGTTTTTGAGATGAAGATAAATTCGTCTCGTTGTTCCTTAGGGTATTAAGGCCTTTCTGAAGTGCCGGTGAAGTCGATTTGTAGTTAAGCGTCTTTCTACCCTTCCTTACCAGTTGATTAAACGTAGGCATTTCTTTCCTCCTTTCTTATTATTTTTCTATAACGCATTTCCTGAGCCGATGAGGACTGAAAGGTCCACATCTTCCTCATCAAATGAATCATATGTATTTTCATAGCTTCTGGTTGAATAGTAGCTTCCGTCATATTGTTCTATATCGCTGTTGAATCTGCGGTACATCGAAAGACCGCTGCCGGCGGGGACAAGCTTGCCGATTATTACGTTTTCCTTCAGTCCGATAAGACGGTCTACTTTGCCTTTGATAGCTGCCTCGGTCAGAACTTTTGTAGTTTCCTGGAATGATGCTGCTGACAGGAAGGATTCTGTCGCGAGTGAAGCTTTTGTTATACCCATCAATAATGGTGATGTTTCCGCAAGCCGCAGTTCGGTTTCTCCCGCTTCGATCCTCTTGGTGATTGCGGCATTTGCCAGCTTCAAATCATTTGCATCGACTGTTGTACCTGCAAGAAGCTCTGTATCGCCGCCATCGTCAACTTTGACTTTCCTCATCATCTGCCTTACTATAACTTCTATGTGCTTGTCGTTGATATCAACACCCTGCTGGCGGTAAACCTTTTGAACCTCAGAAATCAGGTACGCTTGTGTCGCGCCCTTTCCAAGTATACGCATTACATCGTGAGGATTTAATGCGCCTTCCGTAAGCTTGTCACCAGCTTTTACGGTTTCATTATGCTTGACTCTTATCCCGGAGAAATAAGGAGTCTGATAAGTCCGTACTTCGCCGTCTTTCTCATTCGTCACAATAATGGATATCATTGCGTTTTTGCGTGTTTCTTCAATTACAACAAGTCCGTCTATATCAGAAAGTATTGCCATTTTTTTAGGCTTGCGCGCTTCAAACAACTCCTCGACACGCGGCAGACCTTGCGTTATGTCGTCACCCGCAACGCCGCCTGTGTGGAAAGTCCTCATTGTTAATTGTGTGCCCGGCTCGCCTATTGACTGAGCTGCGATTACACCGACGGCTTCGCCAATCGACACCGTGCCGCCTGTTGCGAGATTGATTCCGTAACACATTGCGCAAATACCGCTTTTTGATTCACAATCCATCGCTGTTCTGATTTTTACGGTGCTGATCCCGCGATCAAGAAGCTTGAACGAATCGCTGTTTATGAGCATATGGTCTCTTGTGAACATAATTTCGCCTGTTTTTTCGTCAACGATATCCTCTGCGGGATACCTTCCGTGGATCACCTCGCCGAATGTTTCAATAAGGCTGCCGCTTTCAACGATTTCCGCAGCCATAATCCCGTCACGTGTCTGACAATCTTTTTCACGCACTATGACATCCTGTGAAACGTCAACAAGCCTGCGTGTCAGGTAGCCTGAGTCAGCCGTTCTTAAAGCGGTATCTGCCAGACCTTTTCTCGCGCCTCTGGATGATACGAAGTACTCGAGAACCGTAAGGCCTTCACGGAAGTTTGCTTTTATCGGGATCTCAATTGTACGTCCCGCTGTGTTTGCCATAAGCCCGCGCATACCTGCAAGCTGTCTTGTCTGATTCATGCTGCCCCTCGCTCCCGAGTGAGCCATCATATAAACGGGATTGTACTCGCTGAGTGTGTCCGCCAGAGCATCGGTAACATCCTTTGTTGTTTTTTCCCATTCCCTGACAACAAGGCGGTAGCGTTCTTCGTCTGTGATAAAGCCGCGTTTAAACTGATTTTCTATAGCTATGACCTTTTTCTCTGTTTGCCTTATTAGCGTCCACTTTGTATCCGGAACAGTCATATCGGATATTGAAATGGTTATTGCTCCCTGTGTTGAGTATTTGAACCCGAGAGTTTTGATTTTATCCAGAACAGAAGCAGACCTTGTAAAGCCGTGCCTTGAAATACAGCGTTCTATGATCTTTTCAAGTTCTTTTTTCCCTGTTCTAAAGCCTATCTCATAATCAAATAGCTGCTCGGGGTCTTTTCTGTCAACAAATCCTAAATCCTGCGGCAGAGGTTCGTTGAAAATAATCCTGCCTACCGTTGTCGGGATCGTTTTGTACTTCTCGACTCCATCGACTTCTTTTGTAATGCGTACATGAATAGGTGCATGAATACCTATAACACCACACTGATAAGCCATTAGCGCTTCGTTTGGCGATACGAAGTGCTTGCCTGCACCGGGCTCATCGTCACGTTGGAATGTCAGGTAATATGAACCGAGTATCATGTCATGGGTCGGAACTGTGACCGGATGACCGTCTTTCGGGTGCAGAAGGTTGTTTGCCGACAGCATAAGCACGCGTGCTTCAGCTTGCGCTTCCGCTGATAACGGCACGTGGATCGCCATTTGGTCGCCGTCAAAGTCAGCGTTATATGCTGTGCAGACAAGGGGATGGAGCTTTAACGCGCGACCTTCAACAAGAATAGGTTCAAATGCCTGGATTCCCAGCCTATGAAGCGTTGGCGCTCTGTTGAGGAGGACAGGATGTTCTTTGATCACGACCTCCAGTGCGTCCCATACCTCTGTCTGGCCTTTATCCACCATTTTCTTTGCTGATTTGATATTGTTGGAAACACCGTCTTCCACAAGCTTTTTCATTACAAAAGGACGGAACAGTTCAATTGCCATTTCCTTTGGAACACCACATTGATACAGCTTAAGTTCAGGACCGACAACAATAACGCTGCGGCCTGAGTAGTCAACACGTTTGCCGAGCAGGTTCTGCCTGAAACGGCCTTGCTTGCCTTTGAGCATATCCGAAAGTGATTTTAACGCTCTTGAGTTTGCGCCGGTTACAGCTCTGCCGCGCCTGCCGTTATCTATAAGAGCGTCAACGGCTTCCTGCAGCATCCTCTTTTCGTTTCTGACGATAATGTCCGGGGCTTGAAGCTGTATAAGACGCTTTAGGCGGTTGTTACGGTTGATGACACGTCTGTAGAGATCGTTAAGGTCTGATGTTGCAAAGCGTCCGCCGTCCAGTTGGACCATAGGCCTGATCTCAGGCGGGATAACGGGAAGGACGTCAATTACCATCCATGTCGGGTCGTTTCCGGAAAGACGGAAAGCTTCGACCACCTCAAGCCTTTTGACAAGCTTTGCTTTCTTCTGTCCTGTCGCGTCACGAGATTCAGCTTTCAACTGTTCCGAGAATGCTTCTATATCGATATCAAGAAGCAAGTCGCGGATTGCTTCTGCGCCCATGCCGGCTCTGAAGTCATCCTCGTATTTTTCACGCATTTCCCGGTATTCTTTTTCTGTCAATATCTGATTCTTTTTAAGCGGTGTGTCACCCGGATCGATGACTATATATGTGGCAAAATAAAGAACTTTTTCCAGGATTCTTGGCGTCAGGTCAAGCAAAAGACCCATTCTCGACGGAATGCCCTTAAAATACCAGATGTGAGATACGGGTGCTGCAAGATCTATATGACCCATCCTCTCGCGGCGCACATTCGATTTGGTGACCTCTACGCCGCAGCGGTCACAGACCTTGCCTTTGTAGCGGATCTTTTTGAATTTTCCGCAGTGACACTCCCAGTCCTTGGAAGGACCGAAGATTTTTTCACAGAAAAGTCCGTCGCGTTCGGGTTTTAGCGTTCTGTAGTTGATAGTTTCAGGCTTTTTGACTTCACCATGTGACCAACTGCGTATCATATCGGGTGAAGCTAAACCTATCTGCATCGCGTCAAAAGGTAAGAAACCCATTATTCGCTTTCCTCCTTCTCATCATCGTCTATGTTAAATTCTTCGAAACCGTTAAATTCCTCATCGTCTTCAAGCATGTCATCAATGCCTTCATCCAAGTCTTCGTCCGTATCCTCCGTCTCTAAATCATAATCGTCTCCTGCATCGATATCGTGAACAGAGTAGCCATGTGCGGTAAAGCTCTCTTCACTTCCTTTGTAGAAGCTTTCATCACGCAGGTTTTCATTCGCGTCCTCGCCGTCGTCGCCTTTAAGGTCTATCTTCATGCCGTTTTCATCAAGCACCCTTACGTCAAGACAAAGTGACTGGAGCTCTTTAACAAGAACCTTAAATGATTCGGGCACACCCGGCTTAGGTATGTTATGACCCTTGACTATCGCTTCATACGTCCGCACTCTTCCTGTTACATCATCTGACTTTACTGTCAGTATTTCCTGCAGTGTGTAAGCTGCGCCGTAGGCTTCAAGGGCCCAGACTTCCATCTCGCCGAATCTTTGACCGCCGAACTGCGCTTTTCCGCCTAGCGGCTGCTGTGTGACAAGGCTGTACGGTCCGGTTGAACGGGCGTGTATTTTGTCATCAACAAGGTGGTGGAGTTTTAGGAAGTACACATATCCTACGGTCACCGGATTGTCAAAAGGCTCTCCGGTGCGTCCGTCATATAAGATGCTTTTACCGTCTTCGCTTAAGCCGGCGAGTTTAAGCGTATCCCATATATCCTGTTCATTAGCGCCGTTGAAGATCGGGGTCGCGACTTTCCAGCCAAGCGTTTTAGCGGCATAACCAAGGTGGACCTCGAGCACCTGCCCGATGTTCATTCTCGACGGCACACCAAGAGGATTTAAGATTATATCCAATGATGTTCCGTCCGGCATGTACGGCATATCTTCTTTCGGGAGTATGCGTGAAACAACACCTTTATTACCGTGACGGCCTGCCATTTTGTCGCCAACGCTGATTTTTCTTTTATGCGCTATATAACAACGCACTACCATGTTGACTCCCGGGTTGAGCTCATCTCCGTTTTTACGCGTGAATACTTTGACATCTACCACAATGCCGCTTTCACCGTGCGGTACTTTCAGTGATGTATCGCGTACTTCTCTGGCTTTTTCGCCGAATATCGCGCGCAGGAGACGCTCTTCCGGTGTCAGGTCTGTTTCACCTTTTGGAGTTACTTTACCGACAAGGATATCGCCTGCAGTAACCTCTGCGCCTACACTTATTATACCGCGTTCATCAAGATAGCGGAGTGCATCGTCGCCTACTCCGGGGATATCGCGTGTTATTTCTTCGGGGCCGAGTTTTGTATCGCGTGCGTCTATCTCGTGTTCTTCTATATGGATTGATGTAAATACATCGTCCATTGCCAGCCGTTCATTTATTAGGATCGCATCTTCGTAATTGTACCCCTCCCATGTCATAAAGCCGACAAGGATATTTTTACCGAGAGATATCTCACCTTCGCATGTTGACGGGCCGTCTGCTATGATTTCATCTTTAGTGATCCGGTCGCCAACTGCTACGATCGGGCGCTGTGTTGTACATGTGCCCTGATTGCTGCGGGCGAATTTTGTCAGGACATGGTCTACATTACCTATCTTCTGGTCGTCATATTTGACTTTTATATGAGTTGAGGAAACGTATGTAACTTCTCCTTCTCCGAGCGAAGACAGGACAACGGTTGAGTCAACTGCGCATTTATGTTCTATGCCTGTCGCGACTATCGGAGCTTCCGGAATCAGCAGCGGGACTGCCTGACGCTGCATATTTGCTCCCATAAGCGCTCGGTTAGCATCGTCGTTTTCAAGGAAAGGGATCATTGCTGTTGCTATTGAGACCATCATACTTGGCGATACGTCAACGAAATCGATCATGTCGCGGTTGACTTCAATGATCTCGTCGCGGTGGCGGCATGTTATACGTTCGTTTAAAAGGAATCCGTTATCATCAACCGGTTCGGTCGCTTGCGCTATGAGGTATTGATCTTCCATATCGGCGGTAAGATACACAACCTCGTCCGTAACACACAGTGTATCCTTATCGACAACACGGAACGGTGCTATCATGAAGCCGTACTCGTTTACACGCGCATAAGAAGCGAGATAGGATATAAGGCCTATGTTCGGGCCTTCCGGCGTTTCTATCGGGCACATCCTTCCGTAGTGGCTGTAATGGACATCGCGGACATCAAAGCTTGCGCGTTCGCGTGAAAGACCGCCCGGCCCCAGTGCCGATAAACGGCGTTTGTGTGTCAGTTCCGCGAGCGGGTTCGTCTGATCCATAAACTGTGACAGCGGTGAAGAACCAAAAAACTCTTTGATCGCGGCTGTTACCGGTCTTATATTTATAAGAGACTGCGGGGTTATGATATCAAGATCCTGTAGTGTCATTCTTTCACGGATAACACGTTCCATCCTCGAGAAACCGACACGGAACTGGTTCTGAAGCAGTTCCCCAACGCTTCTCAGGCGGCGGTTTCCTAGATGGTCAATATCGTCAGGCTCACCGACTCCGTGAGCTATGCAGTTCAAGTAATTCACAGATGCATAAATATCATCGGGGATCAAATGCTTCGGTATCAGTTTATCCATGTTGTTTACAAGCGCTTCTTTCAGGTCTTCCAGTGAATCCTCGCCGCTGAACTCTTCAAGCAGCTCACGGAGGATTATAAAGCGGACTCTTTCTTTGATTCCAAGCTCAGCTATCGGGTCAAAGTCTACAAATTGATCCATTCTTACCATGCCGTTGGAAAAAACCTTTACTTCCTTGCCATCAGCCATTACATACGCTTCATTGATGCCGCGTGTATCAAGCTCTTCGGCACGTGCCCGGGTAAGACGCTCCCCGGCTTCTGCAATGATCTCACCTGTCATCGGGTCTGCGACCGGACGTGCGAGTACCTGATTGTTTAATCTTGACCATATTGCCAGTTTTTTATTGAATTTATAACGCCCGACAGTCGATATATCATAGCGGCGAGCATCAAAAAACAAGTTTGTCAAAAGGGTTTGAGCGCTTTCCACAGTCGGGGGGTCACCCGGACGCAGACGCTTGTAAAGCTCGATCAGCGCATCTTCACTTGATGTGCATGTATCTTTTTCAAGCGTTGCCCTGATGCGTTCATCATTTCCGAAAATCTCTAAAAGCTGTTCATTTGTCTCGGCTCCACCCGTTGATCCAAGTACCGATAAACGTGTAAAGTCACTTTCTCCAATTTTTCCTATTGCCCTTAGCAGCCAAGTAACAGGAAGCTTCCTGTTTTTATCAACACGCACATAGAAGCCGTCGGATGCGTCTGTTTCATACTCAAGCCACGCTCCCCTATAAGGGATAAGGGTCGCGGCGAATATCGTTATCGCGGTTTTAATGTCTGTTTTCTTTTCATAATATACACTTGGTGAACGGATTATTTGTGATACGACTACACGTTCCGCGCCGTTTATAATAAAGGTACCGGCGTTTGTCATTATCGGGAAATCCCCCATAAAGATTTCCTGTTCTTTGATTTCTTCTGTTTCTTTATTACGTAAGCGGACGCTTACTTTTATCGGCGCTGCGTAGGTCGCATCCCTTGCTTTACATTCTTCAATCGAATATTTCGGGTTGTCGTTCATATTGTAGTTGATGAATGACAGTTCAAGGCTTCCGCTATGGTCAGTGATTGCTGCTACGTCACGGAACACCTCACGGAGCCCTGTTTCAAGGAACCAGTTATATGAGTGCTTTTGAATCTCAAGGAGATTCGGCATATCTTGTATCTCGCTTGTTTTTGCGTAGCTTTTTCGCAAGGTTTTTCCGTAAATTACATCTTTTGGCATCTAGTTCACCCCAATAAAGTATTTTGACACTCGTGGCTGCGTTGTAATATATGCTTTTATGCTATATTGACAAATTCGATGTCTACTGATAAAATTGATTTAGGCAAAGTGTGCGCTTCGCTTTTTATTTTTGCACACAACATCTAATTCTAACACAATTCACTAGAATGTCAAGGTTTTTTTGAAGCGGATCTGCTTCTTTTTTTTATAACTTTTTAAAGACTGTCTTTGTGAATCATTCATGCATGATTTAATGATTTTTTACATGATATTTACAGGAAATTATATTGCTATATTTGCAAACATGGAGTATAGTTGGATTTATCAAATAAAATAACTTTATAAAGGTTTGATAACAAGGTCTATTTCTGTTGGATTTGAAAGGTTTACGTTATGAACGATGATTATATAAAACCCGATGATATTATCGGTGAAAAAGATTTAAGCAGCCTCGGTAAGCTCGCTGCCATTGACAATATAATCGCCGACGCGGTTGCAGCAACCGACAAAGGCGACTATAAAGGAGCCCTCGAATCATTCGAACAGGCACTTGAAGTCACAAAACGCATTTTTGGTGACAATCTGGAACTGACCGAACTCAAGCATAAAATTGCAGAAATACAAGAAATACTCGAAATACAGGAATCAAAACCTGAGTAACAAATAATAAAAACACATCACACCCCTCGATTGACAACCGGGGGGTGTTGAATCATCTGGAGGCGACACCCGGATTTGAACCGGGGGATCATGGTTTTGCAAACCAGTGCCTTACCGCTTGGCTATGTCGCCGGGTTATAGTGCTAGAGCCAACCTTTGGTTGGCTCTTGGAGCGGGCGACGAGGCTCGAACTCGCTACCTCCACCTTGGCAAGGTGGCGCTCTACCGGATGAGCTACGCCCGCACAGTGTTGTAAACAACACATTGGAAAATGCGTCTGCATTTTAATTATTGGTGCCTCCGGTCGGAATTGAACCAACGACACGCGGATTTTCAGTCCGCTGCTCTACCGACTGAGCTACAGAGGCATACGCCTCTTGCGAGGCTTTCGGTAATAAGCGATTTCTTCAGGTATTTTGGCGACCCAGAACGGACTCGAACCGTCGGCCTCCAGCGTGACAGGCTGGCGTTCTAACCAACTGAACTACTGGGCCATAAGATAATACCCGTGGTCTCGTCCGCGAGACCATATGGTGGGAACAACTGGGCTTGAACCAGTGACCCCATGCTTGTAAGGCATGTGCTCTCCCAGCTGAGCTATGCTCCCTAAAAACCAATTGCCGTAAAGGCAAATGCAATTATACTAAAACTAAATTTTCTTGTCAACACGAAATTTAACGCATTTTAACCTTTTAACTTCTAAATGTCTGTAATAGTGAGTTTTTATCAAGAAAAGTGAGAGCTGAAAAAGTTTTATACATCTCATAATCGAAATCTTTTGTCATATTTAGTGCATCACTAATATCCAGGTCAATATACTTATCACCGCTCATAGTTATAACACGTGATGACACGCCGGCGGCAAGGAGTGAAACAGCTCTGTACCCCATTGATGTACCTACGACACGGTCACGTACTTGTGGTGAGCCTCCGCGCTGAATGTGACCAAGCATTGTTAATCTGGTATCGATACCTGTCGATTCCACTATTTTATCAGCGACCTCATAACCAGGCTCCGCACCTTCGGCGACTATTACCGCGAAATTATTCCGCCCTGAAATACGCGCGGCACGTATACGTTCAATCACATCTTTTTCAAAGTCATATTTTACTTCCGGCACCAGAATAATAGTTGCCCCTGTAGCAACACCCACTGTTAACGCCAGGTGCCCTGCTTTGCGTCCCATAACTTCAACAACAGAGCATCTTTCATGAGACTGCATAGTATCGTTGAGCCTGTCAACAGCGTCAACCGCAGTGTTACATGCAGTGTCAAAGCCGATCGTATATGATGTGCATCCAATATCGTTATCTATTGTGCAAGGAATACCAACAACCCTTGTACCATGCTTCGACAAGTCCAATGCTCCCCGGAACGTACCATCGCCACCAATAACGACCAGGCCGTCTATCCCTATATGTTTGCAAATCTCTGCCGCTTTTTTAACGCCTTCTTCACTGTGGAACTCCGATGATCTTGCTGTATAAAGTATTGTACCGCCCCGTCCGGTTATCCCTTTAACAACACTTTGATTTAATTGGACGAAGTCACCCTTTAAAAGTCCTGCATACCCGTGTCTTATACCGAGACAGCTAATACCCAGACATTCAGCAGCTCTGACAGCTCCGCGTATTGCCGCGTTCATTCCCGGTGCATCACCGCCTGAGGTAAGTATTCCGATTCTATTTACAGCAGGTTTTACTGTTGATATGTCTTGTGTCATATTATAATTTCCTTTCCGGTGGTCATTTAAATTCTATCATATTTATATCATAAACTCCAACACGTAATATATCGATATGATCAGGTTTTATTTCATCGTCTAGCGCATATATCAAATCATCTGCATTAATTGTTGGATTTTGCGCAGATATCTTCGCGCGTATCGTAACATCATCTTTAGTTACAAGCTCTAAATCTTTAATAAAAGGCGCTATATCCAGTTCTTTATAACCGCGTTTTGTCCTTTTAGATATTATCAAGGTATCTTTGCTTAGGTTTTTCATAATATAGTCAATGATATCAGATACCATTTGGTTATTATAGTGCAGTTTCATTAAGACTTCAATCCATGTGATATCGCTAAATTTACGTATTGGTATATAGTCATCAAGAATTTTTATCCCGCCAGGCAGCTTTATTGTATTTATATCCGGGATAATATTCTCAACCAGTGCCACGTCGATCAATTCACAGGAGCTTTCATAACCTACAGAAAGCGGCAAAGCGACGGACATATATGGATGCGGATTAAATCCTTCCGAGTATTTTAAGTTTATCCCGGCACGCCTGAATGAACGCTGCATTGTTGACATTAAATCAAGATGTGAAATATACTTTGCTTTTCCTTCTTTTGAGTATCGAAGCCTGATTTTATTCATGTCTATTAATTGCGCAACGCGCTACCTCCCTACGGTTTTAAACTCACTTTTTAAACATACCGCCCCTTACAGATACAACATTCCAAGGCAGTTTTTCATCCGCTGTACGTTCTCTCGATGCGTAATGCTCCGGCTCAATTGAAAACTCCTTAAATGCATTCATCCAGACATCAAAAGAGAAATGTTCGCTCCAGGAATCCATACGAGAACCAAATCGCCATGCTGCTTCTATCACATCACTTAGCTTTTTATCGCCGCGGGAAAGAGCTGCTTCTATCAAACCCTGCTGTGGCGAGTGCCAGTTATAGGATATAGATTTAGAGCGTATAGAGCTTCTTAATAATTCCACTCTTCTCAAATACTCCGATATAGAAATTTGAGCTTCTCTTTCAAATGGCGTGTGTGGCTTTGGGATAAAACATGATGTTGATACTGTGATACGCACTCCCCTGCTTTTATTGTTAGTATTGTCCCGCCAGGTTTGTTGTACTGTATGTGCTATTCTTGCTATCGAAATTACATCTTCATCAGTTTCGGTTGGTAAGCCAAGCATAAAATAAAGCTTTACCGAGTTCCATCCGCCGGCAAAAGCAACACCGCACGCGTTATATAGATCATCTTCCGTAATATTTTTGTTGATAAAATCACGTAACCGCTGACTTCCGGCTTCCGGTGCAAATGTGAGTCCGGATTTTCGAACCTTTTGCACTTTTTCCATCAATTCTATACTAAAATTATCCGCCCTTAAAGACGGTAAGGATAGATTCACCTTCTTTGGTTCGCACCATTCCAAAAGATTCTCACATAGTTCACCAAGATACTTATAGTCGCTTGTACTTAACGATAATAACGCAAGCTCATCATATCCCGAGTTTGATATCGCTGCTATCCCCTGCGCAGTTAATGTCTGTGGCGTACGTGAACGGACGGGATTTCCTGTGTACCCTGCTTGGCAAAACTTACACCCGCGTATGCATCCGCGAAAAAGCTCAAGCACTGCTCTGTCATGAACAATGCCTGTTGACGGGATTATATTGTTTACAGGGAAAAATGATTTGTCCAAATCTTTTATGAT
>Ga0123353_10011931_pt1 | contig 12288 bp, 11 predicted proteins | sample TergutLab28metaG_3_FD_92763 | JGI IMG/M metagenome (GOLD analysis project Ga0123353, IMG submission 92763) | Labiotermes labralis P3 segment gut microbial communities from Petit-Saut dam, French Guiana - Lab288 P3 | ecosystem: Host-associated > Arthropoda: Insects > Digestive system > Gut ... | reverse complement strand
TTTTTTTAAAGGCTGGATGAGACCAGATAAACTTCCGCAAACCAAAAAGTTTTCGATTAAAACAGCTTCGCAAGATATTGATTGGTGGGATTATTTTGGAAAATTATCTACAAGTTACCAATTTGGAAACATTCCAATTAGAGGCGGTCTATATTATTCACTTGATTTCTTTGAAAGTTACCAAAAAGAATCTATAAATGTCTTGAAAAGAGCAGGAGAACTATCATGAAAAGAATTATTGACAAAGCAATTGGAACAAATCGCAAATTATCAGAAATATTTACGGCTATAAATTCAAAAAAATTTCTTTTAAGACCAAGTTTTCAAAGAAATTTGGTGTGGGCAAAAAAGCATAAAAACGCCATAGTACACACAGTGCTTGATGGCTATCCTTTCCCGGAAATATACATTGCCACTGGCAAATTAGATTTGGAAACTGCGGATAGAACAGAACTCCTTGTAGACGGACAACAACGCATATCATCGCTGTATCAATATTTTATAGACAGCGAAGAATTTGAATATGAAAGAGAAATGAAAAAATTTGCGACATTAAGCGATGATGAAAAACGAAACTTTTTAAGTTATACTGTTGTTGTTCGTGATTTAGGAGATATTACTGAAGATGAAATAATACAGGTTTTTGAAAGGATAAACTCAACCAGTTACAACTTGAAAAAAATTGAAATTAACAATGCGCGTTATGATGGCGAGTTTATAAATTACTGCGAAGAATTATCATACAATACATTTTTTGATAATATTTTTACTAAAAATGATGTTAAGAGAATGAGTGATATTTCTTTTTGTGCAACAGTAATTGCAACTATTTTAGGTGGATATTTCGACGGTGATAAACATCAAGAAGTTTATTTTCAGAAATATAATGATGAATTCACAGAAAAGAAAAGTGTCAATGATAAATTGGAAAAAGTTTTTTCTTTTATAAAGAGCATGAATTTAACTACAAAGCGATGGCAACAGAAAGCCGATATATTTACGTTGATCATTGAATTGTACAATACAATCTCTGAGCATGAATTGGATGCTGATATTTTATCAAAACGTTTAGACACCTTCTATAATGCGGTTGACAACGCACCTAACGCAACAAATCAAACCTCAGTATATCACAAGAGTGCATTACAAGGCACTAATCAACGATCTAATAGAATTAACAGGGCGCAAATAATAAGAGAGATTATTACAAGTAGCATTTAAGCCGACTGCAAAACTAAAGGCGATAAAACGAAATTATTTCTATTTAATTTTTCCATTCGCCGTTCAGTTTTTTCTCATATGCGAGGCGTGGGGAATTGTTTACGACGTAGACCTTACCCGAATAGACAAACCCTTGTTTTTTTATCAAATTGCGCATAGGGGTGTTGTCCTCGTGGGTGTCGACTCTAAGCCAATACACGCCGTTTTCTACACAAAGCCGCTCAAAACTTTCCATAATAAAGGAAGCTATGCCACTTCTTTTGACCACCGCTTTTGTCGCCACTTTATGGACGGTTGCATAGGGCCGGTCACTTTGCCATGCGCCATTTTCTATGTAATTATAGGTCGGCTCTGCGTCAAACAACAGGGCGGCGCAACCCAAAATTTCATCGCCTTCGACCGCGACGTAAAAATTGCCGTCACAAATATCCCGCGAAACTGCCGCTGCGTTGGGGTGTCCGTCCTGCCACTGGACAAGCCCCATGCCCTTCATGATGGCGCGGGCAGCCTCGATTATTTCCATTACGGTCACAAAGTCGCTTTGTTTTGCCTTTCTCAATTCCATTCGTTTTGCCTTTTTATATAAAGCGTAAGAGCCGATTTCACTTGTCCTCTCTCAACAAATCAGGGCGGTTTTTGCGCGTTGTTTCCGTCGCCTGCTTCTCCCTCCACTTCTTGATGTTTGCGTGATGACCGCTGATAAGCACGGGCGGCACCTCCAGTCCCTCGAAGACCTGCGGGCGGGTGTAGTGCGGATATTCCAAAAGTCCGTCCTCCGAAAAGCTTTCCTCCCCTGCCGATTCCTCGCTACCCAACACCCCTTTTACAAAGCGGCAGACACAGTCGATAAGAGTCATGGCGGGTAGTTCCCCCCCCGTCAGAATATAGTCGCCGACGGACACCTCCTCGCATAGGGTGATGTCGAGGGCGCGCTGGTCTATCCCCTCGTAGTGGCCGCAAAGTAGCAATAATTCGTCCTCCGCCGCTAATTCCTTAGCTAAATTTTGGTCCAAAACCCTGCCCTTTGGCGAAAGGTAAATACGCCGCGCCTTGTGTTCGGGGTCAATCGCAACAAACGCCGACACGATGGGTTGCGGCGTCATAACCATTCCCGCGCCGCCGCCGTAGGGCATATCGTCGCACCTAAAATGCTTATCCGCCGAAAAATCGCGGATATTGCGCACGTTAAATTCTATTATCCCGCCCGCAATTGCCCGTCCGATGACGCTGTGGCGCAGCGAATCAAACATTTCGGGAAAAAGCGTCAAAACTGTAATTTTCATGATGATTGTCCTTGTTGTTGCTAAAATATTAGTTAAACTTGAAACTCGGAAAATAGCAAAAAAATACGCTTTTGTGTACTGTATCAGACATAGGCAGTGGGCTTCTGCGGGTTAAATTTGAAAAATTGTTTCATTGAGTAAAAACTCAATCATTTTTCTCCAAAGCTTCCGCCATCTGCTTTCCTAACTCCGCGAAAAATTTGACAATTGCACTGAGGTATTATTTCATTGTACATTATGCATTGCATCATTGTGCATTGTTCAAGCATTCCACTCCCGGCAAAACCTTGCCCTCAATCAACTCTAAGCTTGCACCGCCGCCCGTAGAAACGTGGGTAAACCTATCCCTTAGTCCAAACTTTATTACCGCCGCCGCGCTGTCGCCGCCACCCGCGACCGACAAGGCGTCGCTATCCGCTATATTATTTGCCATGGTTTTGGTCCCGCTGGCAAACGACGGATTTTCGAACACGCCCATGGGCCCGTTCCACAAAATTGTCGCCGCCTTTTTGATTTCACCGCCAAACAACAACTCGCTTTGCGGTCCGATGTCAAGCCCGATCATATCCGAAGGTATTGCGTTTGCCGCAAATAACTCGCTACCCGTGGGCGCGTCGATGGGATCGGGGAAGATTTCGGACGCCCGCACGTCAACGGGCAATAAAAGAGAAACTCCCCTCTCCTTTGCATCGAACATTAAATTACGCGCCAAGTCAATCTTGTCCTTTTCGCATAAAGACCCGCCGATATCGCACCCCGCCGCCGCCAAAAAAGTAAACGCCATGCCGCCTCCAATCAAGAGTGTGTCGGCTTTGGCTAACAAACTTTTGATTACTTCAATCTTGTCGGACACCTTCGCGCCGCCCAAAATGGCGACAAACGGCCGCTTGGGTTTTTCAAGCGCGGCGACCAAAAACTCCAATTCTTTCTGCATTAAAAAGCCTGCCAACGCGGTTTTGACAAACCCGTGCTGCACTACACCCGCAGTGGACGCATGGGCGCGATGCGCCGTGCCGAACGCGTCGTTGACGTAAATATCGCAAAAAGCGGCAAGCTTACGGCAAAATTCCTTGTCGTTGCCCTCCTCCTCCGCGTGAAAGCGCAGGTTTTCTAAGAGCGCCGCTTCGCCGTCCTCAAGCTGCGCGGTTTTGGCAAGGGCGTCCTCGCCGATTACGTCCTCGCAAAAGACGACCTCCTGCCCCAAAAGCTCGGACAGACGTTCCGCCACGGGCTTAAGGGTGTATTTTTTATTGAACTCACCCTTCGGCCGCCCCAAATGCGAACAAAGCACCAATCTCGCACCGCCGTTAAGGAGATAGCGGATGGTGGGCAAAGCCTCGACGATACGGTTGTCGTCGGTAATGCGCCCGTCCTTGACGGGCACGTTGAAGTCGCAGCGCAGCAGCACTCTTTTGCCGCAAAATTCGGCGTCTTTAATAGTTTTCTTGTTCATGTTGTTATCTTCCTTTTTCATTATTTTTAATTGTAGGAGCAACCAGTGGTCGCCCGCTTACTCGTCAATTATAAAATCGTCCCCAAACCGCGTCAAATCCATGCACGAATTCTCGTACCCGTTCCTGCCCAATATCGCGTAGGCGGAGCGTTTCCCCTCCTCCACGCCCGGCTGGTCGTAGGTATTTACGTTAAGCATCGCCCCCGCAAACGCGGTCTGGTACATAAAATACGTCAAAAGCGCGCCCACGGTGTATTCGCACACACAAGGAAGGGTCACGGTGTAATTGGCACGCCCCGCTTTTGCCAAAGCACAGGCTGTCGCCTTTCGTTCCGCCTCCATAAGCTGCGTGAATGTGTGCCCTTTAAGATATACGAAGTCTGAAATTCCGGTGTCGTCTGGGATAATTACCCCGTCGCGGAACTCTTCCACCGCCAAAAAGGTCACGATTTTGTCAAACGGCCCCTCGGTGTAAAGCTGTAATTGACTGTGCTGGTCGGTTACCCCCAAAGCTTTCACGGGGGTTTGCCCCACATTCACCCGATTGCCGTCCAAATCCATCGCTTTTCCGAGCGATTCGCCCCAAAGTTGCGCGTAAAAATCCGCCATAAACTTGAGCGAATCGGCATATGGCATAATCACGCTGATGTTTTTGCCTGCCCTCATGCTTTTTACGTGCATATATGCCGCCATTAGCGCGGGGTTTTTAAAAATGTCTTCGCGATTGCACGCTTCGTCCATCTCTGCCCCGCCTTTAAGCAACATTGTGATGTCCAAGCCAACAATCGACAGCGGAACCAGCCCCACCGCACTCAAAACGGAAAAACGCCCGCCCACGTCCTTTGGTATCCCAAAAATCTTGAATCCTTCCTTGACCGCGACGTCGTACAGCGACCCGCTTTCCATCGTGGTAGTAACTATGACGTGTTCTTTCGCTTTTTTTTTGCCCAAAGCGCGCTTAAGGAGGTCATAAACGACCAAAAATTGGCTTAACGTTTCGGCGGTTTCGCCGCTTTTGGTGATAAAATTGAAATACGTCTTTTTGATGTTTATGACTTCCAAAAGCGCGGTCAGCCTTTCGGGGTCCACGTTGTCATCCACATAGATTTTGGGCGCGCCGCGGCGGTGTTTTTTTAGGGAGTTATGATTGAGGTGCAAGAGCGACCAACCCGCCGCCTTTATGCCAAGCGCCGAGCCGCCGATGCCAAAAACGACTACCGCCTCCGCCTTTTTTCGGATAGGCGCGCAAAAGCTTTCCACCTCGTCGGTCAGCTTTTCGTCAAACGGTAGCTCCCGCCACGCCGCATTGTCGTTTATGGTTTTGTCAAAAGCGCCTTTTATAAACCCGCGGTCTTTTGCTAAATCACTCGCCGACACGCCCTGCCCGCCGATAACATTGTCGGTCATAGCGGTAAAATCAAACTTTAATTTCATATTCGATTACTCCAAAACATTGTTTTGTACCGTAGGGCGCCACGCCCTACGGCGGGGGCAAGCCCCCGCCGTACTTTTGTATCCCGTATAGGGGCAGCATCAAGCCCGCTATATGCCGCCCTTAACTTACGTCCGTTTCAATCAGCCCGTAATCCCCGTCATTCCGTCGATAAATGACATTGACTGCCCCGCTGTCCTTATTCATAAACACATAAAAGCTGTGCCCCACAAGCTCTAATTCCTCTATCGCTTCATCCTGCGTCATAGGAATCAGTCGATACTTCTTGCTTTTAACCACTGCGCTGTGCTTTTCCACTTCAGACTCGTGAGGTAGCTTTTCGCGAATCTTTTTGGACTTAGAAATCAGCCGTTTGTGGTGTTTGATTATCTGCTTTTCCAGCTTTGGCACAGCCACGTCGATATTGCCGTACATATTGTCGCTCGACACCTCCGCACGCAGAACGTCGCTACCCAATAGTATGGTGAGTTCCAACGTATAAACGTCCTTCGACTCTTTCAATAGCACCTTGACCTTGGTGTCGGACTCAAAAAACTTGTCCAGTTTGTCCACCTTCCTGACGATGACATCCTTCAGCTTGTCGCTCGCCTCATAGTTTTTAGCCAAAAATTCGATTATCATATATACTCCTTTCGCCTTTTATACGGCGGATTTATTCTTTTAGACCCCATGATCCCATTATAAATACGGCTTAGCGTCATTATAGCACAATTCGAAAAAATTGTAAACCACTTATGCTAAAAAATGCTCAATACTTTGACGCAAATACCCCGTTTTTTAAGCCGCCGAAGATTAGACTTCAGACGGGCAGCCGGCGCGAAGGCGGCGAGTGCGCGTACTTAATGTACGTAACCGAGCCGCCGGCCGAGCCGACAAACCGCTTGCGATTTGCTAACTTTGCGACAACAAAGTTCAGAGAGGCGAGGACGCACGCAGCCCGTATACTCCGCTTCGCTTAGTGCTTCGCAGCAAGCCTAATCTGCGGCGGCGTGTATTACCAACCTGCTCCCCTCCGCGTCCAACACGATTGCCATGCCGCCCCTAATCTCACCGCTTAAAAACGCCTCGGAAATAACGTCCTCGACATGCGACTGGATTGCCCGCCGCAAAGGCCTTGCCCCGTACTCCTCACTGTATCCCGCCGACGCCAAAAACTCCATCGCGTTTTCGGTCAACTCCAAAGTAATATCCTTTTCGCGCAGCGTCTTTTTCACTCTATTTATCATTATTTCCGCAATCCGCTTAATATCCTCCCGTGTCAAATGACCAAACATCACGATTTCGTCAATCCTGTTCAAAAATTCGGGCTTAAAGGCGCGGCGCAAAGCGGACATCAAAATATCCTCCGTATTCTTTTCCGCCGCCATGCCGTCCGAGCCAAACCCCGACCCTCCCGATCCAAAACCCAAAGAACGCCGCGACTTTAAGTCCGCCGCCCCCACGTTGCTGGTCATAATGATAACGGTGTTCTTAAAGCTGACCGTACGCCCCTGCGCGTCCGTCAGCCGCCCGTCGTCCATCATTTGCAGCAAAACATTGTATACGTCTGGATGCGCCTTTTCAATCTCGTCAAATAAGACGACACAATAGGGTTTCCTTCTCACCTGTTCCGTTAATTGCCCACCCTCGTCGTATCCGACATATCCCGGCGGCGACCCTATCAGCTTGGACACCGCGTGTGGTTCCATGTATTCGGACATATCAAGTCGCACGGCGGCATTCTCGTCGTCAAACATCGCCTCACTCAGCGCCTTTGTAAGTTCGGTTTTGCCCACTCCCGTGGGGCCCAAAAACAAAAACGTGCCTATCGGGCGGCCGGGGTCCTTTAATCCAGCGCGCGCGCGTCTTATCGCCTTGGAAATACTCACAACCGCCTTGTCTTGTCCAACAACTCGCCCACGCAATATGCTTTCAAGACTGTTTAATCTCTCCGTTTCCTTCTCACTTAAACGGGTAACGGGGATTTTCGTCCACCGCGACACAATTTCGGCAACATGCTCGGAGGTAATTTTGGACGTTTTTTCATTGCTCCTGCTCCAATCAAGTTTATTCCCCTCGATTTCCTTGACCAAGGCGGCTTTTTTGTCGCGCAGTTCGGTAGCTTTTGTAAAATCCTCTTTAACAATCGCCTCTTTTTTCCGCTTCTCCAAGTCGTCCAACTCGCGCTCCAACTCCTTTACGCGCGACGGAGCGGTACCACCGCTGACCTTCGCCTTGCTCATAGCCTCGTCCACCAAATCTATCGCCTTGTCGGGCAAAAAGCGGTCGGAAATATAGCGGTCGCTAAGCTTTGCCGCCGCTTCGATGGCGTCCAAGGTCAGCTCCACCTTGTGAAAACTTTCGTAATTCTCCTTCAGGCCCTTTAAAATCTCGATTGTTTCATCTACGCTTGGCGGCGCGACTATTATCGGCTGAAAACGTCTTTCTAGCGCTTTGTCGGCTTCTATAAACTTGCGGTATTCGTCGGTGGTGGTCGCGCCTATGGTCTGCAATTCCCCCCGCGCCAAATACGGCTTGAGGATGTCCGCGCTGGAGACCTCGCCGTCCTTGCCCCCCGACTGCGCCAAAGTGTGCAATTCGTCGATAAAAACAATAATATTACCGTGCGAGGTTATGGTCGAAATAGCGTTTTTCAGCTTTTCCTCCATCGCGCCGCGGTACTTTGTGCCGGCTATCAAACTGCCCATGTCCAAACTGAACAAGACCTTGTTTTTGAGAAGTTCCGGCACGCTGCCGTCAACTATTTTCTGCGCCAGCCCCTCTACCACCGCGCTTTTGCCCACGCCCGGCTCTCCGATAAGGACGGGGTTGTTCTTGGTTTTGCGGCATAAAATCTCAATTATCCGCTCAATTTCTTCTTTTCTGCCGATAACGGGATCGATTTTTTTGTCCCGCGCCCGCTTTGTCATATCCACGCCCAAGTCCCGCAGCTCCTCGGGCAGGCCGCTCCCACTCGCCTCGCCTTTCGCGGGTATCCCGCTCTCGTCATAGTCCGACCGCGCTTCTTTAAACGCGGAAAGGGTGAACCACTTGCCGGGGTCAACCTTGAAAATCTGCGTGAGTATGGTGTAGGCAAAGCCCGCGGGGTCGGCGACAAGGCGCATCAGGACGTACTCCGTGCGCGCTTCCGTGTCCCCCATGACGACGGCGTAGTCGTAAGCGTCACGCAAAACCGCGTTCACTCTTGGGGTAAAGCCGGGGCTGCCCATGATGGCGACGTGTTCCTCATTCGCGAACACCTCGGAGAACCCGTTTTTTGTCACCCCCATCGACTTTAACATCTGCGACGCCCTACCGCCCTCCGCGCACAAAAGCCCGTATAACAGGTGCTCCGTGCCGATTTCGGGGTTGGCGTACCTGACCGCCGCCTCTTTGGCGTAATTCAACGCCTTTTTTAAATTTTCACTGATTCGTATCTGCATAGACAATTTCCTTTTCTCGTTATCATTCATAGCCGTATTTTAATACCCAACTCTCAATGTGTAACGCTCAATATCGGTCATTTAAATATAAAATATTACAACACGTATTGAACACCGTAAATTGCGCATTGTTTCAGGTATTATGTTTGACATAGACAGGAGGTTTTTACCGCTTAAATCCTCACTTTAGACAAAAAACGGCACAATCAAAGTCTCCCCTCAATCAATATAATCCCCATTCAACATCACCAACTTTTTCAGCCTTCTTACGCAGTTTTGCGCCCTCAAAATATCCCGCCTCGCCTCCCGCGCCTCCGTAGACCCCCCGCCGTCCTTCAAGTGTATGCTCAAATTTGCAGACCCCATTTCGGTAATAAGCTCGTTCAAACCCGTCCTGTCCGTTAAGTTCAAAATCCCATAATAAACTCCCAACTTAACAAATGCGATACTTGCGATAAACTCGTTGTGGTCTATTTTATAACAGTTGGTCAAAATGCCGTAACTGCGCGAAATCTTATCCTTTATCACGGCGGGGGCGGACCTTAACAAATAATCTCTCGCCTTGCTTTCCGTCCGCGCTATTTGCTCCGCCGTGGACTGAACAGACCGGTAAATGTCAACCTCGCTTATCCCTAACGTCCGCTGGTTAGAAATCTGGTAGATAAACCCGTGGCTGTCGCTCCCCTCGCCGTACACGCCGCGCACAGCCATGTTAAGGCGCGCCGCATTGTTTATGCAATCGGGCAGGCTCCCCGTGATGGTCAGCGCGGGCAAAAACATCATGACGGACGCCCTCATCCCCGTGCCCACGTTGGTCAAACACGACGTAAGATACCCGTATTTTTGACTGAAAGCGAATTTTAATTCACCTGCCAAGGCATTGTCAATTAAACTAAGCTTTTTGTACGCGCCGTCCAAACTCAGCCCGCCCAAAATGCACTGGGCGCGTATGTGGTCCTCCTCGTTGACCATGATGCTGACGCTTTCGTCCTCGCTGACCACCGCCGCGCCGTACTTCTTGTTTTTGATTAGATCGGGGCTGATAAGATGCCTTTCCATCATGGCTAAGGCTTCCGTTTCGCAAAAGTCGGTCATGCGGTAAAGGCAAAAACGGTCGATTTTCTTAAGAACGTCAAACACGGTCTTAACAAGTAGCGGCGCGCGCTCGTCGGATAGGAAAAACGGATAGCCGTCTATATTACGCGCCAGCCTTATACGGGAGGATAAAACAATTTCATCGTTCATTGTGTATCCCCCCTTATCGCTTTAAGGCGTTTGCTTATGATCTCAGCATCCTCGAATCTGTCTTCGTTTATCGCCGCGGCAAGCTGCGCCTTAAGCGCGTCGATTTCGCTTTTGGAAGCGGCGTATTGCCCGTTTGGCAGTCCCGCGCCGGGCGAGGATCCCACGTGGGCGGTCGCGTTCTGGATTTTCTTAATGACTTGCGGAAGGTACTGCTCGAACGCCTCATAGCAATCGGGACATCCCAAAAACAGCGTTTTTACCACGGAATTTATGTCCGCGCCGCACTTATTACAGCGACTTTTTTTAAGCGGCGCGTCGGCGGCAAACATATTAAGCCCGCCGAAAAGCTCCTTTTGCTTATCCAAGAGACACCCCGTGCAAAGCCGCGTAACAGCCTTAACGCCGTTTTTAGCGTCCTCGTAAATTCCCGTCGCTTCATTTTTTCCGCATCTTTCACAAAGCATAGTGTACCTGCTTTCCCACGTAATGAGGGCGTAGTTTCAATGCTCAATGCGCAAGGCTCAATGAAGGATAAATTTAAGTTTTTATACCATTCCGCATTGTACGTTATAAAATAATTTTTATAACGTAATTGAGCATTGCGCATTGAGCATTGAGTATTTTACTCCTCATAGTGAATGACTTCCATATCCGCTTCCTTAAAAAGCTGAAGCGAAAACTCGTCGGGATACCCGTTTTTGAAAACAATACGGATTATCCCCGCGTTAATCAGCATTTTAGCGCAAATAACACAGGGCTGATGGGTACAGTACAGCGTACCGCCATCGATACTCACGCCTATTTTTGCCGCCTGAATTATGGCGTTTTGCTCGGCGTGCGTTGCGTAACACAGCTCGTGCCGCGTCCCGCTCTCTATCCCAAGCTCCCGCCGCATACATACGCCCTTGTCCTTACAGCTTTCTATACCGCTGCTCGCGCCGTTATAACCGGTAGTAATTATGCGTTTGTTCTTGACGATCACCGCGCCCACCTGACGGTTCTCCTGATTGCAACTCGACCACGTGGACACGACCTCTGCCACCTCGATAAACCTCTTATCCCATTTTGTACTGCCTATCTTTCTCATATAATTGTCCCCTTTTGTTTTTCTTTACTTTCATATTTCTTTCTGCAAAACCTTTGAACAAACTCCAAAAAACAATCCTAAAATTTTACCGAATAGATTTTAGCAAAATTCAGATTATTTTGCAACCGATTTGCGTTAAGCGTATTGTGAATATTCGTCTTTCTTTGTGTTAATACACTACTGCTTCTTTTTTTCGCAATTTTTTCCCAAAACATTTACCTATTTGGGGCTTAAAACGCTTGCCATTATTCGGGAAAAACGCTAAAATATGTGTTGCGTTTAAAGAAAACAAAGAAAAATCTAAAGGAGAGAAAAATTATGAGAATCAGACCGTTATTCGACCGCATAGTCATCGAGCAAGTCGACAACGAGGAAAAAACCAAAAGCGGCATCGTCCTTTTGGCTAAGGATCAGGAAAAGCCCCAGCTTGCTAGAGTAGTCGCCGTTGGCCCGGGCGGGCTCATCGAGGGCAACAACGTGGAAATGAAAATCAAGGTCGGTGACAAGGTGCTTTATGGCAAGTACGCGGGCAGCGATTTCAAGCTGGACGGAAAAGAAGTCACAATTATCCGCCAAAGCGACGTTTTGGCAGTGGTGGAAGACTAAACTTATAACCCCTAATAAAAATCAAAAATAATAATAAAAGCTAAGATGCGGCTAAAATTAGGCTTGAATTCAAACGGATTTTGATGATAAAGAGATCAAAAAGCGTAGCTCATACTTCGTAAAAACCGTCGTCGCTCGGAATGCAAGTAAATTTGCATTGCTCTCGCTTCCTCGGTTTGAATGTAGCGCTACTGGCGAGCATTTTCGGCGGCAATGCCACCGTTAATATCTTTATCGCAAAAAGACGCCGAAGAACGTCAAATTTTATCCGACGGATTAGCATAGGAGGAAACATGGCTAAGCAAATAAAAACGGGCGAGGACGCGAGAAAGGCGCTCGAAAAAGGCGTCAACATACTTTCGGACACCGTTAAAATCACGTTGGGACCAAAAGGGCGCAACGTCGTTTTGGGTAAAAAGTACGGCTCGCCGCTAATCACCAACGACGGCGTCACCATCGCCAAGGAAATCGAGCTTGAGGACGAGTTCGAGAACATGGGTGCGCAGCTTGTTAAAGAG
>Ga0123353_10011930_pt1 | contig 12289 bp, 3 predicted proteins | sample TergutLab28metaG_3_FD_92763 | JGI IMG/M metagenome (GOLD analysis project Ga0123353, IMG submission 92763) | Labiotermes labralis P3 segment gut microbial communities from Petit-Saut dam, French Guiana - Lab288 P3 | ecosystem: Host-associated > Arthropoda: Insects > Digestive system > Gut ... | reverse complement strand
CCTGAGGATGGCCCACAGTGGCCGAAACATGTCGTCAGCCTAATAAAACAGATACAAAGACAGTTGTGTTTTGACGTACCTACGCCCTCCTAATTTGCATAAAACACAAGGGGATGATGTATCAAAAGACTGGAAAGCTATCATTTCCATCCTTTATTAGTAGCCTACTTACATTATTTTCATTAATTTAACTAGCTTATATAAGACAAAATATTTAATTTATTAATAACAATATGTGAGCTATTATTCACCGAAAACCCATTAATAATCATATCGTTCAGATCTTATTAACCTTACGCTTATTTTCGAAAACTCATTCTTCCTGCAATCCCAGTGGGTCATTCTTCTAATCAGGATGTTAAATAACATCTGCGCTTCGAAACAGAGAATTCTGGTATTGAAGTAAGGAAGCTTTTCTTGGTTGCTTGATAGACATTTGGCGTGTTTGGATCGTTTAGTCTTCGGTGCAAGTGGGAGGGGAATTTTACCATCTGATGAAGATCGATGGCTGAACGTTGATGAGGTAGGAGGTACCAGTTCGAACTCTACCTACAATGGTTGATGGGTCTTTTGCTTAGAGGACATATGGTTAAACGCTTTTGTAATACGATTGTGGGTTGAAAAAGAACAGGCAATCCCTCGCCTTGATTTCTTTCCGTTCCACCTCAGTGCGTAGTGAAAAAAAATAGGATAATATAATCGAAAGCCTGCTGACGTAAGAACGAAATCAGTCACAATAATGGAGAAAATTACGAAGAAAAACGTGAGATGTATGACTGATTGATGTGAGCTAATGTGTCTTAATCGTCATTTTTATCCTAGACCAACACGAACTTCTGCCAATACAATCTTGCTAGTAGAATGGAAGTGGCATGTAATGGAAGGTGGATAAGATATTAGGTCCTATATGCAGGTGGCGACGTACTATCAGCCAAATTAAAAGGTAAATAACAGAGTAATGACAATATTTTTAGGCTGCTGCATAAAAAAGGGAAACTGTAAGTCTTTACGAAAAACATTAATTATGTGAATGTGTGAAAGAAAATAAACGTTTGAAATAATTTTGTTAAATTTAACATTACAAACTAAACTTACTTAAATACGCAGGCAGAAAGAAGATCATAATGTACAGAATTATAATTTTGTCTCTTTTTTTTATGGGTATGGATCTTAGCCTTTAACGTCGAGGAAAAATATATGATAAGAGTGTTCAAAAGTACAATGCTGAGGAAGATATTTAGGCATAAGTGCAACAACGAAATAAGAGGTTGGGAAAAACTGGATAATTAAGAGATTCGCAAATTGCACGCCTTACCGAATATTATTTAGTTGAACAATTTAGAATGAGATGGACCGGGCATGAAGATCCTACAGAAGAGAAGGGTGATAAGTGTTGGAATTTGGTGGGGAGACTGGAAGGAAGGAAACCAATTGGAAGACCTAGACGTAGATGGAATGATAGTATTCAAATGAAGGTTATATAAACAGGATCAGGGAGCGTAGACTAGATTTTGTATGGCTCATTGTATGGATATTTGTTTGGCTGTTAGGAAACGGTAGAAAGCAGTGGGGTTTATAAAATTCAGAACAGTGCGAGTAAGAAGGACTACAGTCCACTCGACTTCAGTAAGGGTTGTCAGTGTTAACAGCTATTGACAATGTAGAGGCAAGTTGTCCCTGTGCATTCGAGAAAAGCATACGGGGGCGGAGGTGGAGGTAAGGCTCCGCAAACAGGCTAATTCTATGGATGAGAGTCCTTTTTAAGAAACTGCTGTTAGCTGAAGTTGTTATGTATTAACGACATTGATTCCTCTTTGGTTGACTTAAACGTGGAATATATCTTAATTCAGAAGTGTGATAACTTATCACTAGATGTCTCCAACCAATTAAGAGGGCCAATATTATGTTTATTGGACCGTGCATCATCTTGATAGCACTGCTTCAGCCTGCATACGGATACCACACCACCCCAGCCAAACCACAACGTAACACCAATACACATCGTACCAGAGCAATACAACCCATGAAATAATTCAACAAATAAGTCGCAAGCTCCTGAGGATGGATGTATTAACATCCGAAACATGTTGAGCATTAAATAATGAAATAAAAAAGCAAGTGACATCAACTTGGTCTCTCCTTATTCAAGGTTCAATATTTTTTAAATGATCTGTATTTATCTGCGCGCATATTGTTTGCTTGTTGTAACTTTTACTGTCTTGTCTTTCGTCAACACGCAAGCGAAAACAAGGGGAGAGGAGACGAGAAAGATAATAAAATGGATTAATAAAAACTTGTACTCACGCAAAATAACTGTTGGATTGCTTCGGATCCGAAGTAATGTAGGGTTTGTCTATTCACGGGTCGGGGTGGGGTGGGGTGCGGAGAGTGGCGTTCAAATGAGCTGCTATGTGATGTCGTGATCAGTACCGAATGATACCAGCACTCTATAATAGAAGGAAGTCGATATTGTGTCGCTATTCTGTCTGTGCAGGGAAGCTCCTTAGGTATACAATAATATCGCATTCTGCGCAAGCGATTTCATTCCCTTATTACATACTTACTGTTTAATCAAGTGATACTTTCTTTATTCACAGGCTCTGGGGCCCAAAATAAAGCTTCCATTCAACGAGGTAGGGTAATTTTTTCCTTGGATGTAAAACGACCGGGGCCTGAAGCTTTCGAATTTTCTTCTGTCGTTGAGCTTAATTATGCATGGAACTGAACCATTGTTGCCTCAGACACACAACTTCCTTGCATGAAAAGGGAAATTTTGCACAAGCATACAAAAATTGTAGTCGTTTTTTAATTACTTTAAATATAAAGGTAACGTTGTGGGCCGGAATAGCTCAGTGGGTATAGCGACTCGTCCGATGATCGAATCCTGGTGGGGGTCGAGATTACCGCACCCGTCCAGACCGGCCATGGTAACCACCCAACCTCCTATACAATAGGTCCTGGGTCTTTCCCGGGGGTAAAATACCCGGGGCGTGGCGTTAACCACCCACCCTATCTAATGTCGAGGTTAAAGAAGGAGTAAAGCTATACCTCCACTCCCCTCTGGATCATCGTGGCCCTCTGTAGGGTGACATTTATAAAGGTGCCGTTTAAAATGTGTGGAAGTGAATGAGGCCTGTACTACAATACTACAAGCTACGTAACACGAGTAGTTGTTGTGCATAAATTTGAAAAATTTCTACTTTTTTATCTGAAATAATTGTTAAGCGTTGTGCAACTGCGGTCTGAAATCAGTTGCTGCCTTTTCGGCTCTATTATTAAATCTAATCTAAACTGCTCTGACGAAAGTAATTTCTCAGTATAAGTAGTCAGAAATTCTGTGTCACGTTGTGGAGGTCACATTTAAATTTTCTGCTGCAGATAGATACCTTGACCACAACATTTCACCCTTCACAAATCTCCGCAATGTTAGGCGTTAGCTGACGCCAACAAGAAATGTTTGTTTTATATTTGATGGTAGAGAAGATAAATATTCGAGAAAAGAGACAAGCACACGATCATAAGCACATCACAATTAAGAATTCATTTACTGACTTCGTGTCCAGAGCATATAATAAATGGAAATATCAGTAAATGGAGCAGACAAAAATGCAGAATTGTATCACATTTTCTTGTATGAGCTGTACTTACATGTATTGATGTAAGTTTGGGAATATTTGTGCATTTAATAAAGTGTCTGAGCTACTTTTCGAAATGAGTGTCAATTGCAGCATAATTCCACAGTATGAAAAGAGCTGCGTGATAACGCCCGAGGTTTAAATTGGTTTAGTTCGCTTTCTTGTAAAAGACGGAAGAAAGGGATCTTGTCTGATGAGACGGTCGTATCGTACAATATAGTACACACGACATGCAACGACGTGGAGTGCTGTCAAGGCTTATGGAAATAAAAACCATGACAGTGTTGCATTAATAGAGCCCAAGCCTGCAACTTAAATTCGGAATTCATGTAAGTTTGGTTTACGTGTGAAAACACTCTGTAACTTTCAAAGTACTTCTTATCAATATAAAAACGTTTTCTGCAAGGCGCAAACGCTGTGATGGCAGAGAATAAGGGAAACAAGCGTTTACAGAGTCTGTACGAAAATATTACAGGAATTTAATTTAAGTATTTTGAACATGACGCATATTGATTAATCTTAACAATGTTGGGCCGAAACGTTACTGGTTTTGAAACACAGAAAGAGCAAACAATACGGCGGATCATCACGTTATAGTATAGGATGATGATAAAGAGAATTGTAAAATAACTGTATCTTGTGGACATGTGCTGATGTTCAAATGGAGAAATCTGGAATATGGAACATGTAGTGTGCAATTAGATAGAAATAAATACACAATTTTTCGGAAGAACAGGGAGGAGAAATTTTAGAAGAGCTTGGCTTAGATGGAAGAGTAGTATTAAAATTGATTTTATAGAAATATATTTAGAAGCTAAGGGCGTCATTAAAACTATTTAAAGATGTGTTCGAGGGTTGGGATTTTTTTTACATGGAATTCAGGTTTCTTCCACTATAAAACGCAGAGATTTCTGATATTTGTTCTTGACGCTTCTCTTGAATGAATGATTTATTTTACGGCAATACAGAGTATCAAGTTATTCCTCTGTTTTGCTGCTAAGTGGTGCGTTCCTTGGTTGCAGATTTTTACATCTTCAATGTATTACACAGGAAATTATTACAGTTGACGACTGAACGGTGTACTGACATTTGTAATCTGCATTTAAAAAACATTCACCTTATTTTATATGCCTGATCACTGATTAAAATTAGTTATTAGTCATAAAAATAATCGTTGCTCTTCCCTACACCACAGTCAGATTATTTACATGCGTATATTACGTCGATGTTTACTACTCACAGATTAATATTAGGAGAAGTGAAGCAGGTAATTCTGATAGCCTGAAGCGCGCATAGTATTCTTACCAGATAACATAAGTCTACGTGGACAGAAATTGCAATATTTGAATATTTTCCACAGAATCTCAGTTGTTTTTTGAGACCTTCTTATTACGTGTTGTTAATTAAACCTAAGAGTAATTTAATTTCGTAAAGCGAGGACTAACCTCTCAACCATTCCTCATCCGATACACAAATGTTTCCCTTTAAAAGGTAAGGAACAAGCAAACAATTCACATAACAAAATATTACATTCCGTATATTACTGTTAATAATTAACAACCTTCCAACACGTTTACAAGGGGAGAAAATTGTTACCTGTGTATGTATACTCACAGTAGCAAACATTTTCGTTTAATACTTGTCAAATGAGTTTCCTCAAAATAATTCCTACTCACAGAGTTTGTGACAAATATTGCGTTGCGGCCAGCTATTTTGCAGCTTGTCTATCTGCTGTTGATTAAATGCCACGTGACTAACAGCGTACAGACCTTATTCTCTGGTACGCAGCCAGACCTATATGACACATAAAATGAAATTCATTACTATTATTATTAAAATCAAAATGATTTCACTACCTACGTCATTCCCGTTTCTACCATTTCAGAAAACAGTTTCAACTCTTTTGTTTCTGATACGTTAAATACAATGAACCAACTCTTTATGTGAGGAACATTACAGCAAGAGCTGTTTCAATAGATTTTGTAATAACGTCACTAGTTGTTTCTTGTTAGATGGAATAATTGAACTCTCTCAGAATTTAAATTAACGTCAAGATAAACTGTCATAAAGTTTTGAGAACAAACTGCCATATCCTTTCTCATACTTCGTACCAAATATTTTCGTCTTTAATAAGGAACTCTTGACGCTCTGGTTAAAGGTAAGATACGGGAGAAGAAGCAATATTCAATTAAACAGCCTATTTTAATGTATAACAAAAACACGGTATGCCAGTAACCTGCACAAACAGCCTGCATTTACAACTGAATATGTCACAGGGTGAATACATGAAATGCGAAAGATTTTAATGAAATACAGTTCACGAACTGAAAAGCATAGGGACGAGAAACAATGATATTCAGAGAAGTAACAAGATAAAGTTTGTAATTGTGCTACCGAGATTCCAGCTTTTGGCACCCGTCGCTCTATCACCACACGATTGGAAAATGGCGTCTCAAATGTCGCAAGCTAAGTAGTAACAAATATCGAAATTTGTGCTTAGAGTGTCTAGGTGTTTCTTACTAAATGTGGTAGGAGACCATCAAAGAAGATGTCCATCTGCGAATGATATAAGTTGTTGAATTAAGCTGGCTGCAATTTTAAGGCAAAAACCTCGGGCAGAACATCCGTAACCGAAGATAATGTGAACGATTTTGATAGGCTTTCATTCGCACTCACGGCTCATGCAATAGAGACACCGCTCGACAAATACGTACCATAATGTCCACAGTGAACGAAATTATTCCATCGCGTATGAGATTTAAAAGTTAAAAATGCCGATCGCTGTAACATTTACAGCCCAAAATACAGAACTTCGATACACATTCTGCTGTGACGTTATTTTAGTACCTGAATAAGACATACGACATTCGTTAGAAAAAATTACTTTTATTGACGAAGCCACTTGCTATTTTTCCGAAAACGTTAATCAACATATTCTTAGAATTTTGAGAAACAACACATAGAGTGACTAAAAGTACAACAAAGTATTCCGTACAGAGCATTGTTTATGGTATTCTCTCTTCTCGAAAACACCGTGACTTGTGCAGTGCGCCTAAGCAATTTGGAGAAATATTCATGCCCATTTTGGAAGAAGAGAATTCTAATAATTTGTTATTGCAAAGAGCGCCTTCTCATTTACAGGTAAAAGTCAGGAACTATTTCCAACCAAAATTATCAAGGTAAGGGTTTAGAGCCTGCGCTTTGTCAGTCTACCACTTCTTTATCCCCATAATGCACCACTTTATTACTTCTTCAGGGTGTGCATGAAGGACCAGGCTTAAGTCCCGCCATTTCCCACTATTTTGCCGCATTATGCTGTAAAGATATGTACTGTTACAGCTACAGTTATTCCACCACGATTTCAAACCCGAAAACTCATATGACATATACAGAGCTACTCAGAGTACCTTCACAGAAAATTTGTAAAATTTCAAGTGCAATTCACAAAAACCTTATCACTTAACTCAAAAAACATTATTCCTGTGCGTCTTACTCCTTGAGCACTAGTATATTAAAATTCTACAGATTTCACTTGTTCACTACGTGATCGCAGTGAGCTGGGTACGGTGTACAGTAATTCGAAGTATTAAGGTAGTTAAGCTCATATCTCACTACTTAGGCGTCCTTCTGTGCTGTGTTGACACACACAAATATGCAGGTCTTTTGAAAGGGTGCAGTGTTGTGCATGGAGAGACCATGTTCGTAAAATGACAGTAAAATATAAAATTAGTTTTACATCCAAATATGTGGAAAGTAGAAGAAAGAGCTGAAGAAATCGAAGGACAATATTTTCGAACACTACAAAGAATATTGATCGGACGCATCACAATGTCCTAGAAACGTAATATAATGCTGAACAGTGCACGTCAGCACAACTGTTTTATTACACAAAATAATTACATAGGCTACATGTTTCGACTAATGATCAGTCATCTTCAGGGTCTATTTTAATCGGTTTAGTCACAAGATGCTATGCACACATTGGGATCCCAGCGTGGAATACATCAATGGTATACAAAAAACTAGATCATTTGTATTCCGTTGATGTAAACACGCTTGGATCCAATGTGTGCCTAGCATCTTGTGACTAAACCGATTAAAATAGGCCTGAAGATGACTGACCAATAGTCGAAACATGTAGCCTATGTAATTACTTTGTGTAATAAAGCAATTGTGTTGACGTACACTGTTTAGCATTATATTACAACAAATATTATTTCTGATTATTTCTTTAATTCCGTGAAGAATGTTAAATTGTAGGTTTTGTATTAATGTGTCAGAATTGTATGATTTAATAATAAAATGTCGAAAAATAAGTGTGGATTTCATTTGCCCAAGGTCCTACAACTTTAGATAGAAGAGAAACTACTTGACGGTCTCTGATGCTGGACGTTAGAGTCTGCAGGGAATCGAACAAATTGGGGAGGGGTTTGGAGTCAGTGGTTGTGCGTTCTCCCGACAGGCAGGCGGGCAGCTTGATCAGAATGTCAATGTTCCCAATCAAATTGTTGGTCGCATTCGTTGTCCTGTCTCTCTCTTAGCATCCTCTAGACACAGAGGAAGAAGGGACGGCTGGGGTTCCGGAACTTAAGGGGAAGCGTAAAGAGAGAATAAAATGGAAACCGAAAGCAGAAATAAAGAGAGAGGTGTTTTTAATTGAAAGACTCGGAATTGCTGCATTTTCTGAAAGAGATACCGCGCTGCAATTGGTATGTCATGTGCTGTCGTAAATGTGGATAATATAGACAGCATGTCTAACTACAGCATTGAAGCATCTCATTTTGAGTCCGTCCTTCCTATATTCGAAATTTTAAAATGAGAATTTTAAATTTGCAACCGGGAAAGAGAATAACAAGACACGCAATGTACGTATGACGTAACACTGGGGCGCGTTCGTGCAACCATTGGTGCAGTGGAAGAGCAAAGATTAAATGAAACCTGTAAAAATCAGCACGTGAAACTGTATATGAACAAATTTTAATATTTATATTTTTAGATACAGAGTTCATTCTGATGAGAAATTGTAATACGTATCTTAATAGTTATTTCACTTCAACCGCTTCAATCTGCATAACAAAGCTAAAAGGAATTAGAAATCAACAATAGATGTACTTAGATAAAATTCTCTTTGTGCAATTTATAGTGGTAAATATCCCAAAAGTTTAATTTTATCAAGCATAGGTCCAATAATTCACACCGTCGCCATTTTCGTAATTACTGATAGATGAACTATATTTAAAACGTATTTTCAAAATAACTTCCATTGCCCTACTCAATCACGAGTCCCACTGTACAATATCCTTAGTTAACATAAACACTAAAATAATTACATCTTAATTTTAGATGAAAAATTTACCTGACTTGATCCACCGTCTCCTATTTTTGTTTAAAGCTTAACATTTCTTAATTTGGTCATGCTTCCATCATCAGTCCACACTCAGAGATCAATAGACCTGTTCTGTTGTTCTATTGTATGAAGCTATGCTCTATGCGAGTGACAGAGTGACAGAAAATGGAAAATAGTTTGTGTTTTAAAGAGAACACAAAGTCGGAGATATCCGACAGTGTCACCTCAAGGATATAAAATATTTGCAGACATGATTTATTGGGTCCGCAGAGTTACAGCGGTCCAAATGTTATTTCATAACTAAGGAAGTCTTAGGCCAGCAAGATCTGCATAGTGGATATTACAGCTGACAATTGGAGCTGCACTTCGAAGATAAATTTGAAATGTACAAAAGAGGGTATTATGATTTCTGATATGAGTCACCGAAGAAATTTCGGAAAACCGTTATCAGTATATTTTAATAAAAGCAGTATGATCAACGTTTTCTGAATGATCTTAGTATAAACCCGACGTCTGTCTGTCGGCACCCTGCTATGTCATAATCGGTTCTGTTCTTCTTCACTGCTTCTTATTCTTCACTTGCATTCTGTCTGTTCTTTTATATCCTATCATATATTTTTTGTCTTCGACAAAACTATTGTGAAATATGGCAAACTGTAAGAGACTTGGTGTTTAGGTCTGGGTCATTCGCGTTGTGTTCTCGTCCAAAGAACTAAGTATTTAAAAAAAATATAAGTTGTTTAGATTCGCTCTGCTGTATGATCAATATTGTTCGAGAAGCCATGAACTGAGATACATTATATCATATAATTAAAAACTTTATTCCAGTTTACTTTGAAGTTCCACGAGGCGATACCTACTGCAGCTACTAAGTTGTGGAAAGCAAATCTATAATGGGGTAAATTTACTGTCTAACACAACTATATGGTGGAGAGATGTATATATTTTATTATTACATAGAGAACTACATGTTTCGACGCTTGATAATGGTCATCTTCAGGTTGTACATGAATCACTTAGTAAGCAGTTATACAAACATATATATGGGCTACTTATATGGGGAAGGGGAGGTGGGGTGGTAGGTAAAGTGGGCACGAGATCTGGTATCTGTCAGAACGGTTGGGACGTGTGGGATACATGGAGGGTTCATGCTGAGAGATACGAGATCTCGTGCCCACTTTATTCCAACTCACCCCACCCTCTTCCCCATATAAGTGGCCTATATATATATGTTTGTATAACTGCTTACTAAGTGATTCGTGTACAACTTGAAGATGGCCATTATCAAGCGCCGAAACATGTAGTTGTTCTCTATGTAATAATAAAATATATACATCTCTCCACCATATATTTGTGTTAGACAATAAATTTACTCCATTATAGATTATTATAAACAACGGGGATGACGAAACTTATGATTTGCGGAAAGCAAAATTTTGGCAGACAAGTTCCCACACTTCGAAGCAACATACCTACCAGGCTACCAGAAGCACGTAAAAAAGGAGAGCAGACAGTAATCGTAATTCTTGTTTCTATTTTATATTCTTGACGGATTGTTTCAAACCCTTCCTTTAGCGATAATTTTCTTGTTAAATGACAAAGGAATTAACTCATTCGCCTGAAGATACCGCGTTAAAGCAAATTTAGCATATGTTTATGTATTCGTGGTTTTTGAAGGCCCTATGCGGTCAACAATTCATATTACAGCGTCGAATCACTGCAGAGTAAGGAATAAATACAACGTGTATGCAAAAGAAAATAGTTGCGATGTAATTTGTTATGCAGGAATTTGTCTGGAGTGACCAAGAAAAAACACGAACAATCAGGCAGGATAGTCGTTGTCCCAGCCGATATTCTAAGTTGGCACCTGTCCAATAAAACACACAGTCCTAGAGCCAGCTTGGTAAATCAGAATGCTTTACAATTTTTTTCTATATAAACCAAAAGGTACAAGCGATAACGCAAAAGACGAGAGTCATAAATTGATTTGAATCTTTGAGTCGGAACAAGTGCGTGAGAAAATTTGTAACAAATTATGAAATAACAACTCTGATTATTGCTTTTGGAGCATTCGATCTCTTTTGCTCGCAGGATTTGTGCATGTTTTCTATACAGTTTAAAGTAAGCCATTGAAACTTCTCGTTTTTTCTTAGAATGATAGTTGTATTTAGGCTGTGAACTTATTCTCTCGTGCGTTGCTGTGTTTTCTCTACTTACCTAGTAAAAGGCGAGTATCCCATTTTCTGTACTACTCTTCTAAAACATGAGACCTAGGTAAACTCGTTCCTAGGTCACAGGTCATGCAGTCTTTCCCCTTAATGAAGACCATCACGTACATGTATGTACGTCATCATGTAAAAGACCTGTTCGTTAATTCTATTTTCATCCAAAATAGAAAAGTGTCAAAAAATGTTACTAAATACGAATTTTCGTAGCAACTTTCGCGGTAGGAGCCACGTTGTTTCTTGTTGACCCATTCCATATATTAAATATAAGACCATGACCACTCACAGGAGCTATTGGAGCAATGGTTACTTTAATAGGACTAATTAAATGATCCCACTAATACGAAGACAGTTTATTAGGAATCGGAGCAATTATTACTGTACTAACCATAATTCAATGATGACGAGATGTAACCCGGGAAGGAACATATCAGGGATTACACACAAAAATGGCAATTGCGCCTAGTAATGATGTGATACTTATATACTCGAACCCCAGTTACTCTAACTGGTGATACAGCACAACCCCAGTTACTGTAAATGGTGATACAGCACAACCCCAGTTACCGTAACTGGTGATATAGCACAACCCCAATTATTGTAAATGGTGATACAACACAACCCCAGTTACCGTAACTGGTGATACAGCACAACCCCAGTTACTGTAAGTGGTGATACAGCACAACCCCAGTTACTGTAAATGGTGATACAGCACAACCCCAGTTACTCTAACTTGTAATACAGCACAACCCCAGTTACTGTAAATGGTGATACAGCACAACCCCAGTTACTCTAACTTGTAATACAGCACAACCCCAGTTACTGTAACTGGTGATACAGCACAACCCCAGTTATTCTAACTTGTAATACAGCACAACCTCAGTTACTGTAACTGGTGATACAGCACAACCCCAGTTACTCTAACTTGTAATACAGCACAACACCAGTTACTGTAAATGGTGATACAGCACAACCCCAGTTACTGTAACTGGTGATACAGCACAACCCCACTTACTGTAACTGGTGATAGAGCACAACCCCAGTTACTGTAACTGGTGATAGAGCACAACCCCACTTACTGT
>Ga0123353_10011929_pt1 | contig 12289 bp, 7 predicted proteins | sample TergutLab28metaG_3_FD_92763 | JGI IMG/M metagenome (GOLD analysis project Ga0123353, IMG submission 92763) | Labiotermes labralis P3 segment gut microbial communities from Petit-Saut dam, French Guiana - Lab288 P3 | ecosystem: Host-associated > Arthropoda: Insects > Digestive system > Gut ... | reverse complement strand
GCGGGCAGCACCCGCCCGGTGGGGTTGGAGGGGCTGTTCAGCCACAGCATCCGGGTGCGCGCCGGGTCCAGGCCGGTGACCGGGTCGTCGTAGGCGACCGGCTCGGCGCGGGCGATCAGCGCGCCGATCTCGTAGGTCGGGTAGGCCAGCTGCGGGTAGCCCACCTGGTCGCCCTCGCGCAGGTCCAGCAGGGTGGGCAGCCACCCGACCAGTTCCTTGGAGCCGATCAGCGGCAGCACGTGCCGCGGGTCCGCGCCGCTCACGCCGTGCCAGCGGCGCAGGTAGCCGGCCACCGCCTCGCGCAGCGCCGCCGTGCCGTAGGTCAGCGGGTAGCCGGGGCTGTCGGACGAGGCGGCCAGCGCCTCGCGCACGACGTCGGGGACCGGGTCCACCGGGGTGCCGACGGACAGGTCGACGATGCCGTCGGCGTGTGCGGCGGCGGTGGCCTTGTACGGCTCCAGGCGGTCCCAGGGGAACACCGGAAGGCGGGCGGAGATGCTCACGTGCTCACTCTCGCTTGGGGGACGAACGCCGGGCCCCGTACGGCGGTGCGCCGTACGGGGCCCGGCGGAGTCAGCCGACGCAGGACGTCACTGGTTCTGCGGGGGCAGCTCTGCGATGAAGGGGTGGTCGCGCTCGATGAGGCCGAGCTTGGAAGCACCACCGGGCGAGCCGAGCTCGTCGAAGAACTCGACGTTCGCCTTGTAGTAGTCCTTCCACTCCTCCGGGGTGTCGTCCTCGTAGAAGATGGCCTCGACCGGGCACACCGGCTCACAGGCGCCGCAGTCGACGCATTCGTCCGGGTGGATGTACAAGGACCGGGAGCCCTCGTAGATGCAGTCGACCGGGCACTCTTCGATGCACGCCTTGTCCTTGACGTCGACACAAGGCTGCGCGATGACGTAGGTCACGCTGTCGTTCCTCCTCGAGTTGGGCTCATCTCGCGCGGGAGCGCGGCGTCGTCGATGCCCGCACCTAGTATCTCCGTTCCTGGGCACGATCCGAACAGGAGGGGCAGGCATGCCAGGGGATTTCTCGTCCGGAGGTCGGCTCGAAATCCGGATTACCCCCGCTGACGTGGGAAAACGCGTGTCGGTACGGCAACTGGTGGAGATCGTCGACGGGCATCCTACGTTCACTGACACGGTGGGTGTTCTCGCATCGTGGGATGCCGACGTGGTGTGCGTCACGCGCAGATCCGGGGAGACGGTCCGGATCGCGCGGGCGTCGCTGGTGGCGGGGAAGGTGGTGCCGCCCGCCCCGCGGCGCCGGGCGCGGGGCGTCCCGGAGGTGACGGCCGAGGAGCTGGAGGCGACCGCGTCCCGGGCCTGGCCGGCCACCGAGACGCAACGTCTCGGGGACTGGACGTTCCGGGCGGCCGGCGGGTTCAGCCGGCGGGCGAATTCGGTGCTGGTCGGCGGTGACCCGGGCGTGCCGCTGGACGACGCGCTCGACCGGGTCGCCGCCTGGTACGCCGCGCGCGGCCTCGCCCCGCTGCTCCAGCTGCCGGACAGCTCGCCGTACGGCGCGTCGCTGGAGGACCGCGGCTGGACGCGGGAGGGGGACACGCTGGTGCGCACCGCGCCGCTGGCGCCGCTCACCCTGCTGCCGGCGGGCCCGGCGGACGTGGCGCTGACCCGTACGCCGGACGCGGCCTGGCTGGCCGCCTACCACCGCACCGGCGATCTCGCCGACGCGGCGCTTGCGGTGGTCTCCGGCGGCCCGTCGGTGTGGTTCGCGACGATGCCCGGCGCGATCGGGCGGGCCGTGGTCGACGGGCCGTGGGCGCTGTTCGGCGCGGTCGAGGTGATACCGGAGATGCGGCGCCGCGGGCTGGCGACCGCGGTCATGGGCGCGCTCGCCCGGCAGGCCGCGGCGGAGGGCGCCACCGCGGCGTACCTCCAGGTGGAGGCGGACAACGCGGCGGCGCGCCCGCTGTACGACCGGATGGGCTTCACCGACCACCACGGCTACCACTACCGGCGTCCGGCGGCATGACCGGACCGACGGTACGCGAGCGCTTCGCCGCGGCGGCCCGGGAGGAACGCCCGGACCTGGCGGAGCTGTGCCTGCTCATCGGCGCGGAGGCCGATCCGGCGCTGGACGGCGAGGCGTCCGACCTGGCCCAGATCGAGCTGGACCGGCTGGCCGGGCTGCTGCCGTTCGGGCTGGGCACGCCGCTGGAGTGGGCGTCCGCGCTGCACCGGGTGCTGGCCGCGGGCCACGGCTTCCAGGGCTCCCCCGCGGACTACGGGCGGCTGGAGTCGTCGCTGCTGCAGGAGGTGCTCAGGCGCCGCCGCGGGCTGCCGATCCTGCTGTCGGTGGTGTGGATCGAGGTCGCCCGGCGGGCCGGCGCCGCCGTGTACGGGGTGGGGCTGCCGGGCCACTTCGTGGTCGGGCTCGGAGACCCGGAGGGCGACCATGTGCTGGTCGACCCGTTCGAGGGCGGGCGGGTGCTGTCCGAGGAGGACACCGGGCTGCTGGTCGCCGGCACCACCGGCGCCGCCCTGACCCCGTCGATGCTGGCGCCGGCCGACCCGCTGGAAATCGTGCAGCGGGTGCTGAACAACATCCGGGCCTGGGCGGCACCGCGCCCCGAGCACCGCCCGGTGCAGCTGTGGACGCTGGACCTGACGCTGCTGCTGCCCCGGCACCCGGCCAAGCTGCGCTACGAGCGGGCCCGGCTGCTGGTGGCGATGGGCGACTTCCTGGGGGGCGCGCTGGAGCTGGAGGAGTACGCGAAGGTGATCGGGACGTTCGACCCGGACTCGGCGGCGGGCATCCGGGCGGAGGCGCGGGCCGCCCGCGCGATGCTCAACTGACGCCCGCGGCGGGCGGCCTCCGCCGCGGGCGTCAGCCGACCGTCTGCCCGGCCAGGAACGCGTCGATCTTGTCCTTCATCTGCCGCACCACCCGCTTGTGCGGGCCGGTCGGCATCGCCATCAGCACCGCCAGCTCGACCTGGACGAACGGCAGGTTGGCCGTGTCCACCACCAGCGCGTCAGGCGGGCTGACGTACTCCACCCGCTGGGCCAGGCCCTCGACGGCCTTCACCGACGGGGCCAGGTAGCGCTCGACGAGTTCGGCGACCCGGCGCGAGCGCTCCCAGCTCTCCCGGGACAGCAGTTCGGCGCGCACCCCCGGGTCGAAGTCGTAGGTCACCCGGTCGGCGGGCGCGTCGTCCGGGAAGTCCATGTCGACGGCGCGGATCAGTCCGCTGCTGAGCACTTCGGCGAGGTCGGCGGGGTGCGAGAACGGCACCAGCTGGTCGGCCACCAGCTGCATGACGTGCCGGTTCAGCGGAGCCGCGGCCAGCAGCCTGGCGAGCTGGGCGGTGCGCGGGGAGGCGCCGGCCAGGAACGCGACGACGCGCCGGGCGGCGTCGTCCGGCCCGTCGGCGGCCGCGGGCGGCCGGGGCACGTCCCGAGCGGCTTCCCGGGCCGCGGGCTCGGTCGCGGGCTCGGTCGCTGCGGACGCCGCCGGTCCGGATTCCGCGCCGGTCTCCCCCGCCCGCTGGGCCGGCAGCGCCGGCCCCTCCGGCTTCTCGGGCACGACCAGCACCTGCTGCTGCACCCACTGGTCGGACAGCACCAGCCGGCACCACTGCTCGACCCACGGCTTGCGCAGCTCCATGACCGGAACTATCAGGTCGCCCTTGGCGACCGGTGCGGCGGGCACCAGGTCGGTCGCCGCGCTCTCCTCCGGCTCGCGGGTGGCGATGGTGCCGTTGCCGCCGCCGGGCACCGAGGAGCGCAGCTTCAGCGGGCGGGTGTGCAGGGCGGAGCGCGGCCAGTCGGCGTGCGGCTGGAGATGCAGGACGGCCAGCGGGTAGCGGGCCGACCACTGCCGGAACCGCCGCCAGACCTGCCGTCCCGACCAGGCCGCGCCGACCCCGTCGGTGAGCACCAGGACGATCTTCTTGCGCGGCGACAGCGTCAGCCCGGCGCTGCTGACCGACGCCGCGTCGAACAGGTCGTCGGCGTCGTCGGGCCGCTGCGAGTGCAGCTTGACGATGTGCACGTCGGCGAAGAGCGGCAGGTCGTGGGCGCAGGCGACGAAGCAGTCGACGGTGGGGTACCAGGCGGGCATGGACGCGCCGGTGTCGATGACGAGCACCAGGTCCCACACCGACGGGTGGTGCGGCGCGTCCGGCACGGGTCCCGGGGCGTTGGGGATGGACAGCGTCCCGTCGTCGCCGGGGTCGCGGCGCAGGGCGTCCAGGACGCCCAGGGCACGGGCGGCCGCGGCCGCGCCCGGCTGCGGGCGCGGCGCCGGCCACTCGGGCGGCGGCGGGGCGAACACCGGCTTGGGCGGGTGGGCGCGCAGCCGCAGCGGCCCGCCGGAGTGCGCCCGGTCGTCCTCGGGCGAGGTGGTGACGAGCCAGGCGCCGCCGTCGACGGGCCGGGAGCCGACGGGTGTCACGAGGCCCTCGCCTCCCCGGGGGGCACGAGCGCGGGCATGGCCGGCAGCGGGTGGTCGGGGTCGTCCCACAGCAGCGTGATGTCGTGCAGGGTGCCGGTGTCCTCGCCGACCGGTGCCGCCGCCGCGTCCGCGTGCAGCGCGCTGACCCGCTGCGGGAGGTCCTTGAGCGGGCCGGTGTCGATCAGCCGCCGCACCGAGGCGCGGAACGCCGAGGAGCGGCAGTCCAGGCGGTGCCAGAGGATGGCCGGCGCGCCGCTGCGGATGGCGTCCATCAGCTCGCTGCGGCCCTCGGTCGAGGTGGGCGGCGCGGAGAGCACCACCACCTGGTCGCCCGCGGCCTCCTCGGGCGCGGGCCGCGGCCCGCCGGGCTCCGCCGGGTCGCCGGCGTCGGTGGCCGCCGCCGGGGTCTGCAGGGTCGCCCAGCGGTCCCGCCACTTGGAGTGCAGGGTGGGCGTCTGCAACCGCTCCAGGCTGCGCACCACCACGTCGAACCGGGAGATCCCGGCGGGGTCGTTGGCGGACCGGCACCACTCCCACACCGGCTGGTTGAGCAGCGGCAGCGGCAGGAAGAACTCCACCGACAGGTTGCGCACGCTCTCCCCCGCCTGCCGGACCAGCTGCTGGAGCCGCTGGTAGACGGTACGGGCGATGTCGCGCTGCCCGATCTGCTTGTCGTCGTCGCGCAGCGTCGGGGAGCCCTCGGCGCCGGAGTCGCGGTGCCAGGTGCGGAGCGTGTAGTAGTCGCTGAGCAGGCCGTCGGGCAGGAAGACGAACATCACGCGGGGCGCGGCGGGGCGCAGGGCCGGGCGGGCGTCGGCGGCGGCCCGGCAGTCGTGCAGCTCGCTCAGCACCTGCCACTCGGACGCCTTGTGGTCGGTCCAGGCGCGCAGCTGGCGGGTGTTGTCGGCGGACCCGGCGCCGGCGGCGGCCAGGTGCTCCATGAACGCGAGGAACGGCGGCAGCCCGCTCGGGAGCACGTTGCGGCGCAGCAGGTGCAGCACGGTGGGCCAGGCGTCGGTGCAGTGGAGCGGGAGGGTCGCGGCCAGCGGTTGCAGCGACGCCTGCGCGACGGCCTGCACGTCGGGCACCGCGGCGCGTTCCACCAGCCGCTGCAGGCCGTCGAGTTCGCCGGCCCCCAGCCACTGCCGGGCGGCCAGCACGTCGGACAGGGCGCGCAGCGGGATGGCCGTGTCGGGGCTGCCGGTGACGTAGTCCAGCGCGTCGGCGAGGGCGTCCGCCCGGTCGGTGCGGGTGCTGCACGACTGGACGAGCTGGTGCAGCTGGACGCCGGGCGGCGCGCCGATGTCGGGCGCGTCGGCCGGTGCGGTCTGCGGGTCCCGGGCGAGTAACCGCAGCAACGCCCGTGACGCGGAAGGCGAGTTGAGCGCCGGGGCGTCGGCCAGGCGGGTCAGCAGGTCCTGCCGGAGCGCGGTCAGCGTCGGCGAGGTCCCCTCCGTGCTGCCGTGGGGCTGTGCGTCGTCCGTCATGGCTGGTCACTCCTGCGGTGGCGAAGACTGCTTCCGATGGGGTGCGCGGGGGGACGGGGGCGGGTTCCGGCGGGCCGCCGGTGGCCGGCAGTCGCGCCCGCCGGTGGGCCGGCTTGTGGACAACTCCCGCGCGGGGAGCGCCGGTCGGGGACAATGGACGGCATATGGACGCAGGGGGATACGCGGCCTGGGCGGCCGCGGTGACGAGCGCGGCGACGCTCGTCGTGACGACGCTGGTCGGCGGACGCCGCGAGCAGCACCGCTGGGCGCGGGACGCGCTGACCGACGCCTTCGTGGCGTTCCTGGCGGCGAGCTGGCGGCACTCCGATGTCGCGCGCACCGGGCCGCCGGGCGACCCCGCGGTCCGGCCGGGGCTGGCCCGCGAGTACGGCGAGATGCGCAGCCAGCTCACCCGGCTGCGGCTGCTCACCTCGGACGACGTGGTGGCCACCGGCGAGCGGCTGCTGCACCTGCAGCGGCGGGTCCAGGAGGCGGAGACGCCGCAGGTCCAGAGCGAGGCGCTGGAGGCGGTGTCCGAGGCCCGGATGACGGTCGTCGCGGCGGCGAAGAAGGCGATGGGCCTGGCCTGACGCGGCGCGTCCCTGAGGAACGCGCCGGCCCGCGGGGCCGGCGTGCCCGCCCGGGCGTGTGCTCGCGTGCGCGCGGCCGCCGTCAGGGGACATAGCGCCTCATCGCGGACTCGGCGGAGTCGCGGATCTGCGCGAGGACCGTGCGGGTGCTGGCCGGAAGCGTCTGGGTGCGCAGGGTGGTGCCGATCCAGCGGGCGACGTCCTCCAGGTGGGAGTCGCCGGTCTGGGTGAGCGGTCCCGGCAGCCAGTGGGAGGTGATGTTGCGCGCCGCCTGGTGCATGACCGGGTCGTCCGGCGGCAGCGAGTCGAGCAGTTCCTCCCAGTCGCCGAGGAAGCCGAGACCCACCAGCCGGGCCCGTTCCAGGCTGGGGTGGCGGCCCTGGGCGGTGCCGGCCATCCCCATCAGGGTGCCGATCTGGGCGCGCACGCTGAGGACCGCGCCGTCGCTCAGCGCCAGCTTGGCGAGCAGGCCGAGCGCGGAGACGGCGTGGGCGGCCATCGACACCTCGACGAGGCCGTGCACCGGGTGCGAGTGCGTGATCGTCCGGGTGTTGTTGGCGACGTGCTGGGCGACCTCGTGCACGAAACCGAGGCTCTCGTACAGGCCGGCGCTCGCGGCGAGCAGCACGTAGCGGTGGGCCGCGAGCCCGGTGGGGTCGCCGGGCCGCAGGGCCAGCAGCCGCTCGCGCTGCTCGAAGTCCAGCGCCAGCGGCTGGAAGGGCGGGGCGTCGAGCAGCACGTCGGTGGTGCTGATCAGCGTGAGCACGTCGTTGTCGTCGAGGTCGGGGTCGGCGAGCAGCAGCCCGGTGTCGGTGCGGTCCGGCATGGCCTCCCGCCAGGTCGCCGCCCAGGGCCAGAACCGGGCCTGCGGCAGGCCGTGTTCGCGGACCGAGCGGTCCACGGCGAGGGCCAGCCGGGGGCGCGGTGCCAGGTCGTGCCGGCCGAGCGCGGCGACCAGTGCCGCGAGGGGTTCCAGGACCTCGGGGTCGGGCCGCTCCCCGAGGCGGGCGACGATGCCCTCCACGATCCGCTCGACGGCCGGCACGTCCTCGGCGCCCAGGCCGTGGACGAACGCCGCGACGGCCATCAGCCGGGCCGGCGAACCGGCTTCTCCCAGGGCGGTGCCCAGCTCCTCCAGCACCGTCCCGGCGACCACGGTGCCCTGCATCAGCAGCCGGTGCGCGGCGGCGGTGGCCCGCGCCTCGTCGGCGCCGCACAGCAGCTCCAGCCAGCCGGCCTGCGCCTTCTCGTCCACTTCCACGACGCAGTGGGCGAGTTCGTCCTGCGGGGCGTCGCGCAGCACCAGTTCCGCGGCCCCGCGCAGGTAGTCCTCCCAGCCGGGCTGGTCGGCCAGGCCCATCCGGAACCGGTGGTCGAGCAGCTCCGCCAGCCGGCCCTCGCCGGCCAGCACGCCGAGCAGGTCCATGCGTTCGCGGTTGAGCCGGCCGGCGGTGGCGGTGTCGGCGCACGCCAGCAGGTCCGCGTCGACCTGCGCCAGCTGCCGGGCGCACGCCTCGGCGTACACGGTCCGCATCGCGCCGCTGGGCAGCACGCCCAGCTCCTCCAGGGTCTGCCAGGCCTGCCGGACCACCGGCCAGGACGCCCCCGGCTGCAAACGGGACCAGACATACCCCGACAGCGCCTGCTGCTCGGTGGCGGCGACGCTGCGCAGCGCCCGCACCGTCAGCTCGTCGCTGAGCGCGTCGGCCGGCGTCTCCAGCAGGGTGCGCAGCGCCTCGCGCAGGGTCTCGCCCGCGCCCGGCGCGAACCACTGGTGCATCATCACCAGGCCGTCGAGGGCGTCGGCGGCGGCCGGCGCGGCGTCACCGCGGACGGCGACGTCGTGCAGGATCTGCATGGCCTGCGGGGTGCCGTACTTGGCCAGCGCGTACGCGGCCTGCCGCCAGGCCGGGCCGCCGCTGTCCGCGGAGGTGAGGGTCTCCTGGACGCCGGTCAGCAGCCGGTCGCGCAGGCCCGGGTAGGAGTCCGGCGGGGTGGCCTGGAGCAGCCACGCGCCGTAGACCGCGTTGGCCCGCACCGCGGCGTCCAGCACGGCGCTGACCAGCCGCTTGTCGGCGTCGGGGTCGGCGACCAGCATCTGCGCGGCGTCCCGCCAGTCGAAGCGCATGACCCGCTCGGTCACCGACACCAGGTCCCGCTCGGCCTCGGCCTGCAGGGCCGCCGCCGCGAAGTAGGCGTGCACCAGCGGGTCGCGGAAGGTCACCCAGGACTGCGAGGGATCGGTCTGCAACGGGCCCATGTTGAGCAGCGCCTGCAGGGTGGACTCGGTGTCCTTGGGCTGCATCTTCTGCAGCGTCTGGAGGGCGTCCTGGTAGCGGATCGCGGAGCCGTGGTCGCCCATCTTGTGGGCGAGCAGCTGGAGCAGCTGCATCCGGCGCTCGGCCTCGTTCTCGTCCACGCCCAGCTGGAGCCGGGCGAGGTAGAGGTGGACCAGCGCGCCGGGGTTGGCGGAGATCTGCGGGTCGTCGCCGTGGTGCCGCTCGCCGTACTGCTGGACGAGCATCCGCAGGAACAGCGGCTTGCCGGCCATGTCGCGCAGCGCGGCCGCGTCCGGGTCGTCGAACAGCTGCTTCTCCAGGGCGGCGACGCGGCCGCGCCAGGACTGCGGCTCCCGGGTGCGCAGGGTGTCCTCGATGTAGTCGCGGGCCTGCTGCTTGCGCACCTCGTGCAGCACCACGGCCGGCCACGGCAGGTTCTCCGGCCGGAACTCCCAGGACCGCTGGCACACCACGATCGGCAGCTCCGGATAGTCCTCGCCCAGCGCGCGGATCCAGCGCACGACGACCGGCTTCTCGGTGGCGTCCAGCCGGTTCAGCTCGTCGACCACCACGTGCAGCCCGCCCATCCGCAGCAGCCGGTGCAGGGCCGCGGTGGGCACGCTGTCGGGCACCGCGCAGCAGGCGCGCAGCACGTCGACGGCGGAGCGGCGCACCCCCGGGGCGGTGGCCGTGCGGGCGCCGCTGTCCCGTAACTGCTCGATGATGCGCAGGGCGCTGGCGGTGACCGGCCAGCAGGGGCCGCCGCCGTGCGCGGCGCCGGGGCCGCCCGGCCCGCTCGCGCCGGCGAGAGCGCCGAGCCCGACGAGGGCGTTGCCGCCGAGGGAGCCGCCGGTGCCGCTGCCCGGGCCCGCACCGCCGCCCGCACCGGAACCTTCGGGGCCGTCGGCGGGCGCCGCGCCGGTCGCCTCGTGCGGGGCGTACGGCCGTCCGCCGGCGCCCTCCCGTAGCAGCCGGGCCTGCAACTCCCGTGCCACGACGGTCTTCCCGGCGCCGGGATCGCCGACGAGCACCACGCGGTGGTGCCGCATCAGGATGTCCACGGCGTGGTCCGGCGAGATCACCAGCGCCCCGTCGCCGCGCTGCACCAGCGGCTCGCCGGCGGTCAGCACGCGCCCGGTGAGCGGGATGTACGGGTCGGGGCGGGCGCACTCGGCCCTGCGCCGGTCCAGGGTGGCGGCCAGCGGCCCGCCGAACAGGCTGCCGAGCACCTCGGCGGCCGTCGGGCCGCCCGCCGCCTGCTGGGCGCGGCACGCCTGCCAGGCGGCCAGCAGCACCTCGGCAGCGGCCCACTCCAGCCGCGGCGCCCGCAGCAGGACGCCGGTCAGGGCCGCGACCTGCTGCGGCGGCCACTGCGCGAAGAACGCCTCGTCCAGGCCCTGGAGCGCCTCGGAGGCGACGCCCGCGGTGGCCGCGGACACCGCGACCTTGTGGGTGCTCTGGTCCTCGTCGGGGAACTTCAGGCTGCGGCACGCGGCCAGCGTCAGGTGCTGGAACAGGTGGCGCGGCGCCGCCTCCGGCCCCACCGCCTCGGCCACCTCCAGCGCGGCGGCGCGCACCGTCCACAGGTACGTGAGGCAGCGGGCCAGCACCGGGGAACGGTCCTGCGCGGACGCGACGAGGGCGGTCAGCAGGTCCTTCTGGCACTTGCCGGCGACGACCGGGGCGAGCGCGGTCAGCACCGCCAAGTCCCGCTGGAGCTGGACCAGTTCGGACCAGGGCAGGTCCTCGGCGGTCAGCTCGCGCAGGGCGCAGACCTCCAGCCACGCGTAGTCGGCGAGGGTGGCGCCCGAGGTGTCGGCCTGGGCGTAGTCGATGAGGTACGGGTTGAGGCCGCACAGCAGGATGTTCCGCGGGTTCAGGTCGCCGTGCACCATCGAGTGCACGCGCGTCTCGGGCGGCCCGGTGAGCACCTGGTGCAGGCTGCGCAGCGGGTGGGCGACGGCGACGCCCGCGCACTCCAGGTGGGTGGGGGTCTCGCGGTAGCCGGGAAGTCCCGTGGCGCCGCCGCCCGCGGGCGGGCTCGCGGTGCCTGCCGCGGGCGGGTTCGCGGTGCCTGCCGCGGGCGGGTTCGCGGTGCCTGCCGCGTCCGCGTCGAGGAAGGTGCGCAGCCGCCGGGACCAGGTGTCGGCGCGGCTCGCGGCCACGCTGCCGTACACCTCGACGCTGCTCTGGCCGGCGAGGGCGGACTCCAGGTCCGTCTCCTTCGCCCGGCCGCGGGCCGTCACCTTCACCCGGGTGTCCTCGACCCGGCCGGTCAGCCCGTGCTCGGTCAGCTCGACGTCCTCCAGCCGGACCGCCACCAGGTCCCGGACGCTCAGGGTGCGCTGCTCGCCGGGCGGGGCGGTGGAGTTGCGCAGCAGGGCGTCCCCGGGCAGGAACGCGGCGAGGACCTCGTCCCCGCTGGGGTTGCCCATCATCAACTGCGGGCCCTCGTCGTCGCCGTCCCGGACGATGTCGAAGTCCAGGGTCAGGTCGCTGCCCAGGTCGCGGTTGCGGGCGCGCAGGCTGCCGGAAACGGTGTCCGGGGCGCGGTGCAGGGCGCGGGCGAGCGCGCGGGTGACGGCCGAGACGGCGTCCGACGCGGCCTGGCTGTCGGTGTGGCCGCGGATCCCGGCGACCACCACGTCCTCCAGCGAGCGCACCTCGCCGCCGCTCTGGTCCCGGTCGCCGGCGTGCTGGTAGACCACGACCTGCCGGCCGAGGCTGTCGTGGCGCTCGGGCTCCAGCACGGCGCGGCTGACCGCGAGTATGGGCACGTACATCGCGAACCGGTTGCTGCGGTCGATCCGGCGGAAGGCCGCCCATTCCTTCGTGGCCGAGGCGCGGTCGGAGAGCTTGGCGACCTGTAACGCCTCGTCGCCTCCGGCGTGGACGACGGCGATTTCCAGGACCTCGGAGCCGCTGCGGCCGCCGGCGAGGCGGCGGCAGACCCGGACCGTCCGGACGGTGGACGGCCAGCGGCCGGGCGCGGGGGCCCCACTCTCCGTCGTGGCGGCGGCGACGGTCACCAGGGCGGACCTGATCTCGTCGCGGCTGTCCGCGTCGTCGATGCCGCAGCCGGCGTCGAACTCGATGTCCCAGGTCACCCGCAGCTCCCCCCGCCGGCAGGTCGGGCTCCTTCGCCCTGACCCTCACTTACCCCTGCGCGCCGGGTGTCTCACACGGCGGTCGAGTTTGGCGGTCGAGTTTATCGAGGGTCGCCCCCCGGGCCCCGCTGAACGCGCCAGCGTCGTGCCGCCCAGGGTTCCCCTCTGCGGGACCTCCCGCCTGCCCCTGGAGCCGGGCGGCCTCGCGCTGCGCGTTGCCGGCGTGGCTGGTCGCGCCCGTGCGGCAACTGGGCTGCCCCCGGGGGTCCTTTGCCGTCGAACGGCCTCGTCTCGGCTCGTCGCGCAGTTCCCCGCGCCCCTGCGGAATCCGGGCTGCCCCCGGGTGTGTTTTGCCGTCGAACGGCATCATCGTGGTTGTTCGCGCAGTTCCCCGCGCCCCTGCG